>Ga0187884_10003643_pt1 | contig 11843 bp, 8 predicted proteins | sample June2016WEW_20_4_FD_132983 | JGI IMG/M metagenome (GOLD analysis project Ga0187884, IMG submission 132983) | Peatland microbial communities from SPRUCE experiment site at the Marcell Experimental Forest, Minnesota, USA - June2016WEW_20_40 | ecosystem: Environmental > Terrestrial > Soil >...
CAGGCCGGAGTCCGCGTCGTGATTTACGCCGCGCCTTCGCCTCGCTTCGCAAGGGCGGTCGAATTGCTCATCCACGGTTAATGTCCGAGGTTCCCCCTGGCGCCGTTTTGCAGGGATACGCCTCTTCGGACGCCGATAATGGAAGTTGCTATGGGACGATTTTGCCTGCATCCTCGGCCTGCCGATAAGGCTCTGTGCGGCAGACGGAGGAGGGGACCGCCCTCGTAATGAAGCCTATCCGCATTGTTCTGTCGCCCACGCGCAGCCGCCCCGTGAACATGTTCCTGGGGTTGGTTCTGGTGCTGGTCTCGCTCCTTCTGTTCCTCGCTCTGGCAACCTTTCACGCCTCTGACCCCTCGCTGAACACGGCCACGGATTCCGCGGTGGCCCGCAACTGGGTCGGCCCTTTTGGCGCTTATCTAAGCGACGTCTTGATGCAATCGCTCGGCCTGACTGCATTCTTGCTGCCGTTCTGGCTGGGTGGCGTGGGTTGGACATGGATGCAGTCGCGGCCTGGAGGTTCGCCCATCCTCCGCTGGTTGGGTACACTGCTCGCTCTGATTTTCCTGCCAGCAGTCTTTGGTCTGCTCCCGTGGCATTGGCGCTGGCTCCACATCGTTCCAGTGGAAGGCGTGGTTGGACGGCTGGTAGCCGGGCTGCTCGTGGTCTATTTGAACATCCAGGGAGCTTGGCTGGTCGCCACTGCGCTCGCCGCCTGCGGCCTTTACTTTGCATCCGCTATCAGTTTCTGGGTCATCCGCGAAAATCTCGCGGAACGTTGGGCTCAAATCTGCTCCTGGCGGGAAAAATGGCGCGACCGCCGCGAGGAGCGCGCGGAAATGCGCGCGGAACGCGAAGCTCTGCAAGTTGAACAGAACCAGCCCGTACCTTTTGCGAAGCTTGTTACCGCAATCGGACTTGACGAGGAATCAGAACCGCCTATCCGCCGCCCGAATCGCTTCCTGTCGTTCTTTATGCGCCGGCGCGCAACAAGGCAGGACCCGCTGGATGAAATCCCTGCCTATCAGCGCAAGGATCTGCAGCAGGGGTCTGAAGTACCGACTGAAACTGCGATTCCCATTACGCACCGCAGGCCGAGCATCTGGGAGCGCCGCGAGCCAGAAACGGCAACGGCCGCTCCCCCAACAGTTCCAGCGGCGTTGGCTGCGCCACTCCGGCCCATGCAAGCTGAACCAGGGGCCGCACAGCCGGTGAATCCCTGGGCCGCGGCGAAACCAGCGCCGCTTCAGGATTCACCACAACCTCATGGGGAAGAGATTGCGATTCACAATCGCGCCGACGCGCAATTGCGCATGGTCACCATCGCCCCCAAAAACATGGGCGGCTTCAAGCTGCCATCGAGCACGTTGCTGAGTGCCGGTGAAGCCCCGCAATCCGTGCGCGAGGACGAGCTTCGTGAAGAGGCCAAGGTCCTGGTAGAGAAGTGCGCAGAGTTCGATGTACGCGGCCAGGTGGTGCAGATTAATCCCGGGCCTATGGTCACCACTTTTGAGTTCAAGCCTGAGGCGGGCGTTAAGTACTCGCGCGTTACAGGCTTGGCCGACGATCTGTGCCTGGCGATGCGCGCCGAAAGCATCCTCATTGAGCGCATGCCCGGCAAGAGCACGGTGGGCATTCAGGTACCTAACCACGAGCGCGAGACCATTCACCTGCGCGACGTAATCGAAAGCGAAACCTTCGTCAAGGCGCGTTCGCGTCTTACCATCTCCATGGGCAAAGACATCAACGGCCGCATCGTCACTGCCGATTTGGCCTCCATGCCGCACATTCTGATTGCAGGATCCACAGGCTCGGGAAAATCCGTGGCCATCAATGCCATGATCATGAGCCTGCTTTACCGCACCACGCCTCACCAGGTTCGGCTCATCCTCGTCGATCCCAAGCGCGTGGAGCTGGGTATGTACGAGGGCGTTCCCCATCTCTTCACGCCCATTATCACCGAGCCCAAATTGGCCGCAAACGCTCTGCGCAACGCAGTGCGCGAGATGGAGCGCTGCCTGAAGCTACTGGCCAGCCGCAGCGTGCGTCATATCGACCAATACAACAAGCTCTTCGAAGGGTCGATGCCTTCGCTCTTTGATGAGGGTGAGCAGGAGGAGCCGCTGCCTTACATCATCATCATCATCGACGAGTTGGCCGATCTCATGATGCTCGACCGTGCCAACGTCGAAGAATCGGTTACGCGCCTTGCACAAATGGCGCGCGCCGTCGGCATTCATCTCATCCTCGCCACGCAGAGGCCCAGCGTCGATGTCATCACCGGCCTTATCAAGGCCAACATTCCCACGCGCATCAGCTTCCGCCTCGCCACCAAAGTTGACTCGCGCACCATCCTCGATACCAATGGTGCCGAGGCGCTTTTGGGCCGCGGCGACATGCTCTTTCTGCCGCCAGGAACCAGCCGCCTGATGCGCCTGCACGCTCCCTATGTGAGCGAGAAGGAAACGGCAGCCGTGGTTGATTTCTGGAAGTCGCAAGGCCAGGCCGAGTACGTCGAAGGCTTCCTCGAATCACCCAAGGACGAACGCGCCGCCATCGAAGGCGAGAATGAAGACGCCAATGAAGACGATCCCATGTTTGACGATGCGGTTCGTCTCGTCTTCGAGTTCGGCAAGGCCTCCACGTCCCTCCTTCAGCGGCGGCTGCGCATCGGCTACGGACGTGCCGCGCATTTGATCGATCTCATGGAGCGTGACGGCCTGGTCGGCGCTGCCGATGGTCCACGTCCCCGCGAACTCCTCAAAGCGCCCAACTGGCTCCATGAAATCGCGGTGGGCAACGAATAATCCGTGGCGTTTGATCCGCCGGAATCGCATGGAAAATGGCTGCAGTGCGACGGATTGCTGGCCTGAGCCGCTATACTAATCTGCGTGCTGAAAACGCTTACTCGGCCAGCGCAAATGGATTCTTCCGGGTTCTCTCCTGCCGCGAGTTTTTCCGGCGCGAAGCGAGACTCTTTGCGAGGATGCACTCCGCTTGACAAGTGTCCGAGTAAAGCAATTTACTTGAGGGCGAACGTCTAACAGCTTTGCGGACGCCTTCTCGCCGTTTCGGGTGATGCCCATGTTCGGATTCGCTCCCGCCGCTTTCGCCGATAGCTTTTTCGGCTCTTGGCCAGCTTTGCTTGCACTGAGTACCGAGCCGCTCGCGCATCTCCGCACGCTCGATATTCTTGTCATCGCGTTTTACTTCGCCATGGTGCTATGGATTGGCTTTTACTTGAAGGGCCGCTCTAACACCGGCGAAGAGTTTTTCATGGCCGGCCGCCAAATGACCGCGTGGATTGCGGGGCTGAGCTTTGTCAGCGCGAATCTGGGCTCGTTGGAGTTGATGGGCTGGGCCGGGTCCGCCTACCAATACGGCATTCTGGCCACGCACTGGTACTGGATCGGTGCCATTCCCGCCATGCTCTTCCTCGGCTTGGTCATGATGCCCTTCTACTACGTGTGCAAAACCCATTCTGTACCCGGCTATCTCGACTTGCGCTACGGCGGCGGGGCCAGGAGCGTCGCCGCCATCTCCTTCGCCGCCGAGATGATCCTCATGAGCGGCGTGAACATGTTTGCCATGGCCGTTGTCATGAAGGTCGTCCTTGGTTGGGATATCACCTTCAGCATCTTCGTCTCCTCGATCGCGGTTGCCATCTACGTGGGCCTCGGCGGCCTGCGCTCGGCCATCTTCAATGAGGTTCTGCAATTCGTCCTCATTTGGGGCGGCGCGCTTCTGGTGCCCATCCTCGGCCTGATTCAGACCGGCGGCGTCGCTGGCCTGAAGAGACAGATCATGGTCAACATGCAGTCGATGACCGGCGTGCGTAGTGACAGCTACTTCCACCTGTGGCGCGACACGGGCAGCTTTGCCGCCAATCCTATGGGCGTTCACTGGACCGGCATCGTCTTTGGCCTCGGCTTTGTGATCAGCTTCGGCTATTGGACCACTGACTTCCTCGTCGTCCAGCGCGTGCTCGCCGCCCATAACCTGCGCGCTGCGCGCATGGCGCCAATCATCGGGTCGTTCTTCAAAATGGCCGTTCCGTTTATCGTCATCCTGCCTGGTCTGCTCGGCCTGGTCCTGTTGCAGAATCCCGATGGTAGCCGCCGGCAGCTTGTCGGCGAAGATGTCGTCGCAGCCTGCGCTGTTTCCTCTTCATCCGGACAGGTCGAAGATGCGTCGTCTTGCTCTGCGGCAATGGCCAAGACCACCCTGCCCGCCGACTTCCAGCAGAAAGTCCTCACTGGGGCTCCCGGCTCGGAACTGCACAGCTACAACCAGGCCCTGCCTCTGATGATGGTCCGCTATCTCGGGCCCGGTCTTCTCGGTCTCGGCATCACCGCTCTTATCGCCGGATTCATGAGCGGGATGGCCGGCAACGTCAGCGCCTTCTCCACCGTTTGGACCTACGACATCTACAAGCCGCTCATCAACAAGAGAGGCTCCGATAGCCACTATGTGCTGGTAGGGCGTCTCTCCATCCTGATTGGCGTTGCAGTCTCCATTGGCGCGGCCTACCTGGTGATGCACGCGCACGGCATTATGGACTATGTGCAGGCGCTTTTCAGCATCTTCGTCGCCCCGCTGCTGGTCACCATTCTTTTCGGCATGTTCTGGAAGCGCGCTACAAAGCTGGCAGGCTTTCTGGGCCTGTTGCTCGGCATAGTGTTCTCAGCCAGTCTGTTCATGTGGGTCAAGCTCGATCCCGCCGCATTGGCCAACGTTGCGCTTTCGCCCGACGCCAAACCGATGGCCGAGAATGTCTTTCGCGCGCTTTGGGCGTTTCTCTTTACCGCCATCGTTATTGTCCTCGTGAGCCTGCTCACGAGGCCGCGGCCAGTGGCGGAATTGGACGGTCTTGTTTATGGCGCTACTAAACTGCCGGAAGAAGGGCCGGTGCCGTTCTACAAAAAGGAATGGGTGTGGGCGAGCCTTGTGGTGATCATCTTCGCCGGGCTCAACGTCATATTCTGGTAGCGGACGGAAACTCGTCACAGCGCAGAAGACTCGCACAGTTAAGGAGCGGAAAGGGATAAAAGAGTTATGCACGGTTCAGGAATTCCGATCTGGTTTTTCATTGGCGTACTGCTTGTCGTATACGGCGCCATGATCCTCGGCTACGGTATTTTTGAGTGGACGACGGGAAGTTACGCGCCGGGCGTACAGTTGACTAACCTGCACACGCCGGTTTGGTGGGGTGGCCTCTTGGCGGCGCTCGGCTTTTTCTACGTCGTCAAGTTTCGTCCCGGCAATTCGAGCAAGTAGGCAACTTTCGCAATCGTCTGGTTTTTTCGCAGAAATAACGGTTAAAGGAGCACGAAAATGGCAGCGCAACGCAAAATGACTTTTGGAATCGTAGTGGGTAATCGCGGCTTTTTCCCTGGCCATCTGGCCAAGACGGGCCGGGAAGAGATTATAGCCGTTTTAGAGGCGGTGGGCGCTCAGGCCATCGTGCTGAGTCCGGAGGAGTCGAGACATGGTGCGGTCGAGACCTACGCCGAATCGCAGCGATGCGCTGAGCTCTTCAAGAAACACGCGGAGGAGATCGATGGCATCATCGTCACTCTGCCCAACTTCGGCGAAGAACGCGGCATCGTCGATGCCATCCGGCTCTCCGGTCTGAAGGTTCCGGTGCTCGTTCAGGCCACACCCGACCGCTCAGACAACATGACCATCGCCGTGCGGCGCGACAGCTTCTGCGGCAAGATGAGTGCGTGCAATAACATGATGCAGTACGGCATTAACTATTCGCTCACCACGCTGCACACTGAGGCCGTGACCTCGCCCGAATTCAAGGCTGACCTTGAATGGTTCTCGCAAGTCTGCCGCATCGTGAAGGGTCTCAAGAACTTGAAGATCGGCGCCATCGGCGCGCGCCCGGCGGCCTTCAACACCGTGCGCTACTCCGAGCGAATCCTCGAAACTTCCGGCATCTCCATCGAACCCATCGATCTCTCCGAAATCTTCGGTCGTATCAATCGGATGAAAGACAACGACGACGCGGCTCAAACCAAGCTCGCTGCCATCAAGAAGTATGTGACCACTGCGGGCATTCCCGAAGCGGCGCTGCTTAAGATGGCCAAGTTGGGCGCGGTCGTCGACGGCTGGATGAAGCAGACCAACTGCACCATCAGTGCCGTGCAGTGTTGGACTTCGATGGAAGAGTTCCTTGGCGTTGTGCCCTGCACCATCATGAGCATGATGTCGAACGAACTCATCCCCTCCGCCTGCGAGGTCGACGTCCCCGGCACGCTCAGCATGTACATGCTGGCGCTGGCCAGTGGCACGCCTTCGGCGCTGCTCGACTGGAACAACAACTACGGCAGCGATCCCAACAAGTGCGTCTGCTTCCACTGCTCCAACCTGCCCAAGCACTTCTTCAGGGAAGTGAAGATGGACTTCCAGCAGATCATCGCCGGCACCGTGGGCAAAGAAAACACCTACGGCACATGCGAGGGAGTCATCAAGCCCGGCGCCATGTGCTTTGCGCGCTACTCCACCGACGACCGGCGTGGCGTCATCCGTGGCTACACGGGCGCCGGCCGCTTCACCGACGACCCGCTCGAGACCTTCGGCGGCGCCGGCGTGGCCGAGATTCCGCAGTTGCAGAAGCTGCTCAAGTACATCTGCCGCGAGGGATTCGAGCACCACGTCGCCGCGAACTTCAGCGACGTGTCGAAGTCCATTCACGAAGCCGCGCGGTACCTCGGCTGGGAAAGCCACTATCACCCCGCTCTCGAAGAATAGGCGAATCAGGGACCGCGAACCTGTCAAATTGAAAAAGGCCCCGCGAGGGGCCTTTTCGTTGACTCCAAAACTCTGACGCGGAAGCCTATGTTCGCTCCTCGCCCTCAACCGGCTCCAGAGTCAGGCGCGCCGTCAGAACCACAAGCGCAGCCCACAACGCGTCGGCGCCGAGCAGGTGCGCAATCTGCAGCCATACCGGGGCGAGAAATGCCACATCGAGAATACCCAGCGCATACTGGGCCGCTAAAAGAATCAGAACGAGCGCGGAGAGCCCGCGGTTGTCCCAATGCGTTGACCGCTGCGCGGCGCGAACCAGCAGCCAGATGAGGAATATGCTGGCCACAAACGCGACCGTGGGATGCGTCCAGCGCCAGCGCACCAGCCATCCGCTCGTCGCCGAGAAATCCTGCGCCAGCGCCGCGCCCAACGAGCTTTCCGGGTAAAGTGTGTCACCCAGCGCAGCCAGAGATCCAGTCACGCCAACGATCAGCACGACGATGATCGAAGCGACGGCGCCGAACGGCGCTGCAATGCGGATTTTTCCGCGTAGGTATCCTGTTCGGCGGCTGAGCAGGTGCGCTGTGAGGGTGAGCGCAGCCAGCAGGAGCAGCGTGTTGGTGAGGTGCAACGCCAGGTACGGCGCGCGCAGGGGCGACCGGCTTTGCGCGGTCAGTCCGAGCTTGACCAGGAATGCTCCCAAGGCCGCTTCAATCACCGTGAAACCGACAGCAGCGACCACCGCGACGCGCGCCAGATGACCGCGCACCGTGCGCGCAAACGTCCACCAAAGGAGTGCCACGACTGAAAAAAACGAAAGCCCGCTCGTGATGCGATGCGTGAACTCGATCATCGTGTCGATTCGCGCAGAATGCTGAATCACCGTGCCGTTGCACAGTGGCCAGTGGTCGCCGCAACCGGCTCCCGAGCCCGTGGCGCGCACCAGCCCGCCCCACAAAATCACGGCGATAAAGTAAGCCAGCACGCCCCACGCAAATCGCCGCAATGCGAGCGAGGGAAGACGATCAGTTTGCGCCGGTGCGGCAGCGATGGCCATAGATGACTCCGAATCGAACCCACCAGTTTAGAACAAACTCGTCTCGGGACGTTCGGCCGGCATAATGCGGTCTTCAAAGATGCCGCACGCTTCAGGATTTTACTCGTTCAGCAGTCTCACCACGTGATTCACAATCATCAGGTCTTCGAGTGGCGGGATCACGCGCACCGTCACAGGCGACGCTTCCGCGGAGATCACCGCCGCGCTGCGCACATTGTTTCGCTTTGCGTCCAGCACGATTCCCAAAGCGCCAAGTCCTGCACAAATCTCCGCGCGCGATGCAATGTCGTTTTCGCCGATGCCGCCGGTAAAAACAAACATGTCGAGGCCATTCAGCTCCGCCACATAACTCCCGATCCATCGCGCGATCGTCCAGCAGAACTTGTCCACCGCCAACCGCGCCTTCGTATTGCCGGCCTCGATCGCCTCCCGCAGATCGCGCATGTCGTTCGAGAGCTCGCTCACGCCAAGCAACCCAGACTTCTTGCTCACCACCGTCTCAAGCTTATCGGCCGCTTCCGCTGCATCTGGCGTGGTCTCAGCAATCTTCTTCAGGATGAAAATCAGAACGCCAGGGTCGATGTCGCCAGTGCGCGAGCCGCTGATAAGGCCGCCCGATGGCGTCAGGCCCATTGACGTGTCGAGGCACCGGCCGTTGCGGATTGCAGAGATCGACGCGCCGTTCCCGAGGTGCGCAACGATCAACTTCTCCGGAACGTTGGGCTGCAACTGATAGATGATCGACTCGTATGAGATGCCGTGATACCCGTAGCGCCGCACGCCCATGGCAACGTACTCCGCGGGAATGGGCATGTGCGTCGAAACCTCCGGCAGCGTGCGGTGAAAATACGTGTCGAGCACCGCAAAGTTCGGAATGCCCGGAAACAGCCGCAGCGCCTCGCGCATGATGTAAACGGCGATCGGCGTGTGCAACGGCGCGAGAGCCGCGTAGCTTTCAATCTCGTCGATCAGTGCAGGCGTGATGCGCTGGTTCTCGCGAACAGTCGGTCCCCCGCAGACCACGCGGTGTCCGATGGCCGCCGGGGCAGGGACCTCGCCCGATTTGAGCGCATCGGCTACCAGCTTGAAGGCAACCGCGCGGCTGGGCACTGCCGGTGTTTGATCCACCAGCTTCTTATCCGACGCGTCTTTGATCCAGAACTTCCCCAGATCGGTGCCAATGCCGTCGACCGCGCCTTCAAGGAGCCGCGCCCGCTCGCCGTTGCCGGCTTCATACAACGAAAACTTGATCGAAGAAGAACCGCTGTTCAAGACCAGAATCGGCAATGAGGGCATGGAGCAGAAACCTTTCAGGAAATTTCGTCAGCGAATCAGCAGGGCTGCGAAGGAATGGCCACCGTTGCCCCGCGCCGATCCTTCGCCTCTTAAAGATCACCGGCGGTCTCGGGCACGCATCAAGTTGAAGAGATCGTCATTGCAGAGACCGTCACGAAACCCGGTGAATCGCCTGTGATCAAGCCTATCAGCCGCTTCGAATGTCGAAGGGTGACTCATGTCACACTGCAACACTTCGCCCTCCTGGAGCGTGTTTCAAAATCGGTTTTGTAACAAGGGCACGGCTTTAGCCGGGCCGAAAAACGCAGGAAAAACAAGGGGCTTTAGCCCCTGCGGAATCACAACAGGGATCTACCCAACCAATTTTGAAACACGCTCTAGAAGAAACGCTTCAGCTTGAGAATCTGCGATTCGAATCCGTACCAAAGCGCCGTGGCTACTAGCGTGGCCATGACGAGACGAAAAGCCACAACCGCAAGATTTCCGGCGATGCCGTACGAATCCATGCGCACATCGAACCAGCCGAAGTAGATGAAGACGGAAATGTGCGTCATATAAAGGCCGTAGCTGATGCGGCCATAAAACGCCAGCGGTCCGCGCCGCAACGTCGCGTTAAGCGGATTGCGCGCGCCGGTTGATGCGATCGCCGCAAGCGCCGCGCCGGCAAAGCCAACCGCCAGCGCGGAGTCGAGATATGCTGTTCCGCCGGCAATGGTCGCCGCCGCTGCGATGCCCAGTACAAACGCAGCGAGGCCGATCGCAAGCCATGCCCGGCGGCTCAGTTTCAAAGTGTAAAACCCGAGCGCCAGCAGACTGCCCAGTGCGATCCCATCCAAATGGATCAGTGTGTTGGTGGGCGTCATCCAATGCAGATTCGCATGACGCAGCACAGGCGATGCGACGAGCGCAGCTACCAGCACTATGGCCAGCATCCAGGGCTGGCGGAGCACGCGCACCACCGGCGCCCACACAAAGTAGTATTGCTCTTCGATCGCCAGCGCCCATGTGGGTCCGAGCGCTGGCGGCAAAGCCAGGTGAAACAGGTTTTGCACGCAGAAGATGTAGGCCAACCACGGTGCAGTCCTGATCGCGTCCCACACGCTGGGGCCAATGAACCATGGCGCGTTCAGGTAAACAACCGCCAGGACAAGCAAATACACCGGCCACACGCGCAGCGCCCTGCGCCCATGAAAATTATGCAGGTAATGCGGCTTGTCCCGCGTTCCCAGCAGAATGCATGTGATCAGGAAACCGCTGAGAACAAAAAAGAGGATGACTCCCGCCCATCCCCATAAGCTGGCGGAATAAATCCACGTTCCTTTGAGGCGCGGTTGGCAGTGATAGAGAACAACCGCCAGAATCGCCAGGCCGCGCAACCCGTCAAGTTCAGGCAGGTAGGAGGGAAGCCAGGTTGGACGTTGCATGGGCAAAGTATTTCGCCGCATTCAGAGCGAATTCATCCCGCCGCCAACTGCCGCGCCCGCTCAGTGGCCCGCATCACCGCCTTAATCAGAGTCACGCGCAAGCCGCCTTCCTCCAATTCCAGGATGCCGTCAATCGTGCATCCCGCGGGCGTGGTCACAGCGTCTTTGAGCAGCGCCGGGTGGTAGCCGGTCTCGAGCACCATCTTCGCCGCACCGTAGGCCGTTTGCGCCGCCAATTGCGTGGCAATGTCCCGCGGCAGGCCCACTTTCACGCCGGCTTCTGCCAGAGCTTCGATGATGATGTAAAGATACGCCGGGCCGGATCCCGATAGGCCGGTCACAGCATCCATGTGCTTCTCATCCACGAGTACGGTGCGGCCCACGGTCTCAAACAGGCGCTGCGCCAATTCCATCTGCTGTTTTGACACGAAGCGACCGCGGCACAAGGCAGCCATACCGGCGCCCAGCGCCGAGGGAGTGTTCGGCATGGCGCGCACCACGGCAATCTCCATGCCCGCTGCATCCTCGATGGCGCGCGTTTTTACTGACGCGGCGAAAGAGACCAGCGTTTTGGCCGCCGTAAGCGCGGGCTTGATCTCCGCAATCAGATCCGGAACCTGGAACGGCTTCACCCCAACCAGAATCAGATCCGACTGGCGCACTGCTTCAAGGTTATTGGTGCTTACGTCCACGCCCCATTGCGTGCTTAGCGCAAGCGCACGCTCGGCGTGCCCCACGGTGGCGTGAATCTTATCGGCGGCAAACAGGTTCTCTTTCAAGAATGCCTGCAACAGGATGCCGCCCATCTTGCCGGCGCCCAGAACCGCCACGCGGACCTGGGGCAGCTGCGCAGGAGTTTGCGGTGCCTCGACGGCGATCTCGGCCATACTCTCTTTTCCCTTCATGCAGGATGAATCTGGCGCCTTCAAAGCTTGAAGCGACCAGTGCGGTCTACAACTCCCAAGGATACTCGCATCAGGCGCATGCATCCTTGTCCTGTCACCGGAATCGATACTCCACGTCCACGGCAGCCCGATTCCCGGAATTCAGTGGCACTGTGCCATTGCCTGTCGCTGACGGTAGTTGGACCTGCAACTTGTTCGCCTACTGGCTTAGCATTGCTTCATTGTTCAGGAAATCCTTGAGCACATCCGCCATCTTTGTGTTGCGATCGTCTGCTGACCAACTGCTATCCCAAATCACGTAACCGCCGGGCAGCGACAGAAATCTCTGGCCGCCAACCACCGCCGAGACCGCCGTTACCACCCAGGCGTCGGACTCAAGCAAGTAGGCCGGCGCGGCTTCATTTC
>Ga0187884_10003646_pt1 | contig 11837 bp, 6 predicted proteins | sample June2016WEW_20_4_FD_132983 | JGI IMG/M metagenome (GOLD analysis project Ga0187884, IMG submission 132983) | Peatland microbial communities from SPRUCE experiment site at the Marcell Experimental Forest, Minnesota, USA - June2016WEW_20_40 | ecosystem: Environmental > Terrestrial > Soil >...
ATGGCGTTGTGCTGCTTTAAGTCCTCCCACTGCAGCAAGGCATGGGGGAATACCAACTTGACCGCGCTGACGAAGGCCTCGATGAAGGCTTCGTACGCTTCGCCTCTCAGGCGGCGCTTCGGATAGCCCTGGTAGAGCGGGTCGTGCAGCAGCTCCTCGTTGTCGGTCCCGCAGTCGAGTGAGATCGGCAACGTGAGCTGTGGGTGGAGGCCGGCGCCGGCCACGTAGAGCACGAGCTTGCCGATCGGGATGCCCATGCCGCCCGCTCCCTGGTCGCCCAGGCCGAGGATGCGCTCATTGTCGGTGACAACGATCAGTCGGACGCCGGGTTGACCGGTGTTGCGGAGCATCTCCGGGATGCGGTCGATGTCATCCGGGGTGATCCACACGCCGCGGGTCCTCCGTACGACATGGCTGTACTCGCGACAGGCACGTCCGACCGTCGGCGTGTAGATGATCGGGGCGAGCTCTTCGAGGTGATCGACGAGCAACCGGTAGAAAAGCGTCTCGTTGCGGTTCTGCAGCGCGGCGAGGCCGATGTACTGCTCGAGCTCGTCACCCTTGCGGCGGAGATGCTCGAGCTCGAGGGCGACCTGCTCCTCGATCGACATGGTTCGCCAGGGCAAGAGGCCGCGAAGTCCGAACGCCGCCCGCTCGTCGTCGGTGAAGGCGGTGTCCTTGTTGATTGCCGCGCAGTCGAGCAACTCACGACCACGCGCCGTCACCGCCTCAAGCAGCAGGTCACCTCGGCCGAACCGACCCGCGCTCGACACTTTTGTGCTCCCTTCGTTCGCCTGCGTTCACATAACCCGATTCTTCCTTGTGCCGTAAGGGCCGAACGTCACATTCATGCAAGTTGCCAGCCCAAACGCGCAAGACGATAAGTTGAGGAGTGACCGCGAACCGTCGCGATTTGGGAGGCGTTGAAGAGCATGGGGCTCGAGTCGGAGGGTGGGGACCCGTCAGCGGAGCTGCTGGCGGAGCTCAGCGAGACTGCAGCTCGCCTCGACAAGGCGGACCCGGTGGAGATAATCGAGTGGGCCGTGAAGCGGTTCCACGGGAACGTCGCGGTGGCGGCCTCGTTCCAGGACGCCGTGCTTGTCGACCTGGCGGTCGGCGTCGACCCTTCCATCGAGGTGATCTTCCTCGACACCGAGTACCACTTTCCCGAGACGCTCGCGTATGTGGAGCGCCTTCGCGGTCGCTACAACCTCAACCTCGTCGTCACGCATCCCGAGGTGCCACTTGACGAGTTCCCCTGCGGTTTGAGCCGCTGCTGTGAGCTTCGCAAGGTGGCGCCGCTTGCCAAGGCTCTCAGTGGCCGCGATGCGTGGATCACGGGCCTGAAGCGGGTCGACACACCCGAGCGGGCCGAGGCACCGGTTATCGCTTGGGACCCGAGCCGCAACATGGTGAAGGTGAACCCGGTTGCCGCCTGGGACGATGACGACGTGGACGCGTACGTCCTTGCCCATGATCTGCCTCGTCACCCGCTCAACTACGTCGGCTACGTCTCAATCGGGTGCGCCCCGACGACTGTGCCAGTGCCGGAAGGCCATCACCCTCGTGAAGGCCGCTGGGCGGGCACCGGGAAGACCGAATGCGGGCTGCACGTTTGAGTCGAAGTTGGCGCCCCGTGCCGCCGGTCCGGCACGCCGACGGGCTCGTCCCCGTGGTACGCGGCAAGGCACGGACCTTCGCCTAGTTCGGTCTGCAGCTCCTCGAAGCGCAGAGGGGAGGCATCCGAAGCGGCCCCATAACGAGGCATCGCGGCCGGCGAGACAAGCGTCACGTCGGCGGAAGAGATGGGCAGGACGTCCACGACGCTCCCGACCAGCCGATAGAGAATCGACCGGACGGGGAATCCCGTCACCATCGCCGAGGAACTCGTCCAGGACGTCCGGAAGCCCCTGCCCGCCCGACATGATTCTCCCGTCCCGCGACCAGACGAACAGGGCCGCAGGGTCCGGGCGGATACGGCAGAAAACGACTGGGACTTGGACGCCATGCGCGATAGCGCCCGAGGCGCGGTCCAAAGGGCGTATTAGCGCCAAAAATGTGCGCATCGAGGAAAGTTGGCGACGATGTCACTGGCGGTGACGGTCGGTCTCTAAAGAGAAATGTGGTCGTCCGCGCGCTCTGCGCGGTCGGCTCACTTTTTTGCTGTAACTTCCATTCAGCTGCACCGGCAGACGGGAGCACGCTCGAATGGGGGAGCTCCCGCTTGCCATGGGACTGGGAGGCGATCATGCGAGGAATCACCGAACCCGGAGTGCCGAGGCCCCGTACCAAGAGGGTGAGGATCTCGGTGTTTGTGGCCGCTCTGGCCGTACCCGCCCTGGTGGTGGCTCCCTCGGGCGGAGTCGGAGCGGCTTCTCGGCTCCCGGCACCGCCCAGCGCGCCGCAGCGGCCGCTGACGGCGGCGCTGGCCTCGGAGTTGGCGAAGAACGTGGACCGCCCAGTCATCGTGATAATGAAGAGCCAGCTCGCCCCGGCGCACCTCGGCAGCCGGGCGGCGATGCTGCGCTCGGAGGCGACCGCCGCCTACCAGGCCCCGCTCATGAGCGAGCTTCGCGAGGTGCACGCCACTCACATCAGGAGCTACCGGCTGGTCGACTCCTTCGCGGCCACGGTGTCGCCCGGCGAGGGAGCGTGGCTCAAAGCCGACCCGGCGGTGGCCGAAGTCGTCCCGGACGTGACCATCACCGACGCACAGCCGTCGTCCGGTCCCACAGTGGCTGGGTCTTCGCAGTCGCCGAAAGCGTGGCCGTCCGGCGCGTCGCTCACAGCAAACGTGATCCCCGGTGCCTGCGCCCCGAACGGTGAGGCTCAGCTCGATCCGGAGGGCTTGGCGCTGACGAACACCGACTCGACCGACCCCAACGCCAAGACCGCGCGCTCACTCGGCATCACCGGCGCAGGAGTGAAGGTCGCCTGGATCGCAGACGGCGTCGACATACAGAACGTCAACTTCATCCGGCCCGACGGCACCTCGGTTTTCGACAGCGCCAAGGGCGGTGACTACCAGGATTTCAGCGGTGACGGGCCCGGCCAGGCCACCGACGGCGGCGAGGCGTTCATCGACTCGAACACGATCGCCGGCCAGGGTATCTACGTCTACAACGTGCAGAACTTTGGCGCCCAGCCTGACCCGGCCCCGTGCAACATCCGGATCGAGGGGGTGGCGCCCGGAGCGAGCCTTGTCGGCCTCGACGTGTTCGGCCTGGACGAGGAAACCACCGAGTCGAACTTCCTGCAGGCCATCGACTACGCAGTCGAAACTGATCACGTCAACGTGCTCAACGAGTCTTTCGGCTCCAACAGCTTCCCTGACGTCACGGCGCTGGACGCGACCAAGCAGTTCAATGACGCCGCGGTCGCCGCCGGGGTCGTCGTCACTGTGGCCAGCGGCGACGCGGGCCCGACAGACACGATCGGCTCGCCCGCCACGGACCCCGCGGTCATCTCGGTCGGCGCGTCGACCGACTTCCGCTTCTACGCCCAGACCAACTACGCCGCAGCCCGCTACTTCGCGACGACGGGCTGGCTGGACGACAACGTCAGCTCTCTCAGCTCGGGTGGCTACGACGAGACCGGCGAGACGGTCGACCTGATCGCTCCGGGCGATCTGGACTTCGCATCCTGCGATGCAAGCTCGGCCTACTCAGACTGCACGAACCTCGTGGGCGCGCCCTCGGACATCGAGGAGAGCGGCGGCACGAGCCAGTCGTCACCTTTCGTGGCAGGCGCGGCGGCGCTCGTCATCCAGGCCTACGAGAACACTCACGGCGGTGCCATGCCTGCACCGGCGCTGGTCAAGCAGATTCTGCTGAGCACAGCGACCGATCTCGGTGCTCCCGCCACCGAACAGGGCGCGGGCCTGCTCAACAGCTACGCGGCGGTCGAGATGGCCGAGTCGATCTCAACGCCGGCCGGCTCGCCGAGCCCGGTTGGAGAGACGTTGTTGACCTCGACGAATCAGCTGAACGCGGTCGCCAACCCGGGCACCGCCGAGTCCTGGCCGGTGACGGTCACAAATACCGGTGCGAGCACCCAGTTCGTACAGGTGTACGGCCGGAGCATCGGACCGGACGAAGATGTGCAGTCCGGCAGCGTCACACTGAGCGACACCTCAAGTCCGCAGTTCGTCAACTACGCAGGCGTCGAGAACAACTACGCCGTCATCCATTTCACGGTGCCACCGGGCCAGGACAGGCTGGACGCCTCGATCGCGTACCCGGCCACCCAGACCACCGATGAGAACGCCCGGGTGAGGTTGATCCTGATCGACCCCCTGGGAAGGCTCGCCGCCCACAGCCTGCCCCAAGGGGTGGGCAACTACGGCGAGGTGGATGTCACCGATCCGGTGGCGGGAACGTGGACGGGTGTCATCTTCGGCGACGTGGCCGCCGATGGCGGGACAAACGGGACCATCCCGTGGCAGGTGGCGACCCAGCAGTTCGCCCCGTTCGCTTCGGTCTCGCCCTCGCACCTCGTGCTGAGCCCGGACCAGAGCCAGACGTTCTGGGTGAGCACCATCACACCATGGTCGCCTGGCGACACCTCCGGGTCGATCGTGCTCAGCTCGGGCCCGGACGGCGCGGCCACGTCCATCCCGGTCACGCTCCGCAGCCTCGTGCAGGTGAGCAGTGGCCGCGGCTGGTTCAGCGGAGTGCTGACCGGTGGCGCTTTCCGTGGTGTGCTGACCGGTGGCAACGGCAGGGCGCCCTATGAGGGCCAGGAGGCCTACTACGAGTTCAACATCGCCGGCCACGTGCGCGACATCACCGCCAACGTGTCGCTCACCAACGACCCGGGTGACCCTGTGGGCGCCTACCTCGTCAGCCCTGACGGCGACGTCCTCGGCTACGGACAGAACAGCGTCAACCTCACCTCAGGAACGGGGCTCACGGCCTACACCTTGAACCCTGCCCCGGGGACCTGGACGCTCATCGTCGACTTCGCCGAGCCTGTGGTGGGTGACGAGGTTTCGCAGCCGTTCACCGGCAGCATCGAGATCAACGCGGTCAGGGCATCGGCCGTGGGGCTTCCGGACCGCGCCAGCGATCAGCTCGCGGCGGGTACGCCCCTGACCGTGCCCGTCACGGTCACCAACAACGGCGCGGCGCCAGAGGACTTCTTCGTCGACCCACGCCTCGACGCCATGGTGAGCCTCCCTCTTGCCTCGCTGACCTCGAACACCGTGACACTGCCCAACACCGGCAATCCCGCCGTCTGGTTCGTCCCGACCGAGACCTCGAGCATCTCGGTCTCGCAGAGCGCGACCCTGCCGGCAATGTTCGACGTCAGTCCGGTTCCGGGTGACCCGGACCTGGTCAGCGCTTCCAGCACGCCGGGGTCGCTCTGCGCCGAGAGCGAGTCGAGCTCTTACAGCCCGGCCGGCGGCACCGTCACGGCGGGCCAGTGGACGGCCAGTCCCTCCGAGTGCGGGCCGTACCCGGATCCGGCGCCCGCAGGCACGGCCACCATGTCGATGACCGCCGAGACCAAGGCGTTCGACACCTCGATGGCATCGGTCACCGGCGACCTTTGGCTCGCCGCCCTCGACCCCTCGGTGCTCGGCGAGGTCACACCCGTGCTCGTGAACCCGGGCCAGACCGCTGTCATCGACGTGACCATCACGCCGGCAGGGCCCGCAGGCACTGTGGTGAACGGCACGCTGTACGTCGACAGCTTCACCTCCGCCACTCCTCCCTACGGCCAGTTGTCCGGGGACGAGCTGGCCGCGATCCCGTACTCCTACACGATCGGTGGCAGTCACGGCTCCGGTAGGCACCACCCGCCTAGGTAGCGCCGAGCCGGAGGACGGAGCGGTCCTCCGCCCTCCAAGGCCGGGTCGAGCCGCGCCTGTCGCGTGGCCGCCCGGCGAGCCGGAAGTCAGGCATCATAGGCCCGTGCGTGGCGCGCCGCGCGGCTAGCGTCGGGTTGAGTGCCACAGCTTCACGAGAATGACGAGAGCCCGGGTGTCGTTCCGCCGGAGGCCGCTGTCAGGGAGCTCGTCGCCCAGATCTCCGAGTTCGGAGGCGCCCGTGGGCCGCGCTCGCACCGGGCGACGCCCGGGACCGAGTGGCTCATGCAACGGGCGATGGGGAACCCGGGGCTGCGAACGCAGATGTTCGGCCGAGAATCGTGACGGAGAACACACTTCGCCAGGGCTTTGCCCCTGAGGTGGAACCGGACGCCGGGCGACGGCCTTCCCGGGCCGGCGCACCGAAGAGGGCAGGCGCCCTCTCGCAGCGTGCGGACCGGAACCGGTGGCGTCGGTGACGACGGCGCCGATCTTCTCCGGTGTCGGGGTCGCCCTTTTGACGATCTTCGACTCGTCCGGAGCCGTCGACGCAGGCGCCACCGCTCAGCTCGCCGCTCGCCTCGTGGAGCACGGGGTCCGGGCCGTGCTGGTCGCCGGAAGCACCGGGGAGCCTGCATCTCTCACACCCGAGGAGCGGGCCCTGCTGGTCGGTGCCGTGCGGGCGGCCCTGCCAAGACAGGTCGTGGTGTTGGCGGGTTCGGGAGCGCCTTCTGCGCTCCAGGCCGTTCACCTGACGAAGGTCGTACTGGACGCCGGGGCTGACGCCGTGCTCGCGCTCTCGCCCCAGCAGACCTCCGACGCGCGCCGGTACTACGACCTCGTGGCCGAGGCTGCAGCCGGGGCACCTGTGCTCGCCTACCACTTCCCGGCCGTGTCGGCGCCGGGCCTGCCGGTCGCGGTGCTCGGCGAGCTCGCGGTGGAGGGGCTGAAGGACTCGAGCGGGGACGTCCACCGGCTCTATGAAGAGGTCGAGGTGTTCCCGGGATGGCTGTACAGCGGTTCCGCGAATCTCGTCCTCCTGGCGGGAGCGCTGCAATGCGCCGGAGTCATCCTGGCAATCGCGAACCTGCACCCGGAGTTGTCCGTCCGTGCGTTCGAGGGCGACGCCAACGCCCAACGGCAGCTCGTCGTGGCCGCGGACCAGGTGTCGGACCCTTGGCCACACCGCTTGAAGCAGGCAGTCTCCGCTCGGTTCGGCACCTCGGTGACAGCTCGCATGGGATGAGCGGTCGAACCAGCCTGCCTGCGACGACGATGCTCTGGGACCTGCGCACGCTCGGTGAGGATCGCGAACGAACGAAGCCGGCCGGCGCGCACCTACACTCAGCCTTGAGGTAAACCGCCTTTCGAGTCCGGGGGAGAGCTGCGCAGGCTCGCCAGTGCGGGCGGCTTGCATCCAAGCCCTGTTTGCCAGGCGGCGAAGTCTTCTGAAAAGTGGGGGGAACGGGTGGCATTGTCGCAGCCGAGGGTTTCGGCTGAACAAGCGGCGCGATCAGGGCTGCGATCGGGTCTCGGCCCGCACGGGGTCGGTTACAAGTGGATCGCGCTCTCGAACACCACCCTCGGGATGCTGATGGCGACGATCAACTCGTCCATCACCTTGATCGCGTTGCCGGACATCTTCCGCGGGATCGGCGTCGATCCGCTCGCTCCGGGAGACGTGGGATACCTCCTCTGGATGCTGATGGGCTTCCTCGTGGTGACGGCGGTGCTCGTCGTCGCGTTCGGCCGCATCGGTGACATCTTCGGCCGGGTCAGGATGTACGAACTCGGCTTTGCCGTGTTCAGCCTGGGCTCGGTCCTGTTGTCCGTCGACTGGCTGACCGGTGCTGCCGGGGCGTCCTATCTGATCGGCATGCGGGTCGTGCAGGGCCTCGGGGCGGCGATGCTCATGGCGAACTCGGCGGCGATCCTGACCGACGCGTTCCCTACGAACCAGCGCGGCCTGGCGCTCGGGATCAACAACGTCGCCGCCATCTCCGGGTCGTTCGTCGGGCTTGTCCTAGGTGGCCTTCTCGGTCCGCTCGACTGGCGGCTCGTCTTCCTGGTCTCGGTTCCCTTCGGCATCGGCGGCACGATCTGGGCCTACCTGAGGCTCGAGGAACGGGGCGTCCGGCGACCCGCCCGGATCGACTGGTGGGGAACGGTGACCTTTGCTGTCGGCTTGATCTCGTTGCTCGTCGGGATCACCTACGGGATCCAGCCCTACGGCCACGACACGATGGGCTGGGCCAACCCGGTTGTCATCGCCGAGCTCGCAGTTGGTGTCGCAGTCCTCGCCGCCTTCTGCATCATCGAGACCGTCGTCGCCCAGCCGATGTTCCATCTGCCGTTGTTCAAGATCAAGGCCTTCGCGGCGGGTAACGTCGCCAGCCTGCTCGCGTCCCTCGGCCGTGGCGGCCTCATGTTCATCCTCATCATCTGGCTGCAGGGGATCTGGCTCCCGCTGCACGGGTACAGCTTCTCCTCCACGCCGTTGTGGGCGGGCATCTACATGGTGCCGTTGACGGCCGGCTTCCTCGTGTCCGGGCCGATCTCCGGTTTCCTCTCCGACCGGTTGGGGCCGAGGCCTTTCGCTTCTGCCGGCATGGTGTTGTCCGCGGCGAGTTTCTTCGTCCTTGAGGTGCTGCCGGTGGACTTCTCCTACGTGTGGTTCGCCCTCTTGTTGTTCGCCCTTGGCACGTCGATGGGCCTGTTCGCGTCGCCGAACCGTGCCCAGGTCATGAACAGCGTGCCTGCTGACCAACGAGGAGTGGGGAGCGGCATGGCGGCCACATTCCAGAACTCCGCCATGGTGCTTTCCATAGGGGTGTTCTTCAGCCTCATGGTCCTGGGCCTCGCCGCCTCCCTTCCGGCTCACCTGTACTCGGGCCTGAGATCAGCAGGCGTGCCGGCGGCCGACGCCACGCGTATCGCGCACCTGCCGCCGGTGGGGCTCTTGTTCGCCGCCTTTCTCGGGGACAACCCGATGCGCGTGCTCCTCGGTCCGACGATCCATCAGATCTCGGCGGCTCATGCGCAGCTGCTGTCGAGCCGGGGCTTCTTCCCGGCGTTGATCTCCGTGCCGTTCGAGACCGGACTGCGCCGCGCCTTCGATTTTGCCGGGGGCGTCTGCCTGGTCGCCGCCCTGGCCTCCTGGCTGAGCGGTGAGCGCTACGTGCACCAGGAGCCCACGGCGGTGGTGCTGGGTGCGAGCTCCGACGCCATGGCGGCACCCCAGTCGTCCGGGCAGGCGCCAGAGGCCGTACCGGTGGCGCGAGACACCGACGGGTCCTTGCCTCTGGAGCACTCCGTCAGGGCTTAGTGTTTCTCGGTGGCCGAGGTTCGCCGGTTCCTGATCCGTACCTTCGGGTGCCAGATGAACGAGCACGACTCCGAGCGCATCGCGGCCGTTCTCACCGCGGACGGCATGACCCGCACAGAGGACCTGGAAGAGGCGGACGTGGTCGTGCTCAACACCTGCTGCATCCGCCAGAACGCCGACGACAAGCTGTACGGGAACCTCGGGCAGCTGAAGTCCGTCCAGCAACGCCGCCCCGGTCTCCAGATCGCCGTCGGGGGCTGCCTCGCCCAGAAGGACCGTGAGCTCGTGTTGGAGCGCGCGCCCCACGTCGACGCCGTCTTCGGCACCCATAACCTCGCCCGGGTCGCCCAGCTTCTCGGCCTGGCGCGCGCGAGCGGGGAACCGGTCCTCGAGGTGCCGGATGCTCCGGGCGACGGGGAGACCGACTTCCCGACGGCGATGGCAGTTCGCCATGATCAGCCCTACGCGGCCTGGGTGACCATTCAGGTCGGGTGCGACAACTCGTGCGCCTTCTGCATCGTCCCGTCGGTGCGGGGGCCGGAGGTCAGCCGTCCCTTCGGTGAGCTCGTCGAGGAGATCGGAAGGCTCGCCTCGAGCGGGACCGTCGAGGTCACGCTGCTCGGCCAGAACGTGAACTCCTACGGTCGCGACCTGACGACCAAATGGAGGGGCAACCAGGGCGACAAGGCGGATCTGGCCTGGATCGCCGGTGAACGCTGGGCGGGAGAGGGTGCGTCGAGGGCGCAGCCCCTGTTCGCCGACCTGCTCCGGGCGCTCGGGTCGGTGCCCGGCATCCGGCGCATCAGGTTCACGAGCCCCCACCCGAAGGACCTCCGGCCCGAGACCATCGCCGCCATGGCCGAGACGCCGGCGGTCTGCGAGCAGCTCCATCTCCCCCTCCAGTCGGGCAGCGACCGTGTGCTCCGGGCGATGCGACGCGGCTACACGGCCGAGCGCTACCTGTCGCTCCTGGCGCGCGCCAGGGCCGCCATCCCGAATCTCGCTGTGACCACAGACATCATCGTCGGGTTCCCGGGCGAGACCGAGGAAGACTTCGAGCGCACGCTCGAGGTTGCTTCCCTGGCCGAGTACGACAGCGCCTACACCTTCATCTTCTCGCCGAGGCCGGGCACCCGCGCGGCCGAGATGACAGAGCTCTACGTGCCGCCCCAGGCCGTGGCCGAACGTTTCGAGCGGCTCAAGGTCGTGATCGAGCGCTCCGCTCTCGCCCGCAACCTGAGCCGCGTCGGCCTGATCGAGCAAGCCGTCGTGGACGGCCCTTCGAAGAAGGACCCTGCGATGCTCTCCGGGCGCACGCGCCAGGGCAAGCTCGTGCACTTCGCCCCTTTGAAGGGTGCCGGAGTCGCTCCGGGGAGCTTCGTGAACGTGCGCGTCGAGCGCGCCGCGCCGCACCATCTGGCCGGGTCCCTGGTTTCGGTCGAACCGGGACCCGGGCGCAGGGCCGGCCAGCGGATACAGGTGGTCGCCGGCTGAAGCTCCCCGCCCACAACCGCGCCGGCAAGGTGCCGACCGGGAGCAACAGGGGCGGCAGCGTACAATGTGCGGTCGTGAGCGTGTTCGGGAAGGTACTTCGCGCGGGCGAAAGCAAGAAGGTCCGCAGCCTCGCTGCAATCGTGCCCTCGATAAACGCGCTGGAGCCCGAGATCCAGGCCCTGTCGGACGCGGAGCTCGCCGCCAAGACCATCGAGTTCAAAGAGCGCCTCGACAAGGGCGAGGACATGAACGACCTCCTGGTGGACGCTTACGCCGTGGTGCGGGAGGCGGCGGTGCGCACCATCGGCCAGCGCCCTTTCGACGTCCAGCTCATGGGCGGCATGGCGCTTCATTTCGGCTGGATCGCCGAGATGAAGACCGGTGAGGGCAAGACTCTCGTCTCGACGCTGCCGGTGTACCTGAACGCGCTCGGCGGCCGCGGCGTCCACGTCATAACCGTCAACGACTACCTGGCACGGCGCGACGCGGAGTGGATGGGCCAGATCTACCGGTTCCTCGGGCTCAAGGTGGGGCTCATAACTCCCGAGGTGGACGATTTCGCGGCAAAGGCGGCGGCGTATCGCGCGGACGTGACCTACGGGACCAACACCGAGATGGGCTTCGACTACCTGCGCGACAACATGGCGTCGCAACGCGAGCACATGGTGCAGCGCGAGCATGTCTACGGCATCGTCGACGAGGTCGACTCGATCCTGATCGACGAGGCCCGGACACCGCTCATCATCTCCGGGCCCTCGCACGAGTCGACGAAGCTCTACTACCAATTTGCCAGCATCGTGCGGACCTTGCGGCGCGACGTCGATTACGAGGTCGACGAGGAGAAGCGCACGGCCGTGCCGACCGAGGCCGGCATCGCAAAAGTCGAGCGGCAGCTCGCCGTCGACAACCTCTACGACTCGGTCGCCGTCAACTACGTCCATCAGCTCGAGAAGGCCCTCCAGGCCAAGGAGCTCTACCACCGGGACAAGGACTATCTGGTGACCGACGGCGAGGTGAAGATCGTCGACGAGTTCACGGGCCGGATCATGGAGGGGCGGCGTTGGTCCGACGGCCTTCACCAGGCGGTCGAGGCCAAAGAGCGCGTCCGCATCCAGGAGGAGAACCACACCTGGGCGACGATCACGCTCCAGAACTACTTCCGCATGTACGAGAAGCTCGCCGGGATGACCGGTACCGCCGAGACCGAGG
>Ga0187884_10003651_pt1 | contig 11825 bp, 8 predicted proteins | sample June2016WEW_20_4_FD_132983 | JGI IMG/M metagenome (GOLD analysis project Ga0187884, IMG submission 132983) | Peatland microbial communities from SPRUCE experiment site at the Marcell Experimental Forest, Minnesota, USA - June2016WEW_20_40 | ecosystem: Environmental > Terrestrial > Soil >...
CCAGTCTTGCCGCCAGAAAGGCGAGCGTAAGTCAACTCTCAAAGGCTGCATGACCAAAAAATCTTCGCGGCCCGACAAGAAATTCGGCGTTAGTAGTACAGAGACCACAGAGAAAAGTACTTCGGCTCGCGCCAGCAGGGATTACAAGGTTGCGGTTCCTTGTTTGTTGACCCACAGTCCTTGCCTGCATTTCTTCTCCGTGACCTCTGTGGCCTCTGTGGTGAAAAGCTTTTACCACAGAGGTCACTGAGAACACGGAGCGCCGGCACCGAGGCGCAAAGGGCGGAAACCCCAAAGGGCTTTTCCAGGCTTAAGTGTCTCGGCGGCGAGCCTCGTCTTTGGCTGCGGCCTCCAAGCCGCGCTGTGTCTCTGCGCCTAGGGGTTCAGTCTTGACGGCCTACGCACCCCCGGAGCAAATCCGCAATCGGAAAACGTAAAATGTCCAGAATGCCAGCCGCGAGGGGTTTTTCCGCAGGCTGCTGGACGAACGATCGGCAATCCTGGCCCTACAGAAAAATGGGGTGGCCCTTCCGGGCCACCCCATGGTGGATGCTAGACTCCAAGTCCGACGCAATCTAGAACTAGAAGCTGTACTTGACTCCCATTTCCATAATCCGGTGCCCGAACATATATTTGGCAACGCCGAAGTTGGGATTCGACAGTTGGCCCTGGGCATTGAAAGTGGCATAGAGGTTGGTGTCGCCACTGGTGAACGACCTCAGGTCATGGTTCATGAAGTTGAACGCTGCGAAACGGAACTGCAGGTTCTGGTGTTCGGTGATCTTGAAGTTCTTCATCAGCGAGAGGTCGCTTTGCCAGAACATCGGACCCGGCAGATAAGGCATTCCACCGGTCCCGTAGCCGTTTGCCGGCGCCGGCGCAAAGCAATTCGGATTCAGGTACTGGTGCGGCCCCAGGCCGTGTTTGGGGTTGCAGGTAATCAGCGGCTGGAGGGTAAAATCGGGAGTCCCCAACAGATGGACGTTGTCGTAATAGGCGAGAGTCGTGGTGGTTTTGCCCACCGTCTGGGTCAGGTTGGCTCTCGAGTAGTTCAGGTCCCAATTCTGGGAGGTCAGGTTAGCACCGCTTTGCAGGGTCGTGATACCTGAAATCTGCCAGCCGTTCACCGCACCTCTCACCAGCTTGTTGCCTTGGTGAGTGCGTGGAATGTTGAAGACGTAGGCCAGGTTCAAAACCTGCGCGCGATTGTTGGGCGAGACGCCATAGTAGTAGTTCTGGCCATAGTCAGCCATCGTGCCGGTAGGGAAGTTGCCGAAATCGCCCAGCGCTTTAGACCAAGTGTAATTGGCGTTCAAGGTGAGGAAGCCGACGTAGCGGAGCACGCTCACCTGAAGAGAATCGTACCGTGCAATGCCCGCGGTCAAGGTCTGGTCCACGGTGCCGAAATTCTGGTAAGGGCGGGCGGTGTTCTGGCAGGCGGTGGCCGTGATGTCGCAGGTTAGCTTGAACAGTCCACCCAACGGGACCGCGTTGATGTTGGGACCGATTTGCATGAAGTCCGTGTGGTTGCCGACGTAGGACGCTTCGAGCAGGAATTTGCCTGGCAGCCTTTGGTCGATGGACACGACGTAATTGGTCACCAGCGGCTGCTCATGGTCGTTCGGACTATACACCGAGATGCCGGCCCCAGCCCCAATTTTCGCGACGCCAAGGGTAGGCGCGGACATGGCGTGGGTGTCGATCGCCTCCCAAGTGGGGCAGTTGGGATCGTTTTGGCCGCATGACCAACTAAAGGAACCCAGGGCAGTGTCCACCGGATTGGTGTAATTGCCGCTTTGCACCGAATCGTAAGCGCGGTACTTGCCCCAGCCGCCCCGGATCACCGTTTTGCCTGTCCCGAACACGTCATAAGCAGCGCCCAAGCGGGGCGAGAAGAAGAGGGGCTGGCTGGTGGCGCCGGAGAGGGGAATCGACTTGTCCATCTTGTTCCACAATACGCCGGTATTGGTTTCATTCAGAGCAAACTGGGCGGGATTACTCTGGTACAAGCTGGGATTGAAGACGGCCATACCAATGCCGTCCCCGTCGTACGGTTTGGCGTAATGCTCGAACCTCATACCGTACTGGATCGTAAGCCGGCGGTTCACCTTCCAGTCGTCCTGGGCGTAGAAGTCAAGAATGTTCTGCGCGAGGGTGGAGGGAGGTGGCAGGGCCGCCTCAGTGTAATTGCCTTGGCCTATGCCCATCAGGGCATCGGCATAGTTGTTGCCCGTCGGAGTGCCCCAGTTATCGTAAATGAACAGCCCATTGTACTCCCCCCAGTTGTCCTGCCGGTTGTAGACGTGCTCGAAATAGAAGCCGTACTTGGTGGTGTGCGTCCCGATCACCTTGGTCAGGTTCTCCGACACGCTGGGGATACCCTTGTAGCAGATCATGGTGGGGTGATAGTCGTCGCCTACGGCTCCGAGCGTGGGCGGGCCGCCGCCCCAAGTCTCGAGCCCCGGCGCCTCGGCATTGTCGTAGATCCCCTTCAAGCTGAAATTGGGGATGTCCGCGCGCAGCATCTTCGTGGGATCTGCCGGCGCGTTGGGGAAGTTGATTTTGGTGTAGCCGTATCGGGTTTCACTGGTCATGGTCGGCGAAAAGATGCGCACCAGGCTGACCGCGACAAAATCCGAGCCATTGGCTCCGATGATGTCGGTCGGCGACGGAACCGACCAGTCCGAACCCGACCCTGCCCACAGACCCAGCGGTTGATTCTGGACCTCGCGTTGCCGGCTCCAAGTGACATACGCCCGGGTGTTGGTGCTAATATTCCAATCGCCGCGGACCACGTTCTGCCAGGAGTTCTGGGGCACCGAGAACGATTGGATGTAGTTAAAGCCGTCGTGGTCCTGTGGATCGTTGTTGGTAGGCGCAGGCATGTACGCCTTCAACATGGCCTGCGCGCTCGGGGAAATGCACTGTGACGACAGCACGCCCACGGCACTAATCGTGCAGCCAGCCGAGGCCCTCTGATTAAACCCCAGCCAGGAGCTCCCGCCTGTCAAGGGGGGCGATGTGGGAACAGTCCCCAGGTTTGCCCGTGCAATCGAGCTGCCATAGGTGGACAGCGCACTGAAGTCGCCGTTCAGCATGGCCGGGGTCATTACGAAGGCGCGGTCCACGCCGCCATCTTGCAACTGGTGGTAGTTCTCGTAAGCCTCGAAGAAGAAGACTTTCTGCCGGCTCTTGTTGAAACCCGTTCCAGGAATAATCAGCGGACCGCCGATGTTGCCACCCGGATAGTAGTAGGAACTCGGGGGCTTGGCCACCCCAACGCTGTTGTTGAACGCGTCGTTGGCATTCATCGCCGAGTTGCGAGCATACATGTAAGCCGCACCGTGGAAGCCGCTGCCGCCGCCCTTGGTAACCGTGTTGACCACCACCGGCCCCTTGGCGTTCTCGGCCGAAAGCTCGCATTCAGGACCTTTACTTCCGAAATCATGTCCGGATTCGCGTTGACCGGAGTCGCAGAACCCGAAGCACCGGGATCAAAGACGTGCTGTCCGTCCTGGGTGATGTCGACCGATTGCCCGTTGATGGTGACCGAGCTGAGGCCACCGGTATTCCCGCTGATGGAGCTGTTGTTGATGCCGATGGTCTCACCGACGTAGGATGCCCTGTTTACACCCCCGTTGGCTTGCATCGCCGCGCCGGGCAGAATCTTAATAAACTCGGTGGCGTTCCGGCTCACCAGCGACAGGTCCTGAAGGTCACTGGAGGAGATCACGGCACTCTTGTCGCCGTTGTCCACCGTCGCCACTCCCGCGACCTTCTCCGTCACCTGAACCGTCGTGGTGGTCGACGCCACTTTGAGGGTTATGTTCATCGTCCGGCTGTCACCGCCGTTCAAGACGATGCCCGTGCCCACCCATTTGTCGAAGCCCTTCAAAGAAGTGGAAACCTCGTAGGTGCCGGCCGGTACCTCCGTCACGGAGAAATAGCCGTCTTGGTTCGTTTTAACGATTCGAGTTGTTCCGGAGTTCGAGTTCTTGATCGTGACCTCTACTCCGGGTATTACCGCGCCGCTGCTGTCCACAACCGTTCCCGAAAGGCTTGCGAAGAACGTTTGCGCTGGCGCCGGTCGGGCGATTAGAAAGCAAATCGCCGTGACCCCTAAGAATTGAAATAACCCTTTCATCAAAATGCCTCCTTGGCGTGTGCCAACTCTCGTTGGACTACACGTATGAAATATTAGCGAATCTTCGACTTGCTTAAAGTCAAAGTCAAGGCTACACCCGTTAGCTAAGAGTTACGTCGAGAGGTTCGCAGTGTTACCACGTTACCTCAGACCTTAATTCGCCAATAAGAGGCGGGGTCCGGTGGGGAAAATAGTGTCAGAGGCGCTGAATGCGTTGGCAGAGAGGGAGTTAGACAAGATTTTGCAGGGAGTGAGAAAATTTCACCCCTCAGGTGTGGAATCCCGTTACACTGGCAACAGGGAGAAACCCGGAAGACGCTCACCCACGGAATTGCCGATGCTTTTTGAGATTAACCCCAAGCCGTTAGCAGAAGAGTCGACGCAATGGTTCTCGGCCCCTTTTTGGTGACACGGTCTTGGTGATGAACCCAATGACGCAACTCATGGCCCCCAATCCAGAGATGCCCGACAACCGTAGGCCAGCCGCCACGATGGTCGTACCGGCTTGGGTTCGGGGAGTACCCAGCCGGCGGCTAATGTTGATTCTCCGCTCGCCTGGCTGCACCTATGATCGGAAGCCTGGAGGAGGCTGTAGTTTCTGTGGCCCCCGGCACTTGACTACAGAAGGTGCCAAGGTAACAACCGACGAATACATCACGCAGATGGAAGCAGCCTTGGCTGCCCATGAAGCAGATCTTCCACAGATTCGGCGGGTGGCGCAGACGTCGGTTTGTGATGTCTGCGCGATGCTGATGCCGCTTGAGGCTGAGGTAGAATCTTTGCATGCCTCGGCTGCGGCGTTCTTACGGCCTCAACCATCTTCATTACAGACGGTAGGCGGTATGTCGTAGGTCGTAGGTGGGGAAGAACAGGATTCGGGATTCAGGATTCGGGATTGAAAGAGCAGGATTCAGGAGTCAGGAGTCAGGAGTCAGAATGAAGGGCATCTGCTTTTCGCCAACTGCCTTCTGCTTACTGCCGACTGCCTACTGCATTCAGGATTCGGGATTCAGGAAGTGAAAGACCAGGATTCAGGATTCAGGATTCAGGAGTCAGGAGTCGGAATGAAGGGCATCTGCTTTTCGCCAACTGCCTTCTGCTTCCTGCCCTCCGCTTTCTGCCTTCTGCTTACTGCCTACTGCCTACTGCAGTGGCAGGCGGTAGGTGGGGAAGAGCACTGGGAATCGCGCCCGCCTCTTAGACTCGGAGCGGTTTAAGCGCAAATTCGTCACCACGCTCGCCGACCTGCGAGGCCGGCTGGGCTTCCGCATCGTCGGATACCTTCTCATCCGTCAACTGACGGACGTGTCAATCGGTGAGGCTGCGTGACTTGGCCTGACTGAAGTTGCTTACGTCTGTCTTCTAGCCCACTCGGGCGAGGAGGACAGATGATTGCCAATGAGTTTCCGGACATTCCCCATAACATGCGGAAGGTTTACCGACGTCTCAAACGGTGGCGAAGTGCGCACAGGGGTCGCTTGCCGATTCCGGAGCCTTTGTGGGCGGCGGCAGAACTGGCTCGGGAGCACGGGATTTACCCCACCGCGAAGGCTCTGCATATGGAGTATGGCAAGCCCAAGCAGAGGGCGGAAGCGATGGGGCCGGCAGTGAAGGGACCAGTGGTGAAGGCCCCGACGGCACTTCGACAAACTCAGGGCGGTGAGCGCCGTCGAGCCGCGGTCTCGCGTCACACCCGATCACGGCCTCGACCGGCGGCGTTCGTGGAACTGATTGCGCCGCGGTCCGGCAGTTCCCCAGAATGTCGAGTGGAGTTGGAAGTCCGCGCGCCGGCGCGGTATCTCAGCATTCCCCATATGTACGTCCTCTGCCACTTATAGTAAGCTGACATTTCGCCATGGAAAGTATTGAAGCAAGGTATGCTCGTGACCTTCACGACGGCTTGGTGGCTCGCTTTGCCCCTCTTTCTGCCCAAATCGAGATCACCATGAGCGGTAATGGCGTGCAATGGATGTGTTCCGCAAAACGTGGGCAAAGGGCCTGCCTGATCCATTGTTTTGCTGTTCGAGGGCCTGAGTTTTTGACACTTTTTAAACAAGAGGGGAAGGAAGTTGCGGCTGGAAGGACACCTTCGCAGGCCGAAACCATCGACGCGGTCTGGCGCTGGCTTGACGATACACAGCTCGATGCTTTGTATGGGCAATTCGGATTTGTCGACTGGCAGAAGCGGGAGCTTGTCCGCATCCGAGACTTTCTCTTGGAAAATATTCCCGACCTGAGCCTTGCTGCGCCATGGGAACTAGCGTACAGCGGCTCCGCTCTCTACCACCTTTGGTTCCGGAGTGAAACCCGCTCGGCTCAGCTCTATTACTATGGCAAGGACGAGTTCCCAGAAGCCCTTTTTCATTGGGACCGTTGTGAGTTGTTTCGTTTCAAAGGCAATGATTGCCCCGCGCTAGGCGCTGTGCTGAAACGATGGCTCTGTGATAACGCGCTGCCGTCAACAATGCGAAAGGAGTTTCCTTGGCTGAACATCGGCGAACTCGCCGACTACTACGAGAATGGTAATCCAGTGGAAGGTGAGTTCGTCCAGAGTTGGGAGTCGATTGAGCGATTCTACGACAACGAATATTTTCCACTGAAAGATTTCGTGTTGCCATTCATTGCCGAACTCCGCCGAGCCGGCTATGACCGGAAGCTGCGCGCCGGACAATCCCTGTGGACACTTATTGTTTCGCGCTCTCGCCGTCAAGGACTCCGCGCCGAACAACCCTATATTCAGTTTCAGTTTCGGGAAGGCACTATGGATGTTTTCTCGAAGAGCCAAGAAGACGAACGTATCCCTGGAATTTCCATTGCATTGTCCGATCGGGTTGAGAAAGTATTAGGACGACTAGTCAGCCAACCAATCACATGAGCAAGGTGTCGTTTCGGCAAGGCTGGCCGTGCGTGGAGACTCGCGCGTAGAGGCCCGCACGCACCGTTTTCGGTGATTTGGGCCCCTGGCCAAAAACCCTGCCGAATTTGGATCGCGAAATTGCACGTTTTTGGCTCATTTCGAAGCGGCTCATCCTTCAAATTCGTCACCACGCTCGCCAACCTGCGAGGCGAGTTGGGCTTCTGCATCGTCGGATACGTTCTCACCCGCTGTCACCTACCCGGCTTGCTGAAGCAGCGGGGAGACCGGCCGTGGTCCCGCCGCGGCGCACGAAGCATCTAGCCCTGCTATTTGTCGGCGGAAAAGTCCAGAGCGAGATTCTTCGCTCCGCTCAGAATGACAGCAAAATGACCCCGCAATGCAATATCGCGTGATTAAGCCGTCGCTTCGTGCGCGACCGTTTCAGCGCGCCGCACCCGAACTTTCACCTCGACGCGCGAGCCGAGCCGGTTGATGATCGACATGAGGCGATCGACGGTGAACCGCCCGAGGTCCGCATGGCGGATACGCGAGAAGTCGGCCGCCGCAATGCCGGTTCGGCCGTGCGCCGCGCGCAGGGTCAGGCGTTCCCGGTCGAGCGCCTTGATGATTTCGGCGGCCAGAATGGCCTTGAACTGTTCAGCATCGGCGTTTTCATGCCCGAGGTCGCGGAACACATTGCCGCTTCCCCGCATCACTTCCAGTTTTTCGCCTTTCATCCCAACATCTCCTTCAATCTCTTCAAACGCTCCTCTATGAGATCGATCTCGCGTTTGGGCGTCTTGATGCCCTGCGTCGACTTCTTCTCAACGGCATGCACGACCCAGATTTCATCGGCGAGCTGCACCGCGTAGACCACACGGAACGCGTCGCCCTTAAACGGCAGGGCAATCTCGAACACGCCCGACCCCAAGCCATGCACCGGCTTCGCAATATCGGCCTTTCCACCCTCGGCCGCGATCGTCAACGCCGCCAGGCAGACCGACCTGGCCCCTTCCGGGAACGTCTCGAATTCCTTCAGTGCCGCCCTGATCCATGAAACAGGCCGTGTTTTCCGAGTCATCTGTCGTCCGTTAGCAGATACCACTCATAGCGTTATCTTGTCATAATTGACAACATCTGTCAAGCCATGAAGTTCCCTTCGAACGTATGTTGGCGCGCGGCCCCTCAGCGCTGCTACGATGACGCCATGCCCGAGGAGGGCCGGCTCGACCTGGGCGACAGGATCGTGTGGTACAAAAACGGCAACATCCACCGCGAGGACGGCCCGGCCATCGGATTCAAGGACGGCCGGAAGCTCTGGGCACTGAACGGCCAGGAAGCGACCGAACAGGAATCCGCCGCGCACCGCCAGGCGCGCGAGCGTTCAGGTGGCGGGTGGCGCAGACGTCGGTTTGTGATCTCCGCAACATGCTGATGCCGCTTGAGGCTGAGGCAGAATCTTTGCGTGGCTCGGCTGCGGCATTTTTACGGCCTCAACCATCTTCATTACCTGACCACCAGCATCCCGCAGGGCCGGATCGCGCCCGCCTCTACACTCCAGTTCTTGTGAATCCGCCGTTTTTGCTCTTGACACGAGGCTAGGGATGTGATAGACGGTAGGTGGTAGGTGGGGGAAGAACAGGATTCAGGATTCAGGATTCAGGATTCAGGATTCAGGATTCAGGAGTCAGAAGTCAGAAGTCAGAAGTCAGGAGTCAGAAGTCAGGAGTCAGGAGTCAGGAGTCAGAAGTCAGAAGTCAGAAGTCAGGAGTCAGGAGTCAGGAGTCAGAAGTCAGGAGTCAGAAGTCAGGAGTCAGAAGTCAGGAGTCAGAAGTCAGAAGTCAGGAGTCAGGAGTCAGGAGTCAGAAGTCAGGAGTCAGAATGAAGAGCATCTGCTTTCTGCCTTCTGCCTTCTGCTTTCTGCCTTCCGCCTGAGGACCGCAAGTTTTTCCCTGAATCCCGAATCCTGTTCTTCTGCATCCTGAATTTCGGCCCTTGACACGAGGCTAGGGATGTGATAGGCTACCGTGGTTGAGCCATGGAGAACGCCCGCACAGAGCGCGCGCCTGAATTGAGAATTATGAATTGTGAATTATGAATTGCTTTGCTCATTGTTGGCACCGCTTGTGGCCTGCTGGTCCGTTTGAGACAGGCCGGAGGTGGCAGGGCTTTTTACACGGATGGGAGTGACACAATGTCTTGACCCTCAGTGATAAAGGAAACCATAGTAATTTCAAAAAGTGAAGGAGCGATGCGGCAATGTCTATGAAAACAAAGGGGCGGCTTTCCACAGGCAGCAGTGAACAGGGAATGTTGTAGAAAACAAAGGTAGTTACGCGTTGAAAGCGGGAATGTTATTGAAAACACAGGTGGTTGCGTGGTAGGTGATAGGTGGGGAAGAGCAGGTTCCAGGTCTCAGGTGACAGGGAAAGGGGCCAATTCTGAATTGTGAATTATGAATTGCTTTGCTCCTTGTTGGCGCTGCCTAGCCCCTGCGGCTTGCCCGCTGCCCCGTTTGAGAGTAGCCGGAGCTGGCAGGACTTTTTACACAGACGACTGTAAGGGACAACATGTCGTCCGCTTCAGTGAGAGAAGAGGCTGTCGTAATCTCAAAAAGTGAAGGAGCGATGCGGGAATGTCTATGAAAACAAAGGAGCGGCTTTCCACAGGCAGCAGCGAACAGGGAATGTTACAGAAAACACAGGTAGTTGCGTGGTAGGTGATAGGTGAGGAAGAGCAGGTTCCAGGTCTCAGGTGACAGGGAAAGGGGCCAATTCCGAATTGTGAATTATGAATTGCTTTGCTCCTTGTTGGCGCTGCCTAGCCCCTGCGGCTTGCCCGCTGCCCCGTTTGAGAGTAGCCGGAGCTGGCAGGACTTTTTACACAGACGACTACAAGGGACAACATGTCGTCCGCCTCAGTGAGAGAAGAGGCTGTCGTAATCTCAAAAAGTGAAGGAGCGATGCGGGAATGTCTATGAAAACAAAGGAGCGGCTCTCCACAGGCAACAGCGAACAGGGAATGTTACAGAAAACACAGGTAGTTGCGTGGTAGGTGATAGGTGAGGAAGAGCAGGTTCCAGGTGTCAGGTGACAGGGAAAGGGGCCAATTCTGAATTGTGAATTATGAATTGCTTTGCTCCTTGTTGGCGCTGCCCAGCCCCTGCGGCTTGCCCGCTGCCCCGTTTGAGAGTAGCCGGAGCTGGCAGGACTTTTTACACAGACGACTGCAAGGGACAACATGTCGTCCGCTTCAGTGAGAGAAGAGGCTGTCGTAATCTCAAAAAGTGAAGGAGCGATGCGGGAATGTCTATGAAAACAAAGGAGCGGCTTTCCACAGGCAGCAGCGAACCGGGAATGTTACAGAAAACAAAGGTAGTTACGCGTTAAAAGCGGGAATGTTGTTGAAAAGAAAGGGGGTTAATCGGTAGGCGGTAGGTCGTAGGTGGCAGGTGGGGGAAGAACAGGATTCAGGATTCAGGAGTCAGGGGGCGTAGCGCAGGTCCCGCCCTCTGGACCTGCGGCTCTTCAAAGGCAGGATTCGGAAGAGCAGGTTCCAGGTGTCAGGGGCGAAACCAGGATTCAGGGTTCAGGATTCAGGAGTCAGGGGCGTAGCGCAGCTCCCGCCCTCTGGACCTGCGGCTCTTCAAAGGCAGGAGTCGGAAGAGCAGGTTCCAGGTGTCAGGGGCGAAACCAGGATTCAGGGTTCAGGATTCAGGAGTCAGGGGCGTAGCGCAGGCCCCGCCCTCTGGACCTGCGGCTCTTCAAAGGCAGGAGTCGGAAGTCAGGAGTCAGAATGAAGAGCATCTGCTTTCTGCTTTCTGCTTTCTGCTTTCTGCTTTCTGCCTTCTGCCTTCTGCCTTCTGCTTTCCGCTTTCTGCTTTCTGCCTTCTGCTTTCTGCCTTTTGCTCATCGCCCGGGTGGTGTCAGATGCCGCGATTCGTTCGCGGCCAGTCGATCCGCCAGCGCGCGCCTCGCACTCGGACCCAGAACAACCGCTTCATTGGCGTTCCGCGCGCGTGGTGGTAAAGCGCGGCAGTGCGGGCGTAGAAGCCACGCGTGTGCGGAGAGTCACGAAACCCGAACCGTTGAGAGTCGAGGTGGTGGCAGAACTCGTGGCAGAGGGTGCTTAGAGACGTGCCGAACGAAGTGACTTGCTTGCGGACCGCCGTTCGCATCCAGACGCGGATCAGCGTCTTTTCCGGAGCGTAGTCCCCAAAAAGCTCGGTGGCCCAGCCGCCCTCGCGCACCCGGACCGGGCGGGCCGCAAGGACACGGACCAGGGGCTTGGGTACCTTGTAGAAGTCGGATGCCACGGTGAGAAACTCGGCGCACGCCTCCAGGACGGCTGCGCTCTTCCCGGTTCTCATTGCCGAGTCGATGGACTCTGCCGGCGTGCGCAAGCGGTCATCCTGCGGCACTTCGAGGATACCGAGCCGGTCGCTCTCCAGGAACTGTGCCAGGAGCGCCGCATTGTGTGGGGGACGGTCCGTAAGCATCGTAGCCAATCTTTAACCGACGGTCATGAATGAGGGCCAAGTTTCCGGACCGCGTTGATAAAAGCCTCCACGTTCTCGAGGGGAGTTTCCGCCTGAATGATATGAGCTGGGGCTACCATATAGCCGCCCCCGCGACCCAGGACTTCAATCTTCGCCTTGACATCAGCCTCGATCTCCCCCGGCGTACCAAAGGGTAAAAGGTTTTGCTGATCGATGGCTCCCCAGAACGAAAGCCGGTCACCAAATTTGCTTTTCAATTCTTCCGGCGTGTGTCCCGGAACGTTCGGCTGAACGGGGTTGAAAACTTCCATCCCGACTTCAATCCA
>Ga0187884_10003653_pt1 | contig 11819 bp, 11 predicted proteins | sample June2016WEW_20_4_FD_132983 | JGI IMG/M metagenome (GOLD analysis project Ga0187884, IMG submission 132983) | Peatland microbial communities from SPRUCE experiment site at the Marcell Experimental Forest, Minnesota, USA - June2016WEW_20_40 | ecosystem: Environmental > Terrestrial > Soil >...
AGACGTTCCCGCTAGCTGTTCTCTGAGCACGTCGTCTTTCGATGCTCATTATGCTACTACCGTTACTGTTATCGAGGCGTTAGGTAAGGACGGGTCACTAAGGTATTCAGCAGTGAGGGTGTGGGGGGTGTTAGCGGGAGCCCACGTTGTCATTGAACCGTTGGCATCTGTGAATAGTGTACCCGACCCTCCGAACTCACTTGGCCCCCACCATCCGCCTGCCGCGTGTCCATCTATGAACCAATCTATTTTGTTGGTTAAGTCGGCTTGAGGGAGTGCCTTACCATTTACTAAAACTATGGCAGTCCACAATCCCCCCTCGCCTTCACGTAGTGTAGTCGGGCCTGAGATAATGACTTGTATGGTGGGTGCTGGTGTTAGTGAAGGTGTAACCACTGGCGGTGTCGCAATTGGCGAAGCTTGTGAAGTCGGGGCCGGAGTTACTGATGCTTGTTGTGCCGTCGGTGCGCTGCTGGCAGATGGGCTTGGGCTAGTGGTAGCGGGCGACGTGCAACCGCTAATTGATACAACGAGAACGAGAGCGCCGATAAAAAGCAGAGGCAATGCATACTTGAGCATCGTCTTGGTATACCGTTTCATCATCCTAGCTACTGGATTCATATTCTTTCACCTTCGTTTTTTGCTCCAGCCGGGACTCTACGCCACAGCGTGACGCAAAACGATAGGTCGTAAAAAGGCGCGTGAGCCTTTAAAGGTTCCCTTTTTTGCGCAAAGGCTGACGCCCGCGTTTCCGAGCCAAAATGCGCTTTACTTAGGATTCGCTTCAGCATTGACGCAGTAACGCCTCACACTCGCGCCAAAGACGTTAAGTTCCCAAAGAAGAGGTTTCCTATGCCAAAGCCGAGCAGCGTCAACACAACTGCAAACACGATGAGGATGATAACTAGGACTACAAGTGCGATAATTTCAGCGAATGCGAGAACGAATCCAAACCGTATGCCAAATCCGATGAGTTCCCCAAAGCTGAGGTGCATCAATTCATCGAGTGCGTTACGGGGCGGCTCAAGCAGTTCGATGCTTGTACTGTACGACGAGGTATCTGACTTCTGAAGCGCTGGCATCGGCACATCCTGCTCTAGTGGTTCGCCACACCGTCTGCAAAATTCAGCGTCTACGTCGTTAATGGCCATACATTTTTCACACATCGTGCGGTCAGCTTCTTTCATGTTACCAGATCCTGCGGATTATTTTTACGACGGTAAAGTCGCTTTTGTTTGATAAAAAATGATACAAAAAAACGGTGGCGTGATAGCATAAGTTTGTCGCTTCGCTTTTTGGCGCTTAGTCCCGCGCTGGCTAACGGCCACTTTCCGGAAGCACATAAAAAACTGAGAAAGGAAAAATTATTAGGAAACCGGCGGTTTCTATTCAAGCACGAGCATGCTGTCTGACGTGCTTGCTGTGGTTTTCCTCCTCGCGATCCTGCTCCTGGCACTTGCCTTGGAATCTCGGAGAACTGCGTGACCAAGAGCTTTTGACTGAGCAAGAATTTGAGTCGAAGAAACAAGAACTACTGGTACGAATGTGAAAGCCCATTCCTCGACACAATCGGAGTGCTCCTCATCAAAGGCCTTCGCTGCCTTATGAGCGATCTTTAGAGCTATTCTGCATGTGGTGATGCAACCGGTGCAGCGTGCTGTTTTTGAGTTACAGACAGTGCACAAGAGATTAAAGCAAATCGGCAATCGACGGGCGCAGAGGCTTCCGTTTAAGAGCTGGCGCGAAACATTGTGAGAGAAAGGATAGGAATTGTTAAGCAAACCTTCGCCTCTTGCTAAGCGTATGCAATTGAAGCTGATGACTGCAATGATCGCGTTTGTCGTAGTTGCTTCACTTTCAGTGGCCGGCTGTGCCACGAACAATCAATATACTTATAGCAGCACTACTCCAAGTTCCAGCGCTTCGAGCGATAAAACGACGTTCTCAAGCCTAAAAGGGTTCAGCATTACGGATCCCAATACATGGTGGAATGTGAGCGATGACAGCATGGGGCAGGGTGATTTATACCTTAAAGTCCAAGCTCTGACAACTGCAACTTGACAAGTGGTACAACTATGGGGCAGGTCACAGTCGAGATGCTAGGAGGGGTTTCAAATGAATGCAGCAAACAGCTCTCGTTCGGGGGAATCCGAAGTGTACCTTGTAACTGGAGGCGCCGGGATGCTGGGGCGAGCCATTGTCTCTCAACTCCTGGAGATGGGCAAGAGCGTTCGCGTTATAGACATCGAACCAGTAAAGAATGACCGAGCCGAGATAATAGTGGGTGATATCCGAGATGCTGCAGCCGTCAGAAGAGCCTGCAACGGTGTGGACACGGTCTTCCATACAGCAGCAGCCGTATGGGATCCCAAATTGCCGCCGAAGATCTATGAGGAGACCAACGCAACAGGTACTAAACTCATAATTGACACGTGCATGAAGCTAGGGATACCACGGCTTGTCTACAGCAGCAGCCTGGATGTAGTGATGGATGGTAAACATGGCCATACTCTAGCTGACGAGTCCGTGCCCTATCCCACTGATTTGAAGAAGATGAATCGATATGCTCATAGCAAAATGATAGGAGAACAGGCCGTTGTCAAAGCAAACGGGCCAACGTTCTCCACTTGTTCCTTGCGCCTTGTGGGGATGTATGGTCCTGGCGATAAGTATCACCTGCCTAATGTGATAAGCAACGCTAAGAGCGGTATCAACATACGCTTGGGAAACGGGAAAGCTCAGTTTAGCCACGTCTTCTCTGGGAACGCTGCTCACGCTCATATAATGGCTGCCAAACATTTGGAGCCTAATTCGCCTGTGGCAGGACAGGTTTATTTCATTACCGATTATGACACGTGCAATTTCTTCGATTTCATGAATCCGTTCCTGGAGCAGTTAGGTATCCCTGTGCCCAAGATATCCATACCTCATGGTCTGGCGACTGTTCTCGCGTGGGTGGTTGAGAGATTTAGCACCACGTCCAACTTCAATAGGTTCTCGGTCTATTCTACCTGCGTGGATTCCACCTTCGTACACGACAAAGCAACACGTGATTTCGGCTACCAACCGATCTTTACCGCTGAGGAAGCCTTTGACATTACTCTCGAGTGGTTGAAAACTCAGGAATTTTAGAAACTGCGTGGTGATCCCTGCCAGGTGGGCCTATAGCAGACAGCAAGGGTTTTGGGAGAGTGATTGCCCGCAGGCGATTGTGGCCTGGAAGATAGCAACGTATCTCCTTCGGAGATGCACCGAAAAAATCGTGTGTTATCAAACGCAAACGTCACTTTTAGACGTTTGCCTATAACTAACTATAACTGAATTTAACTCACTATAACTGAGGGGGAGTGTGCAGATTTCTAGGGCAAACCAATTCACACACATCGCGGACGTAAAAGTTGGCAGCGTGAAAGGCAACAGTAGGATTTACCCTCAGCTCCGCCTACCGAGTCAATACGCGGAACTTGCCGGTAAAAAAAGCCAGTATTTACGAAATAAGCGGGTATAAAGAGGATATTGCTTTCATTATTTGATTCGACAGCCAAAACCATATGGCGGCCCTTCGTGGAGACATGCAAACGGAAATGTGCTGTGCGGCCAATGAGCTCCAAATTCAAGCTATTGCCTAAATAAGCCCTGTCGAGGCGTCTGATTTTGTTCTGAGCAAACTTGCAGGAGCCTAAACCTGTGGGGGGCCTTGCGCCAACAGCTCTTGTATACGTTGTTCTGCAGGGATTGACTGCTCCCACAAAAGCTCAAAGGTGGAGATGAGGTATTGAGCATATGCTGGGTCATCAGTCCAGAGCACGCTTACCGGTTCACTCAGCGAGACGCGCTTTAAGTCGGTGACATTAATCGCGTTTAGACAAATTTTCCTATCAAAAGCAAAGAACAATACCCCCGAGTACTTGTCAAAATGATGCACTTCCATTCCAGCCTCTAAGTGCTCTCGGATTGACTCGATATATGGATACGTGATATCAGTTATGAATCGTATCCTGCCTCCCCGGCCTATAAACTCCTTATCGTCCTCGATAACAAATAAAGATGAAAAAACCGTTACTAACGGGGGGATAACTGCGACCCATTCCTTCTCAGCCGAGGCCAAGGTAGATAACGATACAGTTAGCACCTCTTTCGCGCTTTTGAGAATTTTAAACGTGCTTACCTCATCAGACGGCCGGAACCGCTCCGCTTTTGATAGCTCCTGCAGCTCCCGTTTTCGCACCTCCATCTCGCGCATTTCGCTTTCGTGCCTCTTGAGCGCAGCTTCGAGAGCGGTGTCGAGCTCTACGGCCGTGTAAATTGTTGGGGCATCGAGCGACGGCCTCACCATACCTTTTTCGATGAGGCTAGTAAGCGTCCGGTGCACGTCCTCACGATAGGTTTTGAGGACTTCGCAAGAGGAGAAGGCGTTTTTGGGCCGTACCTGAGCAGATATAAGTAAAGCTGAGCTTCTTTTTCGCTGAGTCTGAATTGAGTTAAACGGCGGATGAACTCATCATCTCGGGTCATACTCTGCCCGCAATGTACGTCAATCAAGTAGTAGATAAAGGTTAGGCTCTGACGTGGAGAATAATAGGTGAAGCTAGGCGCTGAAAAGGTGGTTTGTGAAATGGTTAGCGCGTGCCCTTCACGTTAGCTATTCACAAAAAAAGTTGCAAAAGGCGAACCCTTATAGCCGCTAAGGCATATACACCCTTACCACATAGGGGCTCGCAGAGCGCGCACTCATCTGTTATGCCCCACGGATTCGTAATTAACGGCGTAAAAGACGCACTCGCCGCCGCCTTAGGGATACTTGAGTCAGAACAGGGGCGGACTTTTCAGCGGCTACGACAGGACGTGATTGGTGCTATCGAACGTGAAGAGTGGGCGTTTGGGATTGTAGTGCGTAAATTTGCTCGAGCTGCCAGGTAGCACCAGGTTGCGCAGTGCAAACTGCATCAGCTTAGCATCTAAACTCCTCATCCTTGCGTCTAGGATGGGCGAAACGCTTCGCAGTTAAAACGACAACACTTAAGCTACATTGCCGGTTATCGCCGTCACTTATTAATAAACGATCGAGACAGCTTTACCAGCTACATCACTGACATGATAATAGTGAGATGGGTAAGCAAAATAGGATGAGTGAAGAGCCCCTTGATTTTTATTTTTCCGCTGAAAATTGAGCCCAGGACTTTCCGGCCTGCTGCATTAAAATAATACGGTAATCCCCAGCGGATGTTGAGCACGTTTAAATCCATGACTTTATCCGATGAAGTTCTGATAAGAATTAGTGCGCCCGGGCTAACGCCGGGCTCGATGGTCAGCGAACCCTTGTTGAAATGAAGACTGATCGCCGTTTCAATATCCGGCAGGTCTATGACCGCGATGCCGCGCATTTTCTTATAGGTCGCGTATTTCGTCTCTGATTTTTCTATATTACCGGTCAGCAGTTCCTGCACAATAAAGGAAAAGGGAACATCCGAAGCGTGATTGGTGATATTCAATTCCATCTATTTCCCCTCATCAGCTACAGCGCTCTGCGGTAAATTCCCAGCACTTCATCCTTACCCAAAACACAGCGGATGTTGTTGACAATAGCGCCATCTGCCATGCTCAAATCCGCTGCTTTCAGGATATCTGCTTCCTTGACACCGGATTCGGACAGCTTCAGCGGATGCCCGATACGCTTTAACAAATCAAATATCTCCTCCACTGCCGCCTTTGCCGCACGCTTGGGTTCATCATTGCGCGTGCTGACACCCAAAGCCTGTGCGACTGTGGCATAGATCTTGATGGCTTCCGGTTCGCCGCCTTCAATATTATAATCCATACAATAAGGCAGCAGGATGCCGCAGGATACGCCGTGTGGTATATGTGAGACAGCACCGATGGAATGAGCCATCGCATGGACCAAGCCGACCATCGAATTGCAGAATGCCCAGCCCGCCATCGTTGCTGCTAACTGCATTTGCCCACGGGCGTTGATATTATTGCCGTTTTGTGTGCACTGGGGCAGGTAGGTGCTGACAAGCCGGATGGCATGTAAAGCCATACCGGCGGAAATTGGTTCCCGGTCTATGGATGTCATGGCCTCTATGGCATGGGTCATGGCATCCATTCCCGTCGAGGCAGTCAGAAGCGGTGGTAGTGTAAGGGTTAATTGCGGATCAAGAATCGCCACATGCGGCGTATTATAGGATTCCACAATTAAAATTTTCTGTCCTTTTCTTTTATCAAAAACGACCGCTATCCACGTTACTTCACTTCCTGTTCCGGCGGTAGTTGGGATAACGATGTGCGGTGTTTGCGGCCTAGTCAGAAGCTGAATTCCTTCAAAATTAGCAAGGTCACCGCCCTCCGTTAATAAAATGCACATGCATTTGGCTGTATCAATAACACTGCCGCCACCGATGCTGATGACGATATCCGCGCCCTTCTCGCGGGCAAATGCTGCGCCGCGGTTGACAACATCAATACCTGTGTCCTGCGGCACGTCGCTGAATACGCCGACACATTTGTCACCCAGGGTCTTTATGATTTTTTCCGAGAGGCCCGCCTTGATAATTCCTGGATCCGTCACGACTACCGCGCGCGAGCAACCCAGAGCGCTCATTTCAGATTCCAGTTCTGCCGTGGAGGAGCCACTGCCGAAAATAATTTTTGTCGGACCAAAGTAAACAAAGGATAAACTGTTGTCGTAAGCCACGATATTCTCCTTCTATGTGCTATAAGGAACGGTCGTGATCATTCTCTGCGTATTATCAAACGTCATCAGGCCAAACGGTGTTCACTTCTGTCAAAAGGTCAATAACCTTGTTGACGGCTTTAACGTTGCGTACGATATACGTCAGATCGCCTTTTAATTTTAATTTCCCCTGCATCAAAGCTTTTGTTGCGTCGAGTTCTTTTTTAGCAACTTGTTTCCAGCGGGCGTAATCGGCGGTCATAATAAATTTTGCGGTTTGCGTTTTAGCTTCGTTACAGACGAGAAAATCACGGACGTCTCCGTGCCAGTAATCGGTAAAAAGGTAACCGGGCTTTGGAACATTTTTCGAGGGATCGGCATTACAAATCAGAGCAACGCTACCTTCCCAGTCTTTTGCAATTTCTTTGTACTCCTGAGATTCAGCGATTTTCTGTTTCCATGCATTCAGCCATTCTTGGGTAAAAGCATTGTATGTAGCCATTGTCCTCCTCCTTCAATTTTTATTTACAAAGTTTTTCTTTTAACTCCGGAAATTCCTGAGTTTGTAGGCATCGACGGCAGTAATTACAAGCTTGGCAAGAACGAGACATTACACCTCTCTTTGTACCTGCGTTTTTAGCTTTTGATTTTCAGTTTCTCCTTTTGGAGCTTTCACGTTACTCTCTCCGAGGGCGTTAAGCGTCTATCGCTTATCAAGTCCTTCCAATTCAAGTGCACGTTCGCAGTTTCCTTTGTCTCTTTTTGTCCATTTCTTTCCTGTGTCTACTGTTGCCCGCATGAACATATAAGAGCTCGCTGGTCACAAAAAAATGTATCACCCCCCTCGTAGGAGATCTTGACCGTCTCTTGGGGCACGGCCGAACTTTTCGAGCGGGTGGCGACTGTAAGTTCAATCTTTTTTATGCTTCGTTCCGAACAACACGTGAAGCCACGAATCCGTGGGGCTGAAGAGACTAGTATATCTCAGGTTAGGGTCGAGCTTCGAGCTGTGGTACATCACACCACGGGCGTTGGTGTACGCGCGGAAGCCCCACTTCCCGTGGTACTTGCCCATCCCTGAGTTGCCGACACCGCCGAACGGCAGCTCTGGCATCACGGCCTGGATCGCGCAATCGTTGACCATGGCACTTCCGGACTCGGTGGCCTCGAGGATGCACTCTGTTAAGGCGCGATCCTCGGCAAACACATACAGCCCAAGCGGCTGAGGCCGGGTGTTGACGCAGTCGATCGCTTCCTCAACGCTGTCGACTTCGAGTACCGGCATTATCGGCCCAAATATCTCCTCTTGCATCACCGGGGAGTCTGTCGCCACATTCACCAAGATCGTAGGCGCCACAAACAGGCTTTCACGATCGTGTTCGCCACCATAGTAAATCTCGCCTCCGCTAAGCAGCTCTACGAGTCTCTCGTAGTGGCGTGCGTTTACGATACGTCCGTAGTCGGGGTTGTGCTGAGGGTCGCCGTAGAACTCGACAGCGGCGTCCCTGAGGTGATTGAGGAACTGTTCCTTGACGTCCTTGAACACTAAGACATAATCGGGCGAGAGGCACGATTGTCCACTGTTCTGCCAGTGCCCCTGCACGATCCGACGGGCGGCAACTCGAAGGTTCGCCGAAGAGTGCACGATCGCAGGGTTTTTGCCGCCCAACTCGAGCACGACCGGCGTAAGGTGCTTCGCCGCCGCAGCCATTACGATCTTTCCGACTAGCGGGCTGCCGGTGAAGAAGATGTGATCCCAGTGCTGCTCCAGCAGCGCGGTGGTCTCCGCCCTGCCGCCGAGCACGACGGAGAACGCGTTGGTGTCGAGGTATTCAGTCACGAGTTGTGCGATCACCTTAGCCGTAGCGGGTGCGAATTCAGATGGCTTAATCACCGCGGCGTTCCCTCCTGCGATCGCCCCAACGAGCGGCGATAGCGTAAGCATGACAGGATAGTTCCACGTCCCGATGATCAGACCCACCCCAAGCGGGTCGAACCGCACCTCCATGCGCCCCGGCTGCATGAGAGTGGGCGTACGCACTCGTTGTGGGCGTATCCAAGATCGAAGGCGTTTTCGTGCGTGTGCAGCCTCGTAAGCGACGTGCTTCAGCTCTGCGACGTCCGTGTAGGTCCGACTGCGGCGCAGATCGTCCCACAACGCGTCGTGGAAATCGTCGGCTCGCTCAGTGACCATTGCTTGGAGCGAGGTCAGCTGCGCTTCCCGCCACTTGACGGGACGCGTGTTGCCAGATCGGAAGTACTCGCGGTGGTGAGCTACCACCGCTCCGAAGTCACGCGTTGCCCCTGAACTTTTTTCTTCCATTTTTTTCTCCCAGTGCTCTTCTCGCGTCAACGACCTGCTTTTTTTCGGAGTTAACAGGTTCTAACTCAAAGCGTCACTTCCATTCCCAGTCTTTCACGTTATAACTCTGGTCTTTGTTCACTTCAAGTTCATAGATACGGACAACGCTATTGAGGCGCGAAAGCTTCGGAGACTGTGTTCGAAAGAACGTTGCACCCCGAACGCTGCTGACCGGAATAAGCCCTTTTGAGATGCTGATTGCCGGTTTTTTATGTTCTTTATTCTCTTGTTGTGTAGGTATATTATCACACAAGTTAAGCTATATAAACACGTAAAACTCAGCTTATACAGCTTAAGTATTCGCATTATCTATTACTTGGTTTAATTGAAAAATTGCCAAAACGCGATCAATGCCGCGAGAAAAAACTTACACGACTGGTTCGGTGATGTCGAAAGATGGCACGAGTATCGGCTATCGTCAGATGGGTGGTGGCCCAGGCGTTATTCTCGTTCACGGAGCTTTCTGTTCCTCCCAAGTCTTTATGAAGCTCGGTGCTGCCCTGTCCGACACGTTCACAGTGTACATCCCAGACCGACGGGGCCGAGGTTTGAGCGGGCCGTTCGGCGACGACTACGGCATCCGGAAAGAAGTCGAAGACCTCGACGCTATTCTTAAGCAAACCGATGCGCACAACGTATTCGGGATGAGTGCTGGCGCCCTCATCGCGCTTGAGGCCGCGCTTTGCTTGCCGGCAATCCACAAAGCCGCTCTCTACGAGCCGCCGTTTCACCCTGATAATCCGATACCGGCGATACCGTCCTACATGCCGCGTCTTGACCGGGAGATCGCCGAGGGCAAGGTCGTACAGGCAATGGTGACTTTCATAAAGAATTTCGGGAGGCGGTTTGAGAAAAAAGTATTGTTGCTTAGTATCCTACCGCGCCCTTTGTTGGCCCTTTTTTTGTCCTTTTACTTCAGGTATGAGGCAAAGAGAGTCAAAGGCGACGATGTACCGTTTCAAGCGCTTCTCCCAATATGGCACGATGATTATAGACTAACCGTTGAAGCGCAGGGAGCGCTTGAAAGATTTAGAGCTGTGCGTGCAGAAGTGTTATTGCTCGGTGGAACCAAATGCTCCGCCTCAATGAAACGTGCGCTCGATGAGTTGAGTAAGATCTTGCCGAACGCAAAGCGTGTTGAATTTGCGCACATTAGCCATGAAGGGCCAATAGATAGAAGCAAGCCGGAACCTGTCGCAGAGGCATTGCGACAGTTTTTCCTGTAATCAGGAGGCTTTCATTCGCGCTACGAGCGTGGTGGCTTGCAAGACCGCGTCTTAGTGTCTTTAGATTCAGAAACGCCTATGCCACGATGATATTCAGGACGGTCATAGCCGCCCACCTGCCGCCTCGTTTTTTTAGACTCCTACGGCTTGAGGACACTTAAATTCGCCGAAAAAGAATGTCGGTATTTGGTGAAACAAACAAAGTTTAGTCTTCAACTAAAAAAAACTACAACTCGCAGAAGCGGTTCTATATACAAGAAGTTTGCGAATATCGGAGCTTTGTTTATTAAGTCACTCCCGAGCCCGACTTTTTAAACACGGACTTGACTTTTCTAAACAAGCATCTGTAAATGCTTAGTATAGTAGAATTGTTTGAACCAAAAATGGGGGATTTAAGTGTCTAAAATCACCAAGGTAGAACCCCAGGATTAGTTTGCGAAATTTAGATTTTCTTGATATTCTGTAAATTTAGTGTACCATAATCTCTTTTGTCAGAAATTATGAAAAATAATAATCCTAATAAAATTTTCTGACGTAAACTATTTAATTAGTTTCTTTAAAAATATAATTTACAGATAATTCCAGGAGGGTTATGGACGCTTTATCGGATCTTAAACAATCAGACAGTGAGGATGTGCCTTGGACACCGACAAAGGTCAGAAAATCGTTGCCCTTGCGGTATCTCGAATTTGTACTCGACATAAGAAAACTCGATGTGAAGGGCTTTGCTAAAAGGCACACGGAACTGTACACGGAGGCTCAGAGAACTAAGGATTATTCAAAGGTTACCCAGGCCTATTACGGGCTGATGTCGTCGATAATTGAAAAGGCCTACGGCACAAGCCTGCACTTCTGCCCGCCAGATTTTCTTGGACAGGCCATGGACGATTCTATCGTATCAATGCACCACCGTGTTGCAAGGCTTCTTCAGCTGGCGCCTGGCAAGAAGTGCCTTGACATAGGCTGTGGCATAGGAGGCATGATGCGCGATGTCGCCCGGTTTTCCGGCTGCCAGGTTACAGGCATCACCCTCGGCCATAATGAAGTCCAGATGAACAACCATTTCTGCAAGGCGGAGAAGCTCGAAATGCTCTGCCACCCAATGCAAGGGGATTTTTATGAGATGAGCCTGCCACCCAATTATTTTGATTCCTCCTATGCGGTATACGCTTTGAAATATTTTATTGACCTCACGCCGGTTTTTAAAAACGTTTACAGGGTATTGAAGCCGGGAGGGCTCATGCTCATATACGACATAGTGAAGACTCCGAAGTATGATCCAAAGAATGAGGAGCATAGGGAGATAGTCGAGGGGTTCGAATACGCCTGCGGCATGCCGCCTTTACATTCAAACCAAGAGATGATCGATATGGCGCGAAGGGTCGGTCTAGAATGCGTTAGCCACATAGACCTTTCCAACAGATATCCGTGGTACTATTACTTCACTGAATCAGGCGGACTTAACTTCATACTAAATTCTGAAATTATCGACATGCTGATCAGGTTCGCTGTGTCCGTGCGGATTCTTCCTGAAGGCTTTGATGAATTCAACAATATA
>Ga0187884_10003654_pt1 | contig 11818 bp, 27 predicted proteins | sample June2016WEW_20_4_FD_132983 | JGI IMG/M metagenome (GOLD analysis project Ga0187884, IMG submission 132983) | Peatland microbial communities from SPRUCE experiment site at the Marcell Experimental Forest, Minnesota, USA - June2016WEW_20_40 | ecosystem: Environmental > Terrestrial > Soil >...
CCTTTCCGGGTCCAGCAGATCGGTCGGCCAGAGGTCGTCTCCTGAACGATACCACGATTGTTCAGCCATTTCAGAATCCTCCCCCTGGCACCAGGATGCGCGGCTTCTCAGGCTGCATCATTGCAACAGGGGCGATCCCTAGTATAGCATCGCAAGCGAAGCATGAGAAGACCGCAGCGACCATATTCCCGAACTGGCTTTGGGTGGCGGTGAGTTGTGCTGGTTGCGAACCACAGCAGGGGCACTTCGGCCCGCGCACCGGACGGGCGGCTACGGGACCGCGTTTTGTGATATCTTCGACGTTGCTCACTTTGCAACGTCCTCCAACTTTTTCCGAAGTTGACTCGCCGCCGCATCGAACACCATCACCAGCAACTTCGGATCTCCCCGCATCACCCCGGAACAGTCTGGCAGGTTGTAACTCATGGCATCGCCAGATTCGGAAAAGCAGAGTCCGGCAAATGGGGTGAACGGAATCGTCTGTGATTTCTCCGGATTGGGGATGGTTCTCTCCCTAAATTGCTTAACTGCGGCGTCGGCCCATTTGAAGGGGAGTTCACCGTTTTCGTGTTCGGCCACAGTCGTCCAGACGCGCATCCACAGATTCCTCTCTTCATCGGATCGGAGTTGATTTTCGGACTCAATAGGGATCGGATAGCACGGTCGCAAGTCTGGTCTGTTTGTCTCTATCCACGTTTTTTTTAACCACTCAATCAGTTTCTTCATTCAGAATCTCCTTCGGCATTTCGGGCAATCGAGAAGTTTCACAACTCGCACCGCCCGTTCAAACTCTTCGCGTGATATCCGCGCGAACATCCCGTTTTTCAAGCGAAAAAACAGGTACCCCGGTTCAGCCTCAGTCTGGTACACTTACGAGCCTCCGTCTGCTGTGAATCTGAATCGGCAACCGCCACCACTCCCCAGTCTTGCACGAAGCGCAATGGGCGGGCTTCTGCCCCGGCTTTCGAGAGGACCAATCATGCCCATCTCGGAAGCAATGCCATTCGCACCCAGTTTTGCACGCTTCCGCATGGCGCCCATTCGGAGATCGGCAGAAGCGGCATGGTCCGGCGTGCTTCATGAGATGCCTGCCAGCGAGCAGGAAACCGTACTTCTTTCGTCCCCCGGATCTCGGTTGAGCATCCGGGCACCCCCTCCGCTTGCGATTCGTTTTTCAATGTCTCGGGCGCGGAAAAGCGCGCGCGGGTCTCGTAGCATAGACATAGACTACTCCTTAGCTGCCCCCGCAAGGCTGAGGCTCAACGGGTACTCACGCTGGAGAGGCGCCAGGTCCGCGCACTTGTCGGCCCAGATTTTCTGGATGGCCAGGAACAGCCCGAATTGATCGGGGATGACGTTCCATTTCCATTTCTTGAGCTTGTTTTTCTTGTAGCCCAACTGGAGCACGGCAAGCTTCGCGCCTTTCGGCAGAGTCGAATCCGCGTGCTTGTATGCGGCCAACTGAATCCGTTTCGACGGCCATACCTCCGATGAGATCGTGAAGTCGATGATCCATGTGTCCCGCCCGATCTTGCACCGGAGGTCCACCGTCCCGGCGTAGTGGTAGCGTTCATTCCAGACGGTGTACTCGTTCGCAATCACTTCCGGCTTGAACTCCTGGAACCAATCGCAGAGCGACATCAGGGCCGCGTACTCTTCGACGGTGATCTCTTCCAGTGCCAAGGTCCGCGGATTCTCGAAACAGTCTTTCATCGTGACTGTGCCGCCGTTCAGCAGCACGCTGATGGCCTGATGAACTTTCGATCCCTTGTCGCCCTGAGACGCCTTGATCTCTTCAGCTTCCGACCAGCCTTTATCCGCAAGCCAGCGGTAGAACTCGCGGCCCTTCGGATAGTGGTCTGAGATCCAAGTCACTGAGGGTACAAAGTCCCAACACTCTTGCGGAGTGCCTATTAGGATCTTGCGCTCGTAGTACCTCTCGTCGCGGAACGTCACGCGGCGAATTCCGCGCTCTTGGTCAACCTCGATGATTTCACGTTTCATGGACCGCCTTCTCCAAGCACTCTCGATGAACATACTCCTCGTAGGTCCCGTTACCCGGATGGAGCGAAACCATAAGCAGCGTAACTACGTCTGAATTCGAGCGCGGCTTGGGAGTCGATTGCGCCGGATAGGTGAGCGTTATCAGGCCGTGGCAAATGTAGCAAGTCATACCTCACAGCCAGTCTCTTCACGGTAGAGCCGGTGAAGAAGTTCAAATACTTCGTCTCGATTCAGATTGTGAAAGTCCCAGAACTTCGTGCCAAGCGTATGATGCGACTCAGGGCCACCGCCGGCCGTCAGGTGCAAGTGATGTTTCTGTCCGAGTGGCATTGCTTCACTGTCGGGGCATCGCTGGCCCATTCCATGAGGACCGACGTGTGCCGCCTGTGTGGGGCCGCATATCGGAGCAAATAATTCTTGATACCATGCGCGACAATCCGCCTGGAGCGAACCATGCCACCGTTTCAGGCACACGAAGCACGGCCACGTTCTCAGCCAATCGAGATATTCGGGATTATCCCCAGGCTGTTTCTTCCGCGGCTTGCGCCTCAACGCCATGACGCCTTTCCAATCCACGCGCTCTAGCGATTCTGGAAAACTCGACTTCTTGGCTCGAATGGCGCGCTTCAACGGGGAGTTGCGACGGATCGGTGCCGCGCGGTGTTTCAGTGGAGTGTGGCGGATCATTCTGGCCTCCAGGCGATTGCGACTAAGGCGCAGATACCAGACACCGCCATAACGCTCCAAGCGCAGGGAGGAAGTGCCGCAGCTAGAGCACCGGACAAGGCAGCGAATCCTAAGATCCACATACAGAGCAATCGAAAGTCTCTCATTCAATCCCTCCAATCTCGCTCTTTATGGATTTCAAACAAATGCCTCGCATAAGCCTTGGCGTCATGCAATGCTCCCCCAGACCAAACAAGTGCGACGACACATGCGATTACTAGCACTGTACCGTTGTCGCAGGGCTGGCTCATCCATACTTTGAGAGCTTCAATCATTCAACCCCTCCAATCTCACGAGCCGCCGCTTGCATTTCCTCAAGATCGCCTACAGAAGATTCTGCGAGCGAGCGTCTCAATACCGGAGCGTCTGCGCTTAACGGCGGTTCATCGTTTCCCGCTTTGCATGTTACGCACAGTTGAGTTTCCGGCATAGCGGCCAGTCTCGCGGCGCTGATCTCGGCGTCACAAAGCGAGCAGAGACGGCGCTTCATGCTTTTGCGGCCTCCACTGGGCGTCCCTTGAAGCCCATGAGTTTGTACTGGTAGTCCGCGCCATCCGCATCCTGAACCCGGCGAGATCGGATGTCCCATCCGCGCCGTCGCAATTCCGCCACTCTCGAATGCCACATGACACGAAGTTGGCGGTAGGGGTGATGCACCCAACCATCTCCCGACAGGGCCGCAATGGTCAGGAAATCCAGCACTCGCGCATTGTCGGAGTCGGGCTTCAGTTCAGCCATGTGCTTCGACTCCAAACCCACAAGACTGCCTCTGCAAATAGCGTTGGGCCACCGATAACAAAGCGCCATGGACCTGTGCCGTCGAGCATCCAGTTCATACAGACAGCCATGATGCCAAGGTAAACAACCAGCCCGGCGCACGTGAGAAACGCACACCACAAGTTAGACTTCATGTTTGCACCTCCGATTGTTGCGGTGGGAAGAGTTTGTACAAATGCTCCAGCCGTCTCGTTTCGTCACGAAATACTGCGCGGTGCCGAATGTCATGCCCCTGCTTCCGCAGCCTCGACACGCAGTTCAGATTGACGTATGGCAAGAGTCGCTGAAGTGCAACCCACTTGCCCGAAGCGAGAGCTTCCAACACACACTGTTTCTGAGACTTGCCGGTTACGCCGATGTCTCCCCTCAAGATCCGGTCCCCCAGTTGCGCTGCAATGCGGTGGTATTCAATCCGATGCGCGGATGAGCAGAACCGCTCGTCACGGTTCAGGCTGCGAACCGAGAACTTCACTTCGCAACCGGGCAGGGCACAGGTCTTTTCGACTTCCGGGGGCTTTGGGGCTTTCCCTTTCAGCCTGACCGGCTGGTGTTCCTGGTTGGTTTCATCTGCCACGGTTTCAACGGTATCACGCTACCGCTTGTGTTGTCAAGAACAATTTGGCTTGACATCCAGTTTTTTTTGCGCTACCGTTTGTGTTGTATGGCGAAGCCACGTAAGCGAAAGAATCCACTTGCAGTAGCGTTAGCGAAGCGGCGCATGTTTAAGATGACGCCAGAGCAGCGGAGTGCGGTTGCCCGGCTCGGCGCCCAGGCGACAAATCGCCTTTTGGCGAAGCGGCGGTCGTCTCAAGCAAAATCCCAATAGGGGGCCGACGAAATGGCCTACATCATCAAGGATTGGGACCGAATTTACGAGAATGCTCAGTCGAGAAAAGTAGATAAACTTCTATGGGTGGCGATGCCAAACAAGCACGATAGTTTCGGCTTCAGGATGCTCTTGTCGAAACCGAACGGGGTGGCTCTTTATGGGGCATGGGTCCTACTTGTTCAGTTGGCATCGAAATGCGAGCCGCGCGGGACGCTCGTGAAATCCGGCGTCGTGCTTGATATCCCAACCATGGCAATGCTCACAAACGCTCCCGAATCTATTCTGCTGGAAATGATCGAAGCTGTACAATCCAAAGGAATAGAGTGGATTGAGGTTCGCGATCTAGGCGGCTCCCAAGCAACTCCCAGTCAACTGGTAGATGAGCGGGTTTTAGAAACTACTGAACCAGGGACGCGCGCGCGCGCGCTTCTTCCATCCTTCCCTTCTTTCTCAGAAGAAACTCTTATAGGTGAATGTGCTGAACGAATGTACGCCCTCCACCCGAAAAAGAAAAACTTCGTGCTAGTGCCTAGCGCACTCAAAGCATCAGCAAACGGCACGAAGGAACTCCAGCCATTCCTGATCGAAGTCGAAACCTGCCATGCCGTGTGGTGTAAAACTGAAGACTGGACGAAGAAGGACGGCCGCTTTGCTCCACCGTTGGATCAATGGCTTGCAGACCGCGGATTCACGAAATGGCCAGAAGGATATAAGCCTCCGTCTCCTCCTCTTGATGAATCCAAGTGCATTGAATTCGATCCATTCGGTCTGCTGGCAAAGAGGAATCAGAAATGAAGCTTCCGTGCCGAGTTGACGTGGAACGAGACGTTTTAGGCTGCTGCATCACCGACCAGAAAGACCTCGATATAGCTAGGGGATCACTGGACCTGGACTGCTTCAGTCTGGATATTCACAAGAAAATCTGGCGGCGTATATGCGGCCTTTTCGATGTCGGGAAATCCGTTGATCGCCTGACAGTTCACGAGGAGCTTGCTGCATTCGGAGAGGATGAACAAGTAGGGGGGCGTTCATATCTCGCCGATCTCGATAATGATCTTCCCGTCATACCGCACATCGAAGAATACGTAGACACGCTGAGAGAGGCAAGTTTGAGGCGTCGTATGATGGCGGTGGCGCAACACCTGCAAAATTCAGCAGCCGATGAAACTGAGAGCGCGGCAACGGTCCTCGATAATTTCTCTAAAGCAGTTACGGACCTATCTCTTTCGACGAGCGACTCGCGCCGGCCAATCAGCACACGCGAAATGATCGCATCCGAGGGCGTGGATGCCTTACTTGGACCAAGGCCGTTCGGAACTGTTCCACTCTCCCCATGGCCCGAACTCAATGAAGCCTTGCACGGATTGTCCGGGGGCCAGTTGATTGTGCTGATGGCCGCGACGAGCAAAGGCAAAACTTCCATGGCACTCCAAATGGCAACTTGCGCGGCGGCGCACGGGCAGACACCGATAATCTGGACAATGGAAATGAGTACGCGCTCACTATTTGGCAGGATGGTTGGGCAACTATCCAGGGTGAAAAACACCTATCGAGAATTACCTCCAGAACAACGGGCTTACCAGCGGGATGCAATTGGAACCCTGAACGATTGCCCTGTTTATTTTGACCGCCACTCTCGGACGGTCAGCAGTTTTGTTGCGAGTATCCGCCAAGTGCGTTCCCAGTTCGGAGTGGGGTTCGCCGTCGTGGATTATTTACAGCGCATCCCATCGGGTAGTAGACTCAATCGGGCACAAGAAGTCTCGGAGAATAGCAGATTGCTGAAGCAGGCCGCGATGGATCTAGACATTCCATTCCTGGTGCTTTCTCAGGTGGACCGGGCAAGCGTGAAGGGCGAAGGGAAGATTGGGATACACTCTGGCAAAGAGACAGGGGACATCGAGAACGATGCCGACGTGTTGCTCTGGATTGACGCGCCGGAATTGGACCGCAACCAGGACACCGCAGTGCTCTTGCACGTGGGAAAGCAGCGGGAAGGGCCAGCAGGATTCTCTATCCCGATGCGGTTTCGTCCTGGTACGCAGGTTTTCTTGGAGAACACGGAATGAAGACCATAGAAGAGATTTACGAGATTGAGCCGCGGCTTCGCAAATTGTTTGCAGAGATCCCGTCGATCATGGCCCAGATAAACGACTGCATCGATCCATTTTTCGGAAACTGGGCGAAGGTCAAGAGGGTCTTTTCCGAGTTGGTCGGGTATGATGCGGCCAAGGAAGAATTGCGATCCCCGGAAGACTATGGCACGGTCTACAGGTGCTTTTTCGCGGAAGCCGAGCGCAATGAGCCTGAATGGATCAAATCATGGAACAGATCTTAGGCGTTCCCAGTCTCGTAGAGGCCCTCAAAGCAACGGAGCGGCACCTCACCACCAGGGAAGCCCCGGCGATTCGTCCTAGAGCCTCTAAGCCCCGTCCGAATTCGGACGGAAACCGAAAACTGTGGAAAAGTCGTCCGAATACGGACGGTAGCACGAATTTAGAAAGCGTGTCACCGTCCGTATACGGACAGGATTTAACCCTATGAATTCGCCATCTGAATGCCGTGATTCGCTCGGAACTGGAGTGAAGCCGTACTATTCCGAAGATGGAATCACGATATTCTGCGCCGACTGCCGGGACATCCTTCCCTCTCTGCCAAAGGTGGATCTGGTGCTCACGGACCCGCCGTATGGGATCTCGCACTCTAGCGGGTATGGGGCATCATGGCAGAACACGGAGATCGTTGGCGATGACAGTACGGACGACCGGGATTGGCTGATAACTTCCCTTCCTGAAACGCCGATGTTTGTCTTCGGAACGTGGAAAAGTCCGCGGCCCGCCAGGACGCGCCAAGTATTGATTTTTGACAAAGGCCCCGCGTTCGGGATGGGCGATCTCAGTTTCCCATGGAAGAACTCTTTTGAGGAAATCTACGTTCTCGGAAACGGCTTCACCGGGAGCCGAGACGAATCCGTAGTTAAGGGTCACATTCAAGTTTCCTGGGAATCGCAGGGGCGTTGCCATCCAAACCAGAAACCGCTATCGCTGATGGTGTACCTCATCGGTAAGCATCCTGCCGAGATGATTCTCGACCCCTTCATGGGCAGCGGCACCACGCTGGTAGCGGCAAAGCAACTGGGGCGGCGTGCAATCGGCATCGAAATCGAGGAAAAGTATTGCGCCATCGCCGTGGATCGGCTGCGGCAATCGGTACTCGACTTCGAGCCTCCGCGACCGGCCACAGATGAGCAGATGGCGCTACTCGGTTGGCAAGATGCGCTGAAGGAAGAAGCCGTGAGCCATGACTCCAGTTCCGAACTCCCTGAAGGAACAGATGGCGAGTTCACAGGGCTATCAGAAAAAGAATCAGGGGAATTCCCGATTGACGATATTTTAGAGTGAGTGCATACTAAGTTTGGTTGCAACTACGGGCCGGCGGGACCGGGATTAAGTTCTCAGGCGAACCGGCCCAGGCCCTGAAAGGTTCAAGGGAGTGAAGCATGAATGAGGTGGACCCGAACTACAACGTAACCGATCTGAGACGGCGACTTGCCGCCGCGCAGGACACGATTCAGAGGGCGCGCACCTATACTGGGCTGGAAGGTCCGTCGTGTCCCCTCTGCCGATATGAGAACGGCGTGCTGCTGGAGGTTTGTCAGCCCCATCAGCAGTATGATCGGGTATCGTCGGAGTTTGTCGCCGCGCAAGCCGAACTCGCAGAACTTAAGAAGCCTCCAGAGATTGAAGATTGGAAGGCGCTGGTCGGGCACTCCTATGACAATGACGCCGATGGTGCATTGCGAATCAACCGCATTACCGCTGAATATAATCGGGTACGAGATGAACTCGCAGAGGCATGGGACTCTATTGGAGAGCATACGGAAGGTCTAGACCTCGCAACTCATATTGAGTCGCTGAAGGCTCAGAAAGAATCGCTGACGGAAGGTCGCGCCAAGGCGCGTGAGGATACGGAGATCGTGAATTGGCTTGAACGGAACTACGCGCTTACATCTCCCAACGGCAAACCTGACGGCTCCGGCTGCGTATGGTTCGTTGAGACGGAAGATCAAGATTTACGCGAGGTTGTCAAATCCGCCATCGACGCCGCGAGAAAGAAAGACAAACCAACGCAGCAGCCGCCCTCCGCTGCAATGACGATTGAGCGGGCGCAGAAGATCGCATTGGACTGTTATCGGGCAGAGTGTGAAGGACGAAGAGATGTAGCATCCCATTATATTCTCGACACCGACCGCGCGGCCCGGCGGGAGACGCTGGAATCGCTGATGACATTTGCGAATAGTCACTCCTACTTTGATTACGCGGCAAGACAGGAAATCGAGCGCCGCCTGAAGGAGATCAGAGATGTCTGAACTGAATCATTGTGAGGTGTGCGGGGGTTTCAATGTGAAGCCCTCTGATTCTGCGCACCCCGAAAGCAACTTGTACTGCATGGACTGCAAGCAGTATATCATTGGCAGTCGGCAGGCAAAACCGCAGGCGATGACGGAAGAGAAGGAGGAGCCGAAATGACATTGAACCCCGAGGCGTTGGAGCGTCCGACAGATGCCCGATGCTCGGGGCGTGAGCAAATGACCCACGAAGACCTCCGCAAGCGCGCCGTAAAGTGGCTCACCAACACGAAGCATTGCGGCGTGGTTCTGTCTGAGATCGTCACGGCTTTGTCGGAAATCCCCGATGCGGTTGGCTGGCAGTCCTGGGCGTCATTCCTAGTCGAGTGCAAGGTGAGCCGAGCCGACTTTCGCGCGCAACAGGATAAGCCATGGATGCGTTCCGGGCGCGGGGTAGGGCAGTTTCGATACTTCATGGTCCCATCCGGCCTGATTGGGCCTGCCGATCTGGAAGACCAAGAGTGGGGCCTTCTATGGGTAGACGACTGCCGTATTCGAGTCGTGAAGGAAGCAGCTCGGCGTGAACCAAACCGGGAGGATGAAATTCGGATGCTGGTTTCGGCATTGCGAAGGGTGCGTGCGCGCGAGTTTCTGATTCTGGTGTCGGAATCCGATATAGAGGCTCAGGGCGTGAGCAAATGACCAAGCGAGAGAAGGTGATCTTTGCAATATCGATCCTGTCACCAACAGATCGGCTCTCCGTGATTCGCGAGATGCTCCGCTATTGCATCGGATGTGGGCGCGTGAAGGCAGTCGCGGGGCGTCCTGGGAACGGGTCGTGCGATTTGTGCGAGTTTTTCCGTAAGGCTCAGGGCGTGAGGGAGAGCAAATGAACAACGTCCACATCTACACCGCGCTACATCAGCCAGCCACGCGGTTTGTGGATCGCCACTCCGGTCGCGCGCATTGGTTTAGGTATCCGGCACGGTCCCTGTTTCGCTGTCAGAAATGCGGTATCAATCGCTGGGCCAAGTACATGGTTGCCCAGGTTTACTATGACAGCGTGAGGTTCTGGTGCGCTCCGGGGCACGGATGCGCGGGGGTGAAGTGATGGCCGCCGCTGCCAAAAGTAACCGCGAGATTTACCGGAACGGCGATGACGTGACGTTCGCTTTCCGCTGCCCTGGTTGCCATGCCGAGGGGGAGTTAGGGCTTCTGATTTCTGAAGGCATGACGCCGTTCGCTTGTCCGGAACATTGCGGTAGCATGTTCGTCATGTGGCAGCCAAGAGGCGGGGGATACGCGCTGAAGTGCGTTGTTCAAAGGGTGGCGCGATGATCCGCGCTGCCATGCTGGTGGTCTTCGCCGGATGCTTGACAATCCAGACTTTCAGGTGTAAAATGTCAATCAATGCGGTAACTTCATCTGACTCCTTACTCGCCGATCCTCTCCGGTCGGTGCAACGAACCGAGGCCGTTAGCTCACTGGCGGCCCCGGTTCAAACTTTCAAAACCTTTTCGGGTAGCCCCGTGAACCCATCATCTGAACCTGTGGAGTGGCGAGGAACTGGAGTGAAGCAGTGAAATCGCCAGATTTCAAATCCGAGGAGGAGCTTGCTTCTTTTGTTGTCCCTTGGCTAGAACAGCAAAACTACGAAGTATTCCAAGAGGTGCAATTGTATTATGGTGGTAGGCGCGCTGATTTGGTGGGGCGCCGCGGTTCGACCATCGTAGTTGTGGAAGTCAAATTGTCCTTCGGGGAACGGGTTATCGCACAGTCTCAGTGGTGGTCACACGAGGCGACATTCTCCTTGGTTGCGATTCCAGCGGGACGCCGGCATGGTCTCCTTGAAATCCTCTGCCAGCATCTCGGGATTGGAGTTCTGGAAGTATCGCGCTACGAGGGGGTAAAGCAAATCGTGAATCCACGGATGAACCGACACCGATCCAATCACTTGGATGATCTGAACGACGCCCAGAAATTCAGCGGAGCGGCTGGAAACGCAAAGTCAGAGTACTGGACCCCATTTCGGCAGACCTGTTCAGCCATCAGAGAATATCTGAAAGCTCATGACGGGGCCACTCTCAAGGACACGATGGCTGCGGTTCGGCATCATTACCAATCAGCGGCGACGGCGCGCGGCTCGATTCGGAAATGGGTTGATCTTGGGAAGGTGCCAGGGGTTCGTTCAGAATTAGAGGACCGACAAATCCATCTGTACCTTTCGGAGACAGGCCATGACCGCTCTTGACCCCCAAAAAGCAGTTTTGGGAAGCCCTGTGCCCCCGAAGTCGAACCCTGATGGTCCCCGAGGGACTGGACAGGGGACGAACGGCGGGACTCGAACCCGCGACCTCCGGCACGGCTAACGGGGCGTGGCTGGCCGTGTCACAGCCCTTTGGACTCGCTTATCCGCTGCCGATTTATGCCGGTGCTCTAACCAACTGAGCTACGCCGTCCCTATCGTTCCACCCTACAGGTTCCATTATACCATACTTCCAAGGGGTTAGGGGCAGCGTGGCGAAAACCAGGGGAATGGGGTGAAATCCCACAAGGGGCCGGCACTCCTGAGACGCCACAAGGGCGGTCGGCAGAGGGCGGGTGAACGGCTAACCATCCTCCTGCTCATCCCGCAGATAGGCGCCAGGCACGCCTAGCAGCCCCGTGGTGCGATCACTGAAGCGCAGCAGCCTCGCCACGCCATCAGACGGCACGGGGTGGTGGTACGGACCCACCAGGATATCCGACGCAGCCTACCCCCCTATCCTAGCGTATACGGACAGGTCCAGCCACAGACCATTCCCATGACATAGCTCCGTGACACGCGCGCCAGGCACAGCACGCCATAGGCCCGTGTCCCGCGCCCGCGCGAGGTTGTCCGCAGGAGCAAGCCGGCCGCGGCGATGGCAACATGGTTTCGAGACAGAACTCACGCCGGGCTGCGATCTCGAAGTTGCTACTTGGGGACTACTTGGTACGGATAGGGGACCGGGCCATCGCCGGACGGGGTATACCCCTCTTTCCAAACGCGGAGCGCGGCGCGGAATGGGCATGGCTGTATGAGAACCGGGCATAAAAATCCAGGGACAGGATTTACACAGGCTAACCCCATGAATCTAAAATCCGTATACGGA
>Ga0187884_10003659_pt1 | contig 11810 bp, 11 predicted proteins | sample June2016WEW_20_4_FD_132983 | JGI IMG/M metagenome (GOLD analysis project Ga0187884, IMG submission 132983) | Peatland microbial communities from SPRUCE experiment site at the Marcell Experimental Forest, Minnesota, USA - June2016WEW_20_40 | ecosystem: Environmental > Terrestrial > Soil >...
AATTTTGTAACCATAGTTTTTTTAAAGTCTTCAGAAAAATTATTTTTTGGGATCATAATTATACTCCATCGCCCACCTAAGTTATTTAACTTCTAGGCGACAGATTTCCTGAAACAGGGGGGTATAGCCAAGCACAGGTAGAAAGATTTTTAAATATTGCAAATAGCATGACGGTAGGTTTAGATTGTTTTCTTAAAGGGAACATTTTTAAAGGAAATTATTCTGAAGAAGAACAAAAAAGTATTTGTGAAGAATTAGTGCGTATAGTTAGCGCGGAATTTGCCGATAAAAGAATAGCTAATAAACTTTATATTACAACTGCCGGAGCACCAGGTTCTGGTAAAACGTTTTTTATAGAAGATAAATATTCTATACGTCCAAATAATACTATTAACGACTTAAATGCTGTGTATGTAGAGCCAGATCGTTCGGTATTACCAAAATTACAAATGTACCTACAATGTTTAGAAGACCAAAAAGGACCTCAGGCTGCGTACACTAAATGGCGAGATGCTTCTAACTATATTGCTAATTTTATGTTAATAAAAGCTGTGTGCGAAGATCTTAATATTATACATGGTACAACTGCATCATCTGAACGGATAATAGAAATTTATGAAAATTTAAAAGAAATAGGCTATAAAATAGAAGTTAAATTACTTTTTGCAGATGTAGAAGATAGGGTAGGATCGATTAATTATAGAGAAACAACGAGTGGTCGAGTGCAATTAACGAAAGAAGATATGATAGGTAAAGTAGCACCTATATACCATAGAATGAACGATTGCTATTTTGAATATGCTGATCAAGTATCTATGTTCTATCAACCAGGTTGTTTTTGGAGTGAAGAAACAGCGATTAAATGTTTTGCAGTATACAACAAAGAAGATGGAATTGTACGTGTATTGCCTAATTCACAAAAATATATCGATGCTTTAACTATCGAAATAGATCGTGAATTAATAAAAGAACAACGAGTTGCAGCTGAATTAAAAGGCTTTATATCTAGGTGGGAATTTGCTCGAACATGTTCTCCAAGGTTATTGACGCAATGTACAAAATATTTAACTGTAAAGGATCAGAATGAAGAACCTGCTGCACAGACATTGCAACAAGATAAAGAAAAATTAGGAAGTAATCGAGCAACTTTTTTATAAATAGAAATAATTATAGAATCGTTTAATATTTTATTATCTTTACTAGTTATTATTGCTTAACGCAAGTTAGTTAGCTTTATGGTTTTTTTTATAGAGAAATATTTACAGTTAATACTCTATGTGTTAAACCTAGAATCTGAAAATAAACAGAAAACAAATAAACATAATTGGTTAAAAAAATCAAAAATATGTCTTTAAGAAAAATTATTTTAAATAGGCGAATGCTTGTAGTTTTGTTCCTTGGCTTTTCTTCTGGAACGCCACTAGCATTGGTTGGGGGAACTCTTCAGGCATGGATGGCGAGTCTAAAAGTAGATCTTACTTTAATAGGAATTTTTTCTCTGGTTGGTTTACCCTATACTCTTAAATTTTTATGGGCTCCATTTATGGATCGCTATGTCCCTCCTTTCTTTGGACGACGCAGGGGTTGGATTATTATTAGTCAAATTGCGCTTATTCTAACCTTAGTTGGGATGTCGTTTTGTGATCCTATCCAGACACCAGCAATTTTGGCTAGTCTGGCATTTTTAGTAGCTTTTTCTAGCGCTAGCCAAGATATAGTTATAGATGCTTATAAGACTGAAGTTCTCGATACAAGTGAATTTGGAGTAGGGGCTGCTACGGCTAATTTAGGGTATCGTTTAGCAATGCTTTTTTCTGGTGGTTTTGCACTCATCCTTTCTGACTATTTATCTTGGGCTACAGTTTATCGTATTATGGCTGCCTCCATTGGAATTGGAGTAATAACGTCGCTTTGTGCTATTGAAACAACATCTTTAGCATCAGTTCCTAAAACTCTCCAAGAAGCAGTTGTAGAACCATTTGTTGATTTTTTCCATAGAAAGAAAGTTGTTGGGCTAATAGGATTTATTTTTGTTTATAAGATGGATGTGGTGGTTGCATTAGCGCTTATGACTCCTTTTATGATGGAAATTGGTTTTACCAAAACAGAGATTGGTGCGGTGGTAAAAGTTTTTGGGTTAATTGCTACTTTAGTTGGAACCTTTGTTGGTGGAGTTTGGTTAAGTCGCATAGGGATTAAACGATCTCTTTGGCATTTTGGTTATTTGCAAGGGATCTCTGGATTTAGTTTTTATCTTTTGGCTAAACTTGGTCATAATTATCCAATGATGGTAACCGCAATTGTAGCCGAGAATTTTTGTAGTGGTATGGGTAGCGCGGCATATGCGGCATTTTTGATGAGTCTTTGCAATCCTAAATTTACAGCAACACAATTTGCTTTATTAACGAGTTTAATGGCGTTTACGAGAACCGTAGCTGGTGCACCTGCTGGTTGGTTAGCAAAAAATGTAGGTTGGGATAACTATTTTATGATTTCTATTCTACTTATGATCCCTGGTTTATTATTGCTAACTAGGTATGATGCTTGGATGAATCAAACTCCTGAAAAAGAACCACAATGGCTTCCCGATCGAAAGGCTGATAAATTAACTTAGAACCGTGTTAGAATGTAAATCGTGGTCGATGGAATGCAATCGTTAAGTATATTGTCCCTAAATTATAACATGCATAAATATGTCCTTGTTCGGAAGCCTTGTGGTACCACTCAATAGCTTTAACGTAGTTTATAGGCATGCCCTCACCAAGTTGATACATTAAACCTACATCATATTGAGCTTCAGAATCACCTTGTATGGCAGCTTTTTCGAACCACTCAAAAGCCTTAGCATAGTTTTGAGGTACTCCATAGGCATTTTTATACATTACTCCTAAATTATATTGCGAATCAATATCGCCTTGTTCGGCAGCTTGTTGGAAGTATTCGAGAGCCTTATCGTAATTTTGTTCATTATAATATTCTAGACCTTTTTGGTATTGTTCAGAAGCATCCATATTTAAACTATTCCATCTTTTCAAAAATTGTAATAAGATGGAATAGTTTAAATAATAAATGGTTAATTAACAAATTTTTTATATTTAAAATAAGGGAAAAAAGCATGAAAATCATACAAAAAATGAAAATATTACTTCCATGCTTAACGATTATATTTTGTGTGATAAGCAATAAAATATATGCGGAACAAGATATTCCTACAACTATAGATACTGTAAATCAAAAAGGTTGGATGTTTACTGGGGTATTTGATGATATCAGTAAAGCCTATATTGAATTTGCTGCACACGATCCTTATCCAACATTAGAACTAGGTGCAGGTAGAGGAGCAACTGCAGCAGAATTAGTGACAAAGCGTAAGTCTTTTAAAAATAACTCAGAAATAGTTGTTAATGAATTATCAGCAACACATTTAGATATGGCTGCTAAAGAATACCCTGTCCTTAAAGACAAAATGGTTAAATTGTTACCTGGGGCTTTTCCAGAACAGCTAGAATTTCCTAAAAAAACATTTAATTCTATTCTTGCTTCTCGCTTTTTTCACTTTTTAACACCAAAAGAATGGCAAATTGGTTTAAAAAAAATATTTTCCTGGTTAAAACCAGGCGGAAAGTTTTATATAACAACAGGTACATATTTTATCAATTACCAAAAAAATAATATAAGTTTGATTGAAGAAAAAAAACAAAAAGGAATTAAATGGCCAGCTTCTTTTAATAGCGGCAAAGAAGCATATGGTCCAAAATCTAGAAGTGGAGCAGCAACATTGGTTGATCAAGAAATTTTAGAACGAGAATTAAAGTTAGCAGGTTTTAAAATTTTAAAAAGTGAATATGTAGATTTGAGGAAATACTTACCAGCAGATTTTTGCTTGGATGGACGAGAAGCAATCGGGGTTATTGCTATTAAAGAAATATGATGTTTAGTTGACTACGCATATAATTTATGGAATCATTAATTCACGCTATTTAATGCGTATAGGTAAAAATGGTGTAGTTACATATTTGAAATTGTTGGGAGTTATTATTATGCCATATCAAACTCATGAATCTTTAAGAAACGAAGAATTAATTAATTTTAACTATGGTTTTTTTACCAACGAAAAAGGCAGTAGCGCAGGCGGATTTATAGTAGATGGTCTTCCTACACGTAACGTAAATATTTATGCACCAAAAAACAAACCAGGCGATGGATATGATGGTGCAGAAAATGTTAGTAGTAATATTGTTGCTTGTATCAAAGAGTTAGATGTGGATAGCAATAGTGAAAAAAGCCTTTATTTTTTTATGACAGCTAATTATGCTGGAATGACTTATAGTAATACCAGTCCAGAATATGGTAAGTTGCTAATAAAAGTAATAAATAATGATAATGTTAGTCGATTTCATGAAGAGTCATTTAAAAGTTCTGAAGCACTTATAGATGGTGAGTTGCACAAAAGACTAAGTGAAAACAATATTGTAATAGTAAAAAGTGATGCCATTGTGTTAACGAAAATTTCTAGAGAAGATATAAATAATGTCTATATTGGTGGTTTTAGTGCGGATGCGCACCCTATTATTTTATTAGATGATAAAACAGGGGTGTGTGCTTATATAGCCGCTAGTCATCATGTGTTGTCATGCCAAGGGTTGCAAGAAGTAGTTAAAGTAATGGTCGATAATGGAGCTAAACTAGACAATATTCAAGTAATTATTGGGCCAGGATTAGGTAAACAGTCTTATGAAACGCCTCCAAGATTAAATGATATTAGCGTGTATGAATATCTCGGTTTAAATTCGGCATTATCTGGAGAAATTTTAGTTTCAGTGAAAAATGAAAAAGGAGAAGAAAAATTTTTGCTAAATACGGCATTATTATTGCGTAAACAAGCGGTTGCAGCTGGCTTACCTAATGTAGATAATAGTATTCATGATATGGAACTAGATACCATGGGGTATGATTTATATCAGCCTAATGGCAGCGGTAGTGACAGAATGTTACAGAAAACTACTAAAGCTCCAGAAGGAGTAACTTTTCTTTTTAATTCGGCTAGGCGTGCCAAGCCAGATGTTATTGGTACAAAAGATATTGGCAAATATAATAGCGTTGCTCGTACTGCTTCCATGGTTGGCACTAAAAGAAAAAGATCATTATTGTAGTAAGCGTAAGTGAGTGAACAACACAACTGGTCCTGCTAAAGAACTAACCTTCTTTTATGATTACCATGGGTAGCATGTGTTACCAGTTTTTCTAATTTTATTTCTACCCGATCAACAGCTTCGGTATCTATTTTCCAATGTTCTCTAATCTTATTTATTTCGTTTACAGCTGTATCACATAACTTTATAAAATTAGATAATTGCATTGAATCTACATCAAGGATGAGCTCATAACAACGTTCAGTAATATCACGCAAACGTACAGTTTCAGGTCTACCATCAAAACTAAGCATTGCTGTTTTTGCGATATTTACTCCATTAGCATCTGATGAGATTGCTTTAAGGTTATTTACTAATTCGATTATTTGTTGTTCAAAAGTAGTAATTTTAGTTTCTATGGAGTCTTTAGTTTTTGGCCCATCGGATTTAGCAGGATCTAGTTTTCGTTTTTTAGCATTTCTTTCATAACTTTCATTTTTATCCATTTTTAACGAGAATGGAAAATGGAAACATATAGCTAATTTGCCAACAGGTTTATTAAAAGAACTGCCCCACCATAGGCATCCTTCATGGGCGGATATGGCTTTTGCTGTTTCATAATTGTTATATTGTTCTTGAGTAATACCTTGAGTTAGCGCAGTATCTAAGCTATATTCGTTACTAAAATGGTATTTACCATCGCCAGAAACTTTTTTATTAGTGGTAAATTTTTTTTTAAAAAAATCTTCAATTTGTTTTTCTGCTTCTTCGTTTGAACCGAAGTAAGGGAGATAATATATTCTTAACTTGGCGCTATCAACCTCTACCTTCATATTTATTAGCATAATTAAACAACCTCTATTTTTACTGAATTTTTAGCTTTAATGTTTTTAAATCTATATTATCGTCACGCATTGTACCTTTATCTTGGGTACCAGGCAGCAGTTCGCGATTTTGAGACAGATAATTATTATATGTAGAGAGCAACGATAAAGAAGGGGTTACTACTGCCAATAAATTAAGCCCTGATTCTACAAATTGAGGTATATTTTCAGGTTTACCATCAATATAATTTTTACAAGCTATAGCTCCATAACCAACGACCATGCTAGTTCCAGCTAAAATGGTCATTTTGTTATAATCGAAAGGAAAATCATCTTTCTTATTTGTTAAGATATACCTCAATGAACCATTAAGTGTAGTGAGACTAAAAACCAATATGTGAAAGAAAAAATTTTTTTGACTTGAACAAAAAATACCAACTAAAGAAGTTATCAAATGAAATGTTTCTTTGAAGAAATGCTTAAATTTCATTTTATTGATTCCTAACAAATTTATAAAAAAACTATTAATCACAAGAGTTAATATTTTTAATAGTATTGGTTTTCTAAATGTATGTCTAGCAAAAGTAAAAAAGGTAGGGAAAACACTTAAATCATGGTGTTTTTTTCACTATAAATTTTATTTTATGTGTTTTGATAACTAAAAATTATAAAAATAATTAATTGACAATACACGCAATTTGTAAGAACATCAAAAATAATGTATTTTAGATTTTGATTAATGAGGTGTGTTTATGGGTTATCTAAAAACTAAACATATACATGAGAGTTGTTCACCAACAAACATAAATTATATTGTTCCCAACAAAAATAAAATTGTACCAGATGTGATAGGTGATCTACAAACATACCTTCATGAACCATTAAAAGAAGGTTTATTAATGATAAACCTTCTAGCGGCAAACGAAAATAACGATGATAGTCTAGCGCTAATTTCAGAAATCAAAAAAATTTTAAAAATGGTATTAAATAATTGCGATAATATTTTAAAATGTAGATTGGATATAACAAAACACATGATAAATATTAAAGACAACAAAGTTGACGTAGCCGAAAGTATATGGAATAGCAAATTATTTATAGATATATCTATTTTGGTACAAAAAATTTGTGGGCAAAAGCAAATTAATCCATCTATCGAAAAAGTCTTTTTATGTATTAGAGAAATTTATAATTATTCTGTAAGTCTGTCTAATAATGTAGATCCTAAATTTGCCGAATGGATCGTAGAAAAATTTTTAGATGAAAATAATAGTTATAATATAATTTCATCATAAATCGGTTAGGTAATAATTTTATGTTAGTAAAAAAAAACTTCATTTGTCACTATCTAGAGAGTATTTTTTATTTGCTGGTATTATTTTAATTTCAGTTTGTCTTTTGTCCGCCATTTTTGGGTGTTATTCTTACTATTTATATGAAGCAGAAAAAAAAACTTCATTATTAAAATTAATAAAAACAGTTTCTTTTGAGCTTGTTAACATATTTAAGGAAGACGAGAATATTCTTAAATTTTTTGGTTCTAAAATAGTAGATCAAATTAACTATAAAGATTTAAATAATATTGCCAAATTACTAATTTCTAGTGTTGATTTAAACATAAGAAGTATGACTAAATCTTATATTTGTTGGGCAGATCCTCACGGCAAACTTATTATAAGTGGAAAAAATGGGATTTTACAAAAAAAAATTCCAGATATCAGAGGAAGAGAATATTTTTCCTCTGCAAAAGAACACCCATGGACTTTACAAATATCCGAACAATCTACAAGTTTTTTTAGTAACAGTAATATATTACCAACAGCTATGGGTATTCAAGATAAATATGGAAAATTTATCGGATACCTTATTCTTGGTTTGAGGGTAGATTATATTAATAATTATATTGAAAAAATAACCAGTGCTGAAAAAGCAAATTATATATTATTTGATAAGAATTTTAGGACGGTTTTATCTTCCGAACCGCAACCAAATGTAGAAAATTTGGTGAACAAAAAACAATTAGAAACTTTTATCTCAAATAATCGTGAAATTTTACCAACGCCACTTTATTTTAATAATATTAAATATTCTTATTTACATCAAGTGCATGGTTACCCTTTTTTTATTCTAGTAGGATATAATGCTAATTTATATAGACAGGATTTTTTACATAAAGTTAGCGCTAGAATAGTAGAGTTTTTGTTTATAGGTGTTTTTTGTTTGGTGTTATTACATTTTTTTAGAAAAAAAATAATTTTTCCTATAACAAATTTATCTAAATTAGCCATGTCAATATCTAAAGGGGATCTTAGTATAAAAATACCAAAACAGAATTCAATCGAAATGTCTAGGCTGGCTAAAGGGCTTTTACTAGTAATTAAACATTTTAGAAAAACAGAGCTGTATAAACAAAAACTAGACTTTGCCAATAAAATTGCTAAAGATTCAGATTACGCAAAAGCGGAATTTATAAAAAAAATGCACTATGAATTTGGTTCTTATTTTAAGGAAATTTTTATTTATTCCGATTTGGTTCATAAATATTTTAAAAATACCTCTATTGTTGTTGAGCATCAAGTTCTTCAATATTTCAAAAAAATTCAAGAATTGATCCTGCTTATTAAAAATAAAACAAGTAATATTTTAGAATTAAGTTGCTTTGATTTAAATTCCACTTTAGAAAATTCAATAAAAATCAATCAGAAAATTTCTTTTTTGAAAGAAATTAATATAGCTACTAATTTTCAACAAAATATTCCTAATATATATGCTGATCGATTACGCATTAAACAAGTTTTAATAAGTTTAATTCTTAGATCAATAGAAAACTCACCTAAAAATTCAGAAATATCTATAGCCAGTCAATATTATTTGGAAGATAATTGTGGTTGGTTTAAAATTACAATAATAGATCAAAGTTTTGGTTTAAATGAGTCTGAATTAACCGACATAGAAGAAAAGTTTAATGGGATCGAAGATATCGCTATATTTGAGTTTACCAAAATGAAAATAGAATTTATTGAAAAACTGGTTTCCATGCATAGGGGTAAATTACAAATAATAAATAAATTGCATGAAGGTAGGGAGGTTCAATTGTTGCTGCCTTTGCTATTACAAGAAGATTATACCTCGAAAAATGATATTATATATTTTGCAAATAAAAATTAATTAAAACATTAGTCATGTTCCAAATAAAACTATTTTAAATCCAAAAATAATAGTATACAATTCACCCTGTTATAAAAACCAAAAATATATTATGTAGTTATAGACTCTCTGATAAAGGAAAATATGCCTAGTTATAATTCATTTGATAAAGAATTGCTTTTTGTGTCGTTGACTAGTATTGACATTAAAAGTGTTGGTGTTTATTTTGAAAACAATAAAAGTGTTAATAAATATTCTAGGAAACAGTCGAAATTTGCATGTTCTTTTATGAATACCAATATGGGATTGTTTGCTATATCTAGACATACCGTTGGATCAGGTTCTAGCGGTAAGGTAAAAGTTGGTAAAAACGTACATACTGGAGACATAGTTGCTGTTAAAATACAATTATTAAATGTGAATAATGTACTTGATTTTGTTGATAATTTAGATGAACCCAAAATACTTGGTCAGCTAGGGCAATTATATGCCGTGACGGAAAGATGGTGGTGTGGTGTACTGCCAAATGAAGGTTGGGTAAATAAACATGAACAAGAATCTAAGTATAGAACTAAAAAATATAATTTTAAATTTTATATTTTTAGTAAGTTTTTTGAAGGTATAACGTTATTTAAATATTTTGAAAATTATGCACCAACATTGGAAAAAATTTTGCGAATAATAATAAAAGTATTAGAAAAACTAGAAATGCTTAATAAACAAAACATAATTCATGGCGATTTAAGTTTCAGTAATATTTTAATTAACAAAACTCCTAAAGGAGAAATAGATATTAATTTAATTGATTTTGGTTTGGGCGGCGTTTTATGCAATGGTATTAAAAAATTTCCAGTAATAGATTATAGATTTGCTAAAAAAAGTTATGTTCCGCCAGAGTGTGACTACACAAAAGTATTATATAAAGTTATACCGGAATTGGTGACTTTTAAAACTACAGGATCACTTGCACTTCAAGAACTTTATACGATTAATTGTTTAGCTAGAGAAAAGTATGGGTTTCAAACCATAACTTCAGACTTATATAGTTTAGGATGGGGTATCTATAAGTATGCTGGTGCACAACAAGATCGTACATTACGTAAATTACAACGGCATACTTATATAATGAATCCATTTAACAGAGAACCATTACAGTTAGTTACTGCTAAATATAAAGAACAATTGATCAATCTAACAAGCAAACCTCTTGTTTATGGGCTTGTTTATGCTTTAAATAAGGCTAGCATTAATGATAGTTCAAGTTGTGGTAGCGTTGACAGGCGCAGTCGGGATGGTTTAAGTAATTCTAGCAATGGCATAAGTTCTGATAGTTTAGATGATATTTCAAGCAGCATTATGCCAAAATATAAAATCGGCTAAAAATTAATAGGCGTCCAATAAGTCCATATAGCTGATTTTAATCTTACCCTTGAGGTACAGGTCCAAAATTAAGTAGCCAGCTCTTTTGCGCGTCATATTAAAATACTGTTGCGTATTGTCAATAATTTGTGCTATTAATAAAAATATAGATTGGTTTGTGAATCATAAATAAAAATTATCTTGCTTTAATATAATTATAAAAAAATTATAAAAAAAACTGCAATAATATTTTAGGTGCCGCTATGGTTAGAGAGATGTTTTTTGAATTAAAAACAAATCAAATTATGCATAAAAGCCATATACAGGAGATCTATAGTTTTATTCCAGTTATAAAAATGCTTGAGTTGGTTAATAAAAATGCCTTGATAATTTTTGATGTTGATGATGTGCTAATAATGCCTGGATATGACGATGATTTTAAACATCCATATCGAGCACATCTATGGCAAGAGCTTAAAAATCGATTATCTACAGAAAAAATAGAAATTTTACAAAGTAGCGTTATGGCTACAATTAAACGGAATTTAGTAGAGCAACGAATAGTTCAGATGTTTGCTTATTTGCAATCGCAATATATACCAACAATGGCGTTAACTGCTATGGGTACTGGTAGATTTGGCGTTATCAAAAAAATGGAACATATTAGAATTAAAGAATTAAACGATGTTGGTATTTCTTTTTTGCCATTAACTCCACTAAAAGGTGAAAAACTAGCTCCTGAGCTAGAAAATACTAATATGATTTGTTCAGATTGTAAGGGTGTGCCAATGCTGAAGTCTGGTATTATTTTTACGGCTGGGGTAGATAAAGGGGTAGTGCTAGATTATATGTTTAGTAAATATAATTATTACCCTAAAACCATTGTTTTTGTTGATGATAGTATTAATAATCTTGAATCATTAAGAAAACAGTGTATTAAATTAAAAATAGATTTTCATGGTTTTCATTATGTGGCTGTATCATTAATGTCTATGCAAGTTATAGATGAACATTTAGAAAAGTTACGTTTTAAAATTTTAGAATTAGAGTGTTCTTGGGTGAGTTATAAGGAATTAATAAAAAATTTTAAGAGTATGTGAAACTCTCTTGGCTCACATCGCGGAGTATTTATTATTGAACCAAGTTGTTCTAAAAAAATACTTAAAAAAAGTATTGCTAAATATTAATTGTTTGTGTTATTTATTAATAATAAAGTTTGTTTAATTTAACTAAGGGACTGTGCAAAAATAACTTTTCACTAAACTAAAAATTAGTTATTATGTGTAAATGCAAGAACACTCTCTTCAAAGATTATTATTAATTAAAAATAAATTTGATGCAATTTCAT
>Ga0187884_10003660_pt1 | contig 11808 bp, 14 predicted proteins | sample June2016WEW_20_4_FD_132983 | JGI IMG/M metagenome (GOLD analysis project Ga0187884, IMG submission 132983) | Peatland microbial communities from SPRUCE experiment site at the Marcell Experimental Forest, Minnesota, USA - June2016WEW_20_40 | ecosystem: Environmental > Terrestrial > Soil >...
GAGCCGGGCAAAACGGCCGTTTCGGTGATAAATCTTGCCGGGCGAGTTCCATTCGACACGAAAGTTCTTTCGGCGCTCGCGCATGTCCGCGGTCTCCGGATACCAGAGAATTCCGACATTGAATTTTCCATGGTGACCTCGAGGCCGACTCCGCCGAATTCGCCGTGGGTCTCCACCTGCATGTCGCGAAAGCTCTTCGCATCCATATAGCTCGAATGCGGGTCGAGCCCCGCCAGCATGCCGTTGATCGCGGATTTGATCAGCTTGGCGTCGTCCGGCACGTCGACATAGTCTGCGCGCACGAGCTCGAACACGCCGCCAAACAGGTCGAGCTGACGGTAGATATCCGCCACCGCCGCCTTGGCACTGGTTAGCGAAAAGATCTGCGGTTCCGTAGCGAACAGCGTCATCGCTGCTCCCGCTGCCGCGCTGAGTAGAACGAGTGAAGTTTTGCGCATCATCATCCGCGTACCTTTTCGCCATCCGCCACGAGTAGCCTTTTGTAAGCTAAACCCAGATGCCAAGGCGATGCCTCCGATGGATCGGCGCGCCAAATCAAGGTCCATTAGGGCATCTCAGGAATCGCCCCGCTGCTAGAATTCAAACCGAGATACTGTGTCAAAATTACAGGCCGCACCGGGGACGCCCGAGTCGCATGTGCCGGCAAGCCAGCGAGGTACCGGCCAGTACTTATTGAAGCGCTAGCGCGTCGGCCACCGGCTACAAACGAGGCGCGACTGTCCGTCATGGCCCGCGTGTTTCCTAACAGGGAAGCCTGCAGGCCAATGCCTTAGCAGCGAATGATGGTGCGCTGGTTTCGACGTGCCACCTGCTTTGATTTTCAAAATCAGGAGCGGTTTAAGGGGGTTTTTTCCGCGGGGAACATCGTTGAAAAACCAGGGGAAAACAGAAAACAGGGATATTTCCAATAAAAACAGGTAGGCCGATGAGGCCCGAGCTGAAAATCACTGAGATAAATCATTGGCTTAGATAATTTCCGCGAAAGCAAATAACAGAGAAGAAACAGGGAGGGAAACAGGGGGCCTCCACGGTTCCTGGTCTTGTCCGGCTTCGGATCATTTTTGCGGATCCGGTGGCGCCCTCAACGGTGAATTGCACTTTCGCCGATCAATCATGTCGAGCGGGATTTGCGGAACGTCGGATGCCGGCTGGCGCCGAGCCTCCCATAGCGCTGTAGGCGAGCGGGCGTGCCCCTGCAAGTCCCGTAACCACACGGTTTTGAGTTCGAGCGCAATCGTGTACGGCGTAGCCCATTTCGGCTAATGCACGGACGGTGCATCTGGACCGACGGCGAGATTAGCGAATTGCTTGGCGATCAGCGCAGCCAGATCGCTCATCGAGGCAACAGCAAACGCCGGCCACAGAAAGACTAAGTTTGGAATGACGACCTGCCCGATGCATGATCACCCGACGTTAGCTCTGACTGCGGGCTTGAGGCCGGTTAAAAGAAACGCCACCTAGTCAATGAAGCTGATCAAGTTACTGCGGATTTACTTTGATCTGCACCAAACTTCTCATTTGTCCTGCATGGCGGGCAAACCTGAGCGGAGCTGGCGCAAGTCTTGGCGAGGGTCGCGGCCGACATCGCTGCGGGTGCCGCCCGGTCGAGGGTGACGAAGCCGGTCTTGGGACAGCCAGTCTTGAGCCTGCCGCGACGCATTCCTCGGCCCTCGATGGGCGGTTGCGCCAGCGCGTGCGCGAGCCCCGACGCGCGGAAATTCAATTCAAATTGTCCGCAAGCTTGGCCTTGCTCGATGAGCTGACCGTCTACGCGATTGTCACTCCGGAAACTTGCGCCGCGTCGTGGTCGTTGCCAGCACTGCGCCGTTCGGGCCGAGCGCCTTGATGCTGAACTCGTAAGTGTGGACCTGGCCCGGCGGCGGCGACGGGCCGGTGAAGCCGGAGGAGAAGGCGCCGCACGGCACCGCCATCTGCCCGCTGTAAGCGATCGTGCCGCCGCCGTGATGAAAACTCGGCACGTTGAGGTCCGTCATCGCGAACTGCAGTCCCGCCGTTCCCGGCGGCACGTCCGTGAGCGTGAAGCTCGGCGAGCCCGAGCACCACGCGAAGGATGCGGAAAAGGCAAAAGCGCCGGACGCGGTCAGGAAAAGCGCAAAGCCGGCAATGCCGAGCGCCGCGGCATTTTGGTACGTACGCCGATTGATCATGGATGGGGCGGGCACGGAACAGAGCCGTATGAACAATATACGCAGCAGTCCCCCGACCTTGGCCGCAATAATAGACCACATCCGGTACATTTGTAGGCGATTTGACATGCGTCGACCGGCATTCGTTCCGTCTTTTGCAGTTGAGCATTGAGGGCATGTGATAACGCAATCAACGATGATGCGATCGCCATTCGGCGTTTGTAGTGGAGTGGAGGGACAGCACGTGCTCATTTTCGGCGACTTCGATCATCGGTAGCATTTGCCCCATAAACATCCCGAGGCGCTGCCAATTCGCTTTAAAAGCGTGTCGTTAGATCGGTCAGCCATTGCGACGAAGCATTGACGAGCGCGGTCTCGACCGTCTTATCGAACCCAGACAGCACAAGCGCGCCGATTGCCACGAACAGCAATCCGAACACTATTTTCACGCCGTAGCCTGCCGAGAGTATTTGCTTGCGCCACCGCAAAAGAAACTCGCGGGAGAACATGCCGAGTGTCAGCAATGGGAGCGCTGCTCCCACTCCGAAGGTAAACATCACCAGCGCAACCTGTGGGAGATCGCGGCCTTGCGCCGCCAAAAGAGAGGCCGCTCCGAGCGTCGGGCCGACACAGGGGCTCCAGACCGCGCCAAGCAGCAGCCCCACTAACATTTGACCGAAAAGACCGCCTTGCCGCGCGACGCTAACATACCGGCCGGCCAAATTCGCAAGCGGCGCCCCAGCGAGTGCAAGCCGCTCTTGAAAACGAGGCACCACCAGAATCGCTCCGACAGCGATCATGAGCACAGCCGCAGCGCTGCGGAAGACGCCGGTGTCGAGGCCGATCGAATAGCCGACGGTTGCCGCAAACAGCCCGATTGCGACGAACGAGACAGAGAGCCCTCCGGCGAGCGCCACCGCGCCCCATCGATGCTCCGACGCTGCCGCGGCGAGCACGATCGGAAGAATCGGGAGCACGCAGGGCGATAGGATCGAGAACACGCCGGCGGCGAACGCTAGAGGAAGGGCGCCTGCGGTCATCGGTCGCTTAGAGCGTCTTGTTCAGGAGCGCGGCGATCGAGGAACGCTCGGTATCCCCGACCGACCGGCCGGTTTCCTTTTCACCCTTGAACGCGATTAGCGTCGACCGCTCGCGAGCGCCGAAGTATTTCATCGCATCCTTCTGAGTGTCGAAATCTACGACGAAATAGGCGAGGTCGTTAAACTTCGGCGCCCACATCAGCTCGCTTAGGATGGCTTTCTGCGCCTTGCAGGTCTGACACCATGTGGCGTGGATCGCGACCAAGATCGGCTTGCCGGCCTTCTGCGCCGCCGCGAAGGATTCCAGATCGAAGGTCTTGATCTCGGTGGCAAAAGCCGGCGCGATCAGGGCTGCGCTCGCGGCAACGGCGGCGAAAACGATGGAACGGCGTGAGAGCATGTAGGACTACTCCTCGTTTGTTCGTTGCGCAGTGTAGGGCCCGAGGCGGCTATGCGCCCGTCACATGTCGGCGACTGAGGATCAAAACCCGGTCATTGGACAGCATCCCGCGATTGACAACGGATGGCGCTGGATCGGGAAAAATCCGACCGAGAATGCGCCGGCACCCCTCCAGCAGCGACGGAAGAACCCAGCTTATAGAAGTTCACGATGCTTCTCTGCGCGCCAGCGACTTGCGGCCAGAGAAATGACCCGGAGCGACTCCTTGGCGCCGTCCGCGGCACCCTTTTCGAAGTCACCCTCGATCCGGCCCATTTGATTGGTCACATGGGCGAAGCAAAGTACCGGTCGTCCACGCGCCTTGGCAAAGGCGTAGAGCGCGGCTGCCTCCATTTCCACTGCGAGAATTCCGGCCTGCAACGCCGCGTCGATTGCCTCCTGCGTTTCCCGAAAGGGGGCATCGGTCGTCCAGGTAGCGCCAACAAGGAACGAGATTCCGGCCACGGTAAGTGCCTCCCGGGCAAGCCGGGTCAGTTGGGCATCCGCCTCGCTGTACTCGGACGGTGGCAGGTAATGATAGCTCGTACCCTCGTCGCGCAACGCGCGGTCAATGACAATGAAGTACGGTGGAGCTTGCACCGGAGCGATCTGGCCAGCCGAAGTCACACTAATGAGGAGCCGGCAGCCCGACGCGAACAGCTCTTCGGCGATCAGGACCGCAAACGCGGCCCCGACCGCGCAACCGACAATGCCGTAATCGCGTCCTTCGTGATCAAAAGCATAGAGATCGGTGTGGTAGCAGGCCCAACCGATATGGCGGTCGGCGCGTCCCGCAGCACGCAGGTGCCGCACGATGTCGCCATCTGGATCGAGAATGCAGATTTCTGGGACAGCGACGGTGGACAGACCTTTCTGGCGTCGCGCTTCGCGCAACAAGCTCTCGGGCGTGAAGGCCGATGATGCCTCGTGGCGCTTGTGTGAAAGGATCGGCGGCGTTTTATCTTCGCTCATTGGCATATGATCCTAGTGATTTTCCTCGCCCGCCGCTTGGATAGGCTTTGTTGCTGAGACCGCAAGGAAGGCTGCTCCGAAAGTCGCTTGCTGGCCGATCCACAGATCAATGGGGGCAAGGAGCCTCGCCGCAACCCCACATGGGGGATAATGCACGGCGCCACGTATCTCGGCGCCCCTAAGCCCTGCAGCCTGCGCGAGATCGCGAAGTTCCTTAGCTGTCCGAAACACCGCAGCTCGCCAAGTTGGATTACCGAGCCAACCGCGAATACGGCAGTGCGCTGCCCATAGGCTCCAGTAGCCGAGTTCGCCAATCACAAGACGCCCGCTGGGCCGCAACACGCGGGCCATTTCTGCGACCGCTCGCTCAGCATCGCAAACGAAGCAAAGCACGGTCACCGCAACCACACGGTCAAAGGATCCATCGTTGAATGGCAGTTTTTCCGCTTGGCGGCGGTGTTCTCATGGCGCCAATTCAAAACTACCGGCTACAGACTTCCGATCACCTTATTCAGTAACGCCTGAACACGTTCAGCGGCCTGCTTGAGGCGAGGGTTATCAACCGCTTGCATCGATGCGACCGGGTCGATGGCAGCAATCTCCGTTCGGCCATCGCCAACTTCCTGCACGACCACATTGCACGGCAACATAGTGCCAATCTTGTCCTCAAGCTGCAACGCCTCGTAAGCGAGCTTCGGATTACAGGCGCCAAGGATTCGATAGTTGCGGAAGTCGACGCCGATTTTGGTTTTAAGAGTCTGCTTGACGTCGATCTCAGTAATGATCCCAAACCCCTCCCGCTGGAGCGCCTCCGTCGTGCGCCGCACAGCCTCATCGAAGCCAACAGGTAGTGTCTTGTTGAAATAATAGCTCATAGGACCTCACAAATAGGGCAACGTTTGTTGAGTCTCGTCAGTTCCGCTGAGATGGCAGTTTAACCGAGGATGTCGCGCTTCTTCTGAAGATACTCGTCTCGGTTTATTTCACCACGCGCGTACCGTTCCTCAAGAATGTCAAGACCAGGTGGCCGCCGCTCCATTCCGGGTCCCATCATACCAGGCCTCATCGGATAACCATCCCAGCCAATCGCATAGCGCACGGCCATCACAATTGCCGTGATGATGAGAGCCAAGAACAAGAGCGGGAAAATGAAATGGAAAGGGCCGAACCAACCCCAACCGCCCCAGTCGCCCATCATTCCGTAAGGTCCGTTCCACATCATCGCTTAGTCCTCCGATGGTTGGAAATAGCCGGTGCGACGGTTGACGACAAAACGCTGCACGAGCGAATTGTCCTTGGTGACGATGTCGGCCACGATGGTGTCGGCATTCTTCTCCTTTACATCACCAACCTTCAGGCGCGGATTGCCCTGCCACGCGAGCCAGCGCTCAAAATAGTTCTTCACATGGTCTGTCGACAGATTGAGATCGCGACCCGGCGTATTCCATCCCGGACCTATTACGCCTGGGCCATACCCGCGCATCATGTCAGGGCCATATCCGTCCCACATTCCGGGGCCCGCCATCATGTTGGGTCCCATCATTCCCCACCATCCGCCCGCTGAATAAGGCGCAACGAAAGCTCCGTATCCGCACATCAGCACAAAAAGGGACACTGCAAGGACCACGACGATCAGGAAAGGTCTGCGCATGGCCAGCTTCTCCTTCTTGTAATTTCAATCGTGGGTTACGGGTTGCCGGTGACAACCGGCAACCCGGCGGCGCGCCACTCCGGAAGGCCGTCTTCAAGTCTGCGGACCTTGAAGCCACGTGCGCGCAGCGCTGCAACCGCTTCGTAGGACAGCACGCAGTAGGGACCGCGGCAGTAGGCGACGATCTCTTGCGACGGGTCGAGTTCGGAAAGCCGCCCCTCAAGGGCGCGCAGCGGGATATTCACCGCGCCAGGCAGATGTCCCAACGCGAATTCATCTTCCGGCCGCACGTCGAGAACGGTGACCGCCCCGCCGCGTGATCGCTGCAGAAGTTCTTCGCGAGAAACGGGTTCCAGAGCGTCGCGATCATTGAAATAGCTGCGCACCAGCCGCTCGACCTCAGCCACGTTCCGTTCGGCGATCCTGCGAAGCGCTGCCAGCAAGTCGAGAACGGCGTCGTCGGCAAGCCGGTAATAGACGAATTTGCCATCGCGCCTGTTTGCCACCATGCCGGCGCGTCGCATGTGCTGGAGATGCTGCGAGGCATTGGCGATCGACAGGCCGGTCCTCTGCGCCAGGACCTCGACGCTGCGCTCGCCCTGGGCGAGCTGCTCCAACAGCTCGAGGCGGTGGGCATGTCCCAGCGTTTTTGCGACAGCAGCGAATTGGACGAACAGCGCGTGTTTCGGACCCTGGCTTGACATTGGCCTCTCGGCAGAATTAAATCATTCAAGTTAATAATTGAATGATGGCCCGCGCTTTGTCAAGATGCCCTCCAGCCTAACTAGATTCGCCGATCGCAAAGCCGGACTGGACACGGAGACCTCCCATGATTTTGCGACAATTCCTGCACTCCGATCCGGTCGCTGTTTCCTACCTTTTCCGATGCGCTGGGCATACGGCCCCGCTCATACGCGAGCAATCGGCCGGCAGTCTTGGCATTGCGCAACTTGCGGAGCTGCGCAGCGGGAATGAGCAGCGCACCAAGGACGGTCTGCAGACCGCCGAGACGAGGCCGTGAAGGACGCCAATCATGAAATACCTCTTCATCCTCAACGATCCGCCCTACGGCACCGAGCGCAGCTACAATGGCATTCGGCTGGCGCGCGAACTGCTGAAAGCCCCCGAAGCAGGCAACGAAGTTGAGGTCTTCCTCATGGGGGACGCCGCTTCCTGCGCCAAAAACAATCAGAAAGTCCCGCAGGGATATTACAACATCGGTGACATGCTGGTGATGATTGCCCGTCGGCAAGCGGCAATCGGCGTTTGCGGCACCTGCATGGACGCGCGTGGCATGGCCGATACGGATCTCGTGGAAGGAGCGCTGCGCAGCAGCATGTCTGAACTCAAGCAATGGACCGAATGGGCCGACAAGGTGATTGTGTTCTGAATCGCTGGACACTTTATGCCTGGATCGTAATGCACAAACGGAGGAAAGCAGCATGACCTCGGCCAAAACCATTGTTGTTTTGGGTGGCGGCATGGGCGGCAGTACCATGGTGCGCCTCCTGCGCGGACGACTGCCGAGCACGCATCGAGTCATTCTGGTGGAACGGGATGCACAGCACGTCTTCGCTCCCTCGTTGCTCTGGCTCATGGTCGGCCGTCGCCGCAAGCAACAAATTTCACGCCCGTTTGCGCGTATGAAGAAGGCCGGCATCGACATCGTGCAGGGCGAGATCGAGCGTATTGACCCGCAGAACCGAAGCGTACAGATAGGCGGGACGAATATTACCGCGGATTACATGGTGGTTGCGCTTGGCGCCGAACTCGCGCCGGCAACGATCCCCGGACTTACCGAAGCCGGACATAATTTTTATACGCTCTCCGGAGCGCAGTCGCTCGATTGTGCGCGCGTGGAATTACACCATGGAAATCTTGTCGTGCTGGTCGCAGGAGTTCCATTCAAATGTCCGGCGGCGCCCTATGAGGCCGCTATGCTGCTCAAGGCGGATGTCCGCAAACGCGGCCTGGATGGGCGCATTTCGGTGAGTCTTTACACGCCCGAGCCGGGACCAATGCCCGTGGCGGGGCCGCAAGTCTCCGCCATGGTGCGGCAACTGGTTGAGAGTAGAGGTGTGAGCGTGAACACCGAGCAAGTCGTCACCGAGGTCGATGCTCCCGGCCGGCGGATTCATTTCAAGAGTGGAATGGTGGTCTCATTCGATCTGTTGGCCTATGTCCCGCCGCATTGTGCCCCGGAGGTGGTGCGTGCCGCCGGCCTGATCGGTGAATCTGGTTGGGTGCCAGTGAACCGGCAAACCCTCGAAACGAAATTTCCTGACGTCTACGCTATCGGCGACGTCACCGGCATTCCACTTGTGACCGGCAAGCCGTTGCCGAAGGCCGGCGTATTCGCTTACGGCCAAGCGGAAGTGGTGGCGAACAACCTCGCGCACGCGATTGTGGGCGATGGTAAGCCACGGATATTCGATGGCCATGGCTCATGCTTCATAGAAATTGGCGATAATCGCGCGAGCTTCGGCAGCGGTAATTTTTACGCCGAACCCGCTCCGCAACTGCACTTGCGCCAACCAGGGCTGTTGCTTCACCTGGGAAAGGTGGCATACGAAAAATATTGGCTCCATCATTGGTTTTGACGCGCGTTGAGTGCGCTCCAGCGAGGAGGAGTCGATCATTTCCGATGTTCTGACCATGCGCCCGATTTATCTCGACTACAACGCAAGCACGCCCATCGATCCCGCGGTCGCCGCGGTGATGCGCCCATTTCTTGAGGATCATTACGGCAATCCATCGAGCGGGCATTGGGCGGCGACCATGGCAAGGAGCGCCCTCGAGACGGCGCGCGGCCAAGTGGCCGCTCTGCTCGGTTGCCGCAACGACGAGATCGTTCTCACGAGCGGTGGTAGCGAGGCAAATAACCTTGCCCTCAAGGGCGTGTTCTTCGCGCTTCGCGACAAGGGCGATCATATCGTCACCACGCAGATCGAGCATCCAGCGATCATTGAACCGTGCCGGTTTCTCCACTATCGCGCCGGCGTGGCGGCGGCGCCGCCGGGCGCCGCGAATGAAGGTCACCAAAGGCGACAAGCGGCCAGAAGTAGCGCCGGATCACCCGGACTGGCCCCTTGGGTCCATGCTGCTGATGGAAGCGCTGGGGACGGTCAGCATCGATTTTTTAGCCGCTGGCCAATGCCGGCTCGCCGGGTCGTGAAATCGACCAGGCTGGACTTAATTTTATTGAGGTCTCTAGCTCAGAGATCAGTTCTCAACGGGATGCGTTGTTTCGGCGGTCTGGGACGCTGCCCTCCAAGCCGCAGCGAAATCGCTCAGCCATTTTGTCATGTCGTCAAGCCGCCAACTGTTAAGCGTACGATGATCGCTCAGAAAATCAGTTACGGCTTGGCGGGCTTGCGGATATTTGTTTTGCAGGCTGAAGATCTGCTCGTCTATTTCAAGCAGCGCCGTCCAGCCATGCTCAATATCCCGTTTCATCCCCGGTGACATTTTTGGCTTTGCCGGTTTCGGCTTTTTGCCGATATTTTTGATCTTCATCTTCGCCTTGGTGCCGTGCTTGGTCTTGTAGGTGCGCTCATCACTGGCATCCGTTGCCAGTGAGGTCCGCAAATTATCAACAAACGTATGGGAGACATGGCATCGCTTCGCAATCTCCCGGTCACTCCACTTTCCCCATTTTTTGTCTTTGAGCAATTTGCTGACCGCCAGCCGCTTATCGTCGTTGCTGCGTCGCTGGCCATGGGCGGCGTTGCAACCGACAGAGTAGAGCAGCGCTTCCCGTTTGCCGCCGTGCCGTACTTCACAAAGTATTGTCTTCGATCCGATGGCACGTGCCGCTCCGAGGCGATGAAAGCCGTCGGCCAGCCAATAAGAAGATTTTCCGTCGTGAAACACGACGAGCGGCGGAAACTGGACGCCGCGCCGCATGTCGCTCGCGTAATCTTCTATCGTTTCGAGGTTCATCATACCGGCGCGTGGTTGCAGGTCAGGATCGGCCGCGATGTAGGAAAGCTTGATTTTCTGCTGTTTGGCCATTTTTCACCTATATCCTCACCATTAACATACGGCGCGTCGCGGCCTCGCTCATCAGCGGCCACGCCTGGGCTGGCGCGGGGCCGTCGGCAAAGGCCAAAAACCGACAAAAGTGCACCGATCCAAGGGGAAGATCGGCTCCTCACGTGGCGACCATGACGTTTGCTCGTCGACTGCAACGCGTGGAGAACATACCGCAGCAGGACAGCGCCGAGCGGGCGTTCAATGAGCTGACGCGGACGTTTTGCGACCCAGATGGAGGCGCTCAAGCGCTGCCGGAGCGGCGGCGAGCAGAAGGTCACGGTTCAGCACGTGTCGGTCAATGAGGGCGGCCAGGCGATTGTCGGCAACGTGACCCAGGCCACCCGCGAGACCACAGCGGACGGCCGACGGAAACGGGCCTGGTCGAGGACGCCGCCGCGGCTTATGCGTTCGCCATCGCGCGCTATCCCGCCGAGCACATCGTTCTATGGGGCGAATCGCTCGGCTCCGCCCTGGCACTCGCGGTTGCAGCGGAGAAACCGGTCGGCCACCTTGTGCTCGAGGCCCCGTTCACCTCGGCGGCCGATGTCGGCGCGCAGCACTACTGGTTTGTGCCGGTGCGGCTCTTTATGAAGGATCAGTTCCGCTCGGATTTGCGCGCGAGCAAGGTCACGGCGCCGGTTCTGGTGGTGCATGGCGAGAACGACACAATCGTCCCCATGACGTTCGGCAAACGGCTGTACGGCCTTATCCACGCGCCCAAGCGCTTTGTGCGTGTTGCCGGCGCCGGGCATAACGATCTCGGCGTCCGTGCGGTGGCGGCGGCGAAACGGTTCATCGTTGAGCAATGAGGCTGCGAGCTGTCGGGGTTGTCGCGGACACTCGCCGACTTGTCCGCCCCGGCGCACCAGCTCCGGCAGCTTGGCGAAGTTCGCGGCCATGCGACGGGCCTCAGGTCATGTAGACACCGCCATTCACACTAATGGTCTGACCAGTGACGTAGGCGTTCTGCACGAGCGAAAGCACTATGCCGGCAACCTCGGTGGAGGTGCCGAAGCGGCCTACCGGAATGCGCTCCGCGCTCGCCTTTAGATCTTGGATCAACATGTCGGTCCTGACCAGGCGGGCGCGATGGCGTTGACGGTTATGCCGTCTCGCGCGAGCCGCGAGGCGAAGAAATGGGTGAGGCCAATCAGGCCTGCTTTGGAGGCGGCATAGTGCGGACCGACGACCCCGCCCACGTGGGCTGCGGTCGAGGAGATGTTGATGATACGTCCCCAACGGGCAGCGCGCATTGCTGGCAGCACGGCTTGCGATACAAAGAATGCCGACTTCAGATTTACATCGACAACCTCGTCCCAGTCGGCCTCCGTAACCTCGTCCAGCCGTTGGACGCGCGCGATCCCGGCGTTATTAATCAGGATGGTAATGGGACCGAGCGCGGCCTCGGCCTCACGCACCAGCCGACGCGCCTCGTCTACCCGTGAGACATCAGCTCGCACGACGGCTGCGCGTCGAGCGCGCCGTCGGATTTCGTCGGCACAA
>Ga0187884_10003663_pt1 | contig 11799 bp, 15 predicted proteins | sample June2016WEW_20_4_FD_132983 | JGI IMG/M metagenome (GOLD analysis project Ga0187884, IMG submission 132983) | Peatland microbial communities from SPRUCE experiment site at the Marcell Experimental Forest, Minnesota, USA - June2016WEW_20_40 | ecosystem: Environmental > Terrestrial > Soil >...
ACTTCGGCGGAGGCAGATTGTGCGAGCATTTCCACCGAAAGGACCAATCGAAAAGCACTCTTTTTGCGGACTAGTATGCCTTGAATCCCTTCCAGGGGCCCAGACTTGATCCGAACCCAGTCTCCGCATTTAAGAAATGGGTGCGGCTCAATCCGCAATGAGCTGTCGACCAAACGGCGTACAGCATCGATCTCTTCTTGTGGTATATCCGCTGGACGCCCTGCCCAGGCCACGAGCGAGTAAACGCCTGGCGTCGTAAGGATGTTCAACATTCGGTCGAGGCCACCTCGAATGAACACATAATTGGGGAAAAGCGGCAGGAGGAGTTCCTTGCGGCGGTCCTTCCAACGGTGAATAGCACGATATTGTGGCAGGAATGCGTCGAATCCCTTGGCGGACAGGGCCTGGGAAACAATTTTTTCGCACTGATGGCGAGTGTAAAGCGCATACCAGCCGGAAGCCCAACGGCTCGCGGCGAAATTCTCGATTCTCTCTTCGATCGACATCAGCCCCTACCTTTCACCTTACAAAACTCGTTCCCGCATGCAAAAGCAGCAGAGCGACGAGTATAAAGACAGCACTTGACAGCTCGCTTGCTTCTGGTCGTCTTTGCTCCCCACACCCTTCTCCCGGTTGATCATCATCTTCAGGAACACCGTGCGCGACTTCCGGGAGATGAGTCTCCACGGACAATGCGGTGATGCTGCATCGCGACGGCAAGCGCGGTGTGGCTGATATTCTCCGTCCTTCCCTCAAACCATATCGGGCTGTTCGGTTCGCGGTAATAGACCCAAGAGTCCAGCGGAAAACGTCTCGCACGGTCTGGGGCTTTCGGTAAGATTCTCTCCGGCATCTGTTGGCCGAGAAACCTAAAGTGCCTTTGTGGCTCTGGTCGCATATCCCGTCGTGTATCGCTTGCCTAGTGCTGAGATCGAGCCGCCGGACGCGTCTGGCTGGATGTTGGGCTTCCCGGCGACCCATGCGGAAAGAAGATCGGCGAGCCTCTGCGGTTCACGGGCTTCGTCCTCAACGATCAAGATTCGCGCGTTCTTGGCCACAGAACAGGTCCTCCGCTCCAACGCTATATTACAACGTTTTCCTCCTCATCCGCTTTTGCAATCCCCCGGTCTAAGCTTCTTGTTCCCTGGTAAGGTTTACATATTTCGTAACCTTTACATAGAGCTTCGTCGCCCGGCATTTCCTATCGACCGCTCAACCCCTGTGTTTACGTTGAAATGCGAAAGTTTACTGTTTGGCAATAGGCATGCTCCGAGCAATTCAAGAATTGTCGGTCGCTGGCCGATAAAAGCATTTGGAGGTAGCAGATCAATGTGCCGATGGATTGCTTCGGCAGTCGCACTGTCAGTTGGCGCTCTCTGCTTTTGCCCTGGACTTAGGATGCTGTGGTTCGGGCATGGGCATGAGCCAAGGGATGAATGGGCACTCTGGGTGTGCATGAACGTTCTCTCTCTTATGCGGCAGCAACGTGTTAGTCGGGAGTTCTGCCCCATTCAACATACAGCTCCGCCCTTTGACTTACAGGTCCAACCACCCTATAAGCCTTTTCTTCTCTTCGCGGAAGAGACGATCGAAACCGCCTTTGCCCGTGTCGCCCAAGTGAGCGGCGCGTAGCAGGGTCTCAACCTCCCCTGCTCGTCACATTTGCGTAACCTGGCTTCGGGCCATGGGTTCACGCGTAACGATTTTGTTTTCCTCTTTAATGTGCCGCGGGCGCCGGATCATGCCACTCTCTGGCGACCGGCTCCATCACCCTTCCTATCGTCCACTGGAGAGGTACGCATTCTGAGAATGTACTTATATTTCCCCCTCTTCGCCAAGCGTACCAGCGTACCGGTACTTCTGTGCGAGGCATTGCCTAAACGGCGGACCGCTGCTAGCCTTGCGGGCTTCGGCGTGGATTACCTGCTCATCCCAGGTGGTTGTTCCCCCGGACGAACTCCGAAGATGACACATCGCCTCTGCATCCTATGGTCGAACAAACTGATAATCGGAATCCTTGGTCGTGACTACGGGGGCATCACCATGACTGCCGGGCCGATATGATCACGTAACCGCATCCCGACAAAGCACCTCGGCAGCCCGCTGCTCGACCATTTCATTAGGTGCTACCGAGCTTATTTCGACCGGGCCACCCAGCTCGGCCGAATCCTCTCCTCGAATCAATACTCCCGAACAGCCGATGTTCTTCGTGATGCCCCTACGCCACTTGCTGTCGCCGTTTACTCAATAACGCAGTGGGATTTGGAGTTTGAAGCGCTGGGCCCGCTCCCTGCCAGCCAATGGCACATCGCCTCCCGCATCCAACATGGCTCCAATCAACCCACATTGAATTCTCTTCCTGTAAAAGTGATCTGAGGTTATCAATGCTTGAACATCTAGCTTATCTGATCGGAGGAGTTTGACAATGGCCCGATGGTTCCATCCAAATGGCACCCTATAGTGCTATTCCAGGACTACATTCTCACCACGGTCTTATCAAGGAGAAGAGTAAGGTAGGGGGGAGGACTAATCCTTGTTGATCCACCCATGATCAATGGCGAAAAGTACGAGTTCCAAGCGATTAGAGACTCCCAGCTTGTCAAAAATGTTAGTGAGGTGATGCTTGGCAGTCTGCTGACTGATGCCTAGCTTCTGCGCTAGATCCTTGTTCGTATAGCCAGCAACAACGTGTGTTACGACCTGCATCTCACGGGAGGAAATACCGAAGTCTCGAGTGGCGTCTGACGTGCGACCGTCAGGCATCATCCGGCGAAGTGCCTGGACGAGGTCTGAAACACTTTCCCGGCCGACCCAATACTGACCATTGCTCACACAACGAATACTCTTGAGAAGAAGCTGTAGTGCCGAGTGGTTCAAAACGATGCCGTGAGCCCCCAATTGAAGCAGCTCAATGACCTGCTCCTTCCTGATGGCCGCGGTCACTACGATGGTACGTGTTTGAATCCTCAGCTTGCCCAGCTCTAGAAGGGTCTCGAGGCCAATCACCTCGGGCATCGAGAGATCCAGCAGGAGGATCTTCGGTTTAAGTTTGCAAACAACCCTTACAGTTTCTTCACCATCAGCAGCTTCACCGACAATGCGCAACCCCGGTTCAGCTTCCAGCAGCTTCCGCAAGCCCTCCCGAAATATGGGGTGGGCATCCGAAATGACAATGTCAATAGTGGATGGAGACTCTTCCATTGGCGGTCAACGGTACCAAGATCTCTAATCGTACACCGGATCCCTCTACTGTGATTGTATCATGAGTTCGCCGCCCCACTAACAGGCTGCGGAAAAATCGGCACTGTCTGACATTATGTTGCCAGTTGCCCCTGTTATAACTACTCAGGAAAAACTCCCTAAGAAATCAGTCACTTAACGGATTATTTGGGAAGGTATACGCGGGGATTCATTATCCGGTGGTCAATAACAGCGGCTGCGTGAAGGTGCTGACGAACTTCTACTGGGCGCCGGTGCCGGTGGGCGTGGAAGTAGAGGTCAAGGTGTTTGCCGCGTACGTGGAGATCTGGCATGAGGGCAAGAGGGTGGCCCGGCATGAGCGTCGCTTCGGGCGGCAGGAGAAGGTGTTGAACCTGGAGCACTACCTGTCCATTCGCCAGGTCCACTCCGCCTTGCAGGAGATCCAGACCTCCACGGGTGGTCGCTTGGCTGGCATCACGGCCAAGCTGACGGTTCGCCCGGAGGAGGCCACGTACTTCGACCGCAAGGAGAAGAGGAAGAAGACTCCATCCGTCTAGGCACTGTGTCTTGAAGTGGAAGGCGACGACATGCGGAAACTTATCGCTAACCTGACGGAGAACGCGCGGCTGTTCGCCGAGACTCGAAAGCTGCTCGGGTGGGGGGCAAGGTCTTCGAGGTCGTTGAGGACGAGCAGGAGCAGGCACCGGAAGTCGCGGCGGAGTTTTATCCAGCGTCGCTGAATGGCTCTTCCGCGACCGAATCCACCGAAGCCGCTTCTCCTACGGAGACAACTCCTGGCAGCGCTCCGTCGAACTCGCCAAGTGAGACTCTGCCCCTTGGAACGGTACCAGGGTTTCTGGCGGGAACGGGTTTGCCAAACCACACGCCAGCGGGACCCCCTCTTTGCCTGCGCCCAACAATGGCAACGGGTCGGCTTCAAGTTCTGGATTCAACCAACTTCGCAACGAGTTTCTGACAGCGGCACGACGTGTTGCCACAGCCAAGAAGCAAGCCATCGGTAAGGTCCGTCATGCCCAAGCCAGCAAAGTCAATCAGTTACGAAGGGCCGGAGGCCCTCGAGCCGGTTTTCCGTTTGGTTGATCCCCAAAACCCGGTCCGTAGCGGCGGCGCTCGACGTCAGAGAGCGCACCACACGATGACCCCATTCCAAGGTCAAACTACTGTTTCAGAGTACGCACGAAAGCAATCACGGCGTCCACGGATTGCTCCTGGAGACGATGCCGGAACCCGGATTCATCGATCTCGACAGGAGCCATCGCGCGGCTGCCCTTAGTGATGATCCCTCTCAACTCCGCGTCCGACTTGCCTTGCACCTCTGCTGAACTGAGCCTCGGAATTGTGACCTTGAAGAATCTGTCCGCTCTCTTATCACCCTTGCCGTCCGGGCCATGACATCTGCTGCACGTCCATTCGTAAACCACCTTTCCAGAGAGGTTGCTGTTCTGGTTCAGACCGGGAAATAATATGACATCGCGAGTGTGGCTTTTCGGGGTGCTGTGCAAAAGTATTCCATCCGTCCCGGGGATCCATGCTTCGGAGAGGATGTGGCTGCCACCCGTTTTGTCGAATACAAGAGAGCCGTCCCGAAGAAATTCGGTCGGGCCGTTGATCCGACTGAGGATGGGCGCGCGAAGCACCTCGCCGGTGGCCGATTTCACTTCGAACCCAAGGTTGGTCACTGAGAAAGTATACGTCCCCGCGGGCAGCACCTTCGAAGCGAAGGTAAACTCATACGGGATTTCGGCCTGCACGTACTGCCCTGTCTGCCCGAACGCCGGGCTAACCGCGAAGAATGTGACGAGAATGAAAGCCATGAGCCTTCCCGCCATCGCACTCCGAGTTTTCATTTGCTGCATAGTTGATACCCTCCTCCTGTTTTCTGTCAGTCGTGGTCGGGATACCCGTCACCTGACGCCCCTCGCACAGATCCGTACGGCGCCCATTTGGGTTACGGCTCCTCGCTCAGATATGAGCGGCAAACTGCCAGCCGCACACCACCCGACCTTTGGCACGCTTACTGTTCCGCTCTGTGTCGGGAATATGCGAGAGCTTGCGGTGTTGTCGCGAAGGCGCCGCCCCTTCCTCCAACGCCTCCGCCGAAGGTCGCCCCTCTTTGTTCAGCAACCTAATTCCGGAATTTCCCTTTGGCTCCCAGCATGCCGACATTATACACACAGTCGCTTTCCTTTGCATCATCCGATTTACGTCCGATTTACGTTCGGTGACGCCAAGCTGTTTGTGTAAAAGTTCGAGGGTGCGGTTTCGCCAATCTTCGTTGAAGCGGGTAGCCGAAGTCAGCGCAGTCCTGACCGTTCTATGAAAGGGGATGTCAAGAGAAACTTTTCTCCCTGGACTGGAAAGTCGGAGGTTTGGGTCTCGTCATCCAGCCCCTGTTGGTTCCCGCTACGATGTTGGTCGACGCGGGTTCGAGTTGTGATCCGAGCGGCGAGCGTCCGGATCAGGGAGCGCGTTTGCGGAGGTCGGGATTTCATCCTGCGATCGCGACAACGTCGGCGGTGGCTGAAGCGTGACAAGCCGAACCGGTTGGAGAGTGCCAACCATGGTTCTATCGGAGACTGGTCGCCTACAGCTTTCTGGGGTTATCCGAGGGGGCCTGAGAGTGGGCTAGGAGACTCGCCCCACGAAGAGGGGACAGGGCCTAACGGTCAGGAGGAGGCTCTCCCCTCGAACCCGAGCGTCAACCGAACCGCGGACCACGAGCGGGATTAAAAATCCAGCTCTGCGGCGGGCGCGTGGCGGACGCTCAAGCAGCTTGCGCTTTCAGATGCTCGACGTTGAAACGTTCTCCTTTCTTCCAAAGGGTCAGGGTGATGGCCGCGATCTTGCGCGCCAGGGTGAGGCGCGCCAGTTGGCCGCCCACCATCCGGTAGTCGGCGCTGGAGCGCGTCACCAGCGCCAAGCCAGCGTAGGCCTACAACTGTCGCTTACCGCGAAAGCGATGCGGGGTTTGCAGCAGGGCGATCAACAAAGCGACCCGCACCGGGCCGAGCGCCGGGATGCTGCGCAGAATCTTCTGGGCGGCGTGCCGACGACTCTCGGCCAGCATCGTGGCGCGCGCCTCCTGGCGCAACGGCATCAGCAAGTCCAATTGTTGATAGAGCAGCTCGGCGCGCGGCCGCACCCCTGACGGGGGCAATTGCTCCAGCCACTCGCCGCGCCAGCGCGGCGAGTAGACGCGGGTTCCCGCACAGCGGATCCCTCGCCCGCGATACAAGGCCTTCAGGCGGTTCATTACCCGTGTCGTATCGCTCACCAGGGTGCGATAACTGCGTGCCGATTCCCGCAACGCTGGCTCCAGCGGGTCGCCGTGATAGACCGGTTTCAGCGTGCCCAAGCGCAGCCACTCCGCCAGCTTGCGGGCGTCGAGGCGATCACTCTTCTTCTCTCCCAGGCGCCGGGGATTCTGGCGCGGATCGCAAACTACTACCTTGGCCGCCTGCGGCACCAACAAGGCATAAAGCCAGGCGGCGCACGTGCCCTCTTCCAAGGCTACGTACAGGGTCCCCCGCAATCCGCGAACGAAATCGAGCAGGGCCTCAGCTTGGGTCTCAATCGTGACCTCCATGACCAGTTTCCCTGTGGCGTCCAGCACCGCAATACTAATGCTTGACTTGTGAACATCCAAACCAATATACTTGATCTTATTCATAGGGTGCTCCTTCCTGTGGTAAGTTGGGTGGCTGCTACCACCCAATTAACCTTACCCTTAAAGGGGCGCCCTTTCATAATGCGTGGGCTCTTCTCATGCCCGATACCCCCGGGCGGCATCCCCGCCGTGTCACGTAGTGAGCATTTAGCTCGTGACCACGGCCTAGCCGATCCATGTGACAGAGAACCCTTATCGTTTCTCCACCAACATGAAGTAGCGGTCCCGTCCACCTGACTTCAGGGAGGAGAGAATGCGGAAACTTCATCTCAAATGTTTAGCGATCGCTATGCTTCTGCCGATTTCAGTGAAGAGCTGATTGAGGTCAGCATTCACGAAGGCGGTCGAGCGGAACTAACCGGCTTTCCGATTCTGGGTTTACCCTGATAGAAGTTGCATCGCTTTGGGAGGCCGATCTTGCGAGGCACTACCCGTCGCGTCAAGTTTTAAGTCGAGAGACGAACTCCCTGGGAGAAACAATGGCGACGCCTTTGTACTCACCAAGGTGGAGCAGGTCACCGACATCGCCGGTCACGAGGTAATGAGCTCTGCCACCAACGGCTGCCGCAAGAAACTTGTCATCCTCGGGATCGCTGCACACCCTCACGCCGGGAAGATCGATCACGAGTTCCGCAACCTCCCACAAGATAAAGGACACATCAAAGATGCGGTCGCCCAACCCGTACCGATGGCGAATGCGAGGGCGGTTTAAGACCTCGATGATCTCCTCGTTGATCGGTGGACTGCATACAAGGGGCACCTTACATGATTTGATCTATGGAGGAGTTTCGGTCGGCGTTCCATGCTGCGCGCTGTGTGTCAACTCCGCTTGTCGCAGTACGCACGGCGGCGCGTGATCCGCAGAAATGAACCCATCACCGTCTTGCCGCCACCGAGTGAAGCCTGATGGTGGGCGCGGCGACGCGTCCACACAGGATGGGCGAAGTATAGGCAGGCTTGCAGGTTACGCCATTTGGCGTTACGCCAAATGGCGTAACGGGAGGAGCTGGATGGGAGTGCGACGCGAAGAGAATCCGTTTGTGTTCGGAGAACGGTTCGAAAGGCCCTCCAGTCGCTCGACGCACAGGACATCATTGACCGCTACCAGCACCAGTACTTCTTTCTGGACCCGCTTTTTGCCGTCTGGGTTCGAGAACGCATGACCTAACGAGCACACCGGTCCTACCGGTGTGTACCACAAAGTTGGCTGGTGGAGTCGTTTCTCAGCGCCTATCCGCGCCTCTGCCAAGAAGCCGCTGGGCGACTGCGCACCCTCTATAACCCGGCTGACTACCCACCCGTAGACGAGGTGCGCTCCCACTTCACCTTCAGTTGGCAATACGTCAGCTATGGTGTGCCGGAACAGCTTCGAGAGATTTCGGCCCAATTCTTCCAAGAGAAACGCGAAAAGGCCGTGGTGGCAATGTCGGAAGCCTGTAGCGAGATCCAGCAGGTGATGCGGGCTTCGCTGCTGGAACTGGGCAGTCACCTGCGCGACCGGCTGGGGGATCAACCGGACGGCAAGCCGCAGCGTCTGCGGGAATTAACCCTACAGAAGCTGCGCGATTTCGTGGGGACGTTTGACTTGCGCAACGTGGTGGACGACCAGGAGTTGAAGGCGCAGGCTCATTCCAGCCTGTGCGTCCCACGGTGCATATTATGTTGAACAAGGTGATGTTGATTGGGTACGTTGGCGCGGACAGCGAGATGAAGTTCACTCCGGGCGGCATACCGGTGGCGAACTTCTCTTTGGCGGTGAAAGAGACATACAAGAACGGCGGCGGAGAGAAGAAGACCAGCACGCTGTGGATCCGCTGCGTCGCCTGGCGGCGATGGGCGGAAATTGCAGGCGAATTCGTGGGCAAGGGGAAATTCCTGTACGTTGAGGGGAGACTCCAGTTACGGAGTTACGAGGATCGGGAGGGCCAGAAGCGCAACGTGACAGAGGTAGTCGTCACCACGCTCAGGTTCCTGGGGCCATTAAAGAACGGAACCGGTGCGAAGGCTGCCGAATCTTCGAAATCCTCGGAGCCTGTCGACGAAAGCGAGAATCCCTTCAACGAGCCGGGAAGCGAGACGACGGATCAAGAAATCCCGTTTTGACGGGCTGCCCCCCGGCAGTGCACACATTTTACTTCTTGCAGGATGCGTCAATCCTCCGTATGGACCGACTGGAATGAGCCGTCAGCCCCCACAAGTCCCTCCGGGAAATCGCAGACCCCACGGAACAGGGGTCTGCGCCAGCCAGCGGATCGCGCTACTGCCGGTAGCGACGGGATAGATAAATGGTGGTCAGGTCGGCCGCGGAATCCGTCCACAGCGGGTTGTAGGGTAAGGACAGGTGTTGCAAAAGTAGGCCACAAATGGAGCAATTTCGGCAATGCTGGTACGGATCGCATATCGATTCGGGGCGCTCCAGATGAAAATCGTTTCACAACGTCGCGAGCGGGCGAAATGGGTGTATAATGACTGCCGTTTTCGAGTCCGAAAAGGAAATCTCAGGTAAAAGCATCGCCCTGGATGCACCCGAGGGCGGGTTCCTTGCGCCTCCGCCAAGCGGCGAGCCTGCTGCAAAGTATGAGCTTTCTGTAGCCCATCTTCTTCCGGCAAAGGAGGAGCGGGATGGACCCCTCCGGTAAAGCGCAAGTTGTTCTCGGCCTGGGCCGCGGCGGATTGTTCGGGACGCTCTTTGGCGCCGGCTGGCTGTCCTGGGGTCTGTCGGCCGCCCATAAATTCACACTGCCAATTGGAGTGCTTGTCTGTGCAGCGGCAGCGTTTCTCGTCGCCTGCGCAGTCTATTTCATCCGGAGAGGCAGATCTCTGCGCAAGAAATATCCGGCACTCGACCAGTCGACAGGGAGAAAAATGAACCGGCAGTTCTCGATCATTTTTATCGCGGAATTCGTGGGAATCGGTTTGGTTGCTTTTTCCTCTTCCGCTCTTCATCGTCCCGACCTCACTGCAGATTGGATCGCTATTGTGGTCGGGCTGCATTTTCTTCCGTTGGGGAAGCTGTTTCATTATCCTGTATACTCCGCCGCTGGGATTGCAATCGTGCTGTGGTGCTTTCTCTGCTGGATTCTGTTCCGCGGGAAAGCCCTTACGGCATGGGCGGCCACAGGAACTGGGGTCATTCTGTGGGCCACCTCGGTGCATGGCTTTCGTCGCGCCAGGCAGTTCGCGCGTGGGATTGCGTAGCTCGGTGCCTGCGGCTGCCACCACTAACGAGAGTATTTTCGGACATAGGCTGGCAGCTCGACGCCCGCCAGTCTTCCGCCCGCTTCACCAGCCCTTTCCGCACGGGATTCAACTATTCCAATATGCTTTGCCTTCGCCATCATGGGAACAACCCACGGGCGCAGCCACTTGGCGGTCGGCGTACTCGAAATGTGACCCCCGTCCCTGCTTTCGCGGGAGCGACTCGCAAGAGTCCAGTTCCCCACTCCAATTCTTGGCCCGGATCGAGCCCTCCCGGCACTGGATCCCTCAGCGAATCGTAAATCCATCAAACTAGCCAAATATATTTTGCTCTTGCCTCAGAAGGCTGCGGAGTCCGCAGCATGGCCTAGAGAAGCACAGGGAGCTTAGAGAGCCCCACTCTGGTTTCAATGTTGAAGAAGGCGCCCACAATCGGAGCAATTGGAACACGGCGTGTCTGCTACGTAAATGTCAAGGCGTGATGGCAATGGTAGCGATAAGGCACCGGACACCTCTGACGTCCATGTCGATGAGTGTGAGTAGGTAACAGACCCTATTTTGTGAGGGGATATTACGAAGGAAAGCACTCACTCGAAGTGTAGCCGTTTCCTCCTCTGTCCACGCTGCTTTACCTGCTGGATCTGCGCTGTGATATATATGGAATCGTGATATAATGTAGTTCATGAAGTAATTCACCAATACGAATTATCTAAGTTATGTCTTAAAGAAAGGGCAATCAAGGCTTCTCAAAGTGTATCCGTTGCCTTTCGTCCATATGCCTTACCTACTGGAAGGGAATTGAGCATGAATGATCCACGTTATCTCTTGATGATAGGAAGAACGATCAAAACCACCGGAATAACCGTGCTAAGAGCCGACTCATCCAAGGGTAAAGATTGGTGGGTATGCAGATGCCTGTGAAGTAGAGAGTTCGTTGCCCACGGATGGAATATAAGGCATGGACGTACCAGGAATTGTGGAATGGACGACCATAAAGTGCAACCAAAAGAGCATAAAGGCGTAGTATTCGCGATATAATGCTCGATCGAGTTTTTGGCAGGGACAACACGCCGGCGAGACAACCAGCCACCCGCTCGCGGAATCGAAGAACCAGCAGACAAGCTTATCCGATCAGGAAGGTGGGAGACGATGGCGAAAGTTTTCAGCTTCACAGCAAAGGCAGCAGTTCCAATTGTGGCGTGTTTTCTGGCGGCATTGCTGGTGGTAGTGGCGCGCGCCCAAGACAAGGCGCAACTGACCGGCCACTGGAATTTCAACAAGGACCAGAGCGACGATGCGGAGCAGAAGGTTCACGACGCGCAGGCAAACAGCCAGCGCGGCGTAAACAATGGCAGCGGCGGTGGCTATCCAGGTAGTGGAGGTGGGTACCCCGGCGGGGGCGGCGGCATGGGACGCGGCGGAATGGGCGGCATCGGCGGAATGGGGGGAATGGGCGGCGGCATGGGTCGCGGCCGGAGGGGAATGGGGAATCCTGGTGGCGGCGTCAGCAGCCAGGAGTGGGGTCGCCTCGCTGAGAATCCTAAGTTCTTGCGGATCGACCAGCGCTCCGACCAGTTTGTGGTCATCGACGACTCCGACCACGCCCAAACTTTTTACCCTGACGGTAAGAAGCATAACGATAAAGATGCGGACGGCAACAAGATCTCGACCAAGGCCTCGTGGGAAGGCGGCGCCTTCATCGCTGAGACCAA
>Ga0187884_10003665_pt1 | contig 11793 bp, 10 predicted proteins | sample June2016WEW_20_4_FD_132983 | JGI IMG/M metagenome (GOLD analysis project Ga0187884, IMG submission 132983) | Peatland microbial communities from SPRUCE experiment site at the Marcell Experimental Forest, Minnesota, USA - June2016WEW_20_40 | ecosystem: Environmental > Terrestrial > Soil >...
AACCTTCGCACTGTTGTTCTGGTGCTGCCTCGGACTGGCCCTGCTGGTGCGGGTGGCTGCCAATCGCGTGCAATTCAATGTCCTGGCCACTTTTCTGCTGTTCATGATGCTGGTCTTCGCCACCCAAGTACGTCTTCCACTAATTGACGCGCAGTGGCACCAGTTACGGCTCAAGATGGTGGGACTATCGTTGCTAACCGGGGTGCAAGACGATGTGGTCTTGGTAGACGCGTATCCCGATCCGCAGGTCGTGCTGCGGGCCGCCGACTATATGAAGCAACACCGGCTTTCGATTTTCGCCGGGAAGCAATACGAGCAACTGGGCGCTCCGTTGGGCACCGTTTATCGCGTGAGCGCGGCCGGCGACTGCTCTGGCTATGTTTCGTCGAAGCAGGTTCTTCCGTCAGACGATGGCCATGGGCTGCGTCTCACCGGATACGCGTGGGATAGTGAATTGCGCCGGCCGGCGCGGGATATCGTAGCGGTATCGGGTGGCCGCATCGCCGGCTTCGGATCGAACGTTGCTATCCTGCTTACTTCGAAGAATGCAGGTCCGCAGGCCGATCCGTCGCAGTTCGGGTGGGTAACGTTTGTTCGCGACCACGATTCCGGGAAGGTCCAACTGTTTGCCGTAACAGAAGGCGGCGGCGCCTGCCCTTTTGCAGAAATATCCCGATGGGTGCGTTTCATAGGGTCTGCGTCATACACTCGCCCCGAAATTTTTGCACGCGGCACGAACCTATCCGGTGCCCCTTTACGTACAACACGATGATTCGCACGTGGAAAGCTGTAGGATAGTGGAGGTTTGCGCGGGGCCTGTCCTTGCGCCTGCCCTGCCGCCTGCAAGAATCTTTGCGCGTGCCAAATTCACACGAGGTCACTTCATGCAACGTCTTACCTTCATGGCTTGTCTCCTGCTGCTCGGCGGCTTGGCGGTACAAGCGCAGACAACGACCCCGGGCAGTTCTCCTGCTGCTGACCGGCTCAAGCCGATGGTCAGCTTTGACGTCAACGCGATGGACAAGTCCGTCGATCCATGCAATGACTTCTACCAGTACGCCTGCGGCAACTGGATCAAGAACAACCCCATCCCCGCCGATCAGCCCGATTGGGGCCGCTTTAACGAACTGCACGAGCACAACCAGATGGTGCTCCGCAATATCCTCGACAAAACCTCCGCCGATGATTCCAGCCGCAGCTCTAACGACCAGAAGATCGGCGACTATTACTACTCCTGCATGGATGAGGCGGGTATCGATGCCAAAGGCATTACGCCGCTGCAGCCGACGCTCGATCGCATCAACGGGCTCAGCGGCAAAGACCAACTGCCGGAGCTCATGGGATATCTGCATACCCACGGTGTGAACGCGCTGTTCTCTTTCGGCTCCGAGCCCGATGCGAAAGACTCGAAAATGGAGATTGCGGGAACCGACCAGGGCGGTCTGGGACTGCCCGATCGCGACTACTACCTGAAGACCGACGCGAAGTCCGTCGAGCTACGCAAAGCCTATGTCGCCCACATCACCAAGATGTTCGAACTGATGGGCGAATCTCCCGACAAAGCTGCCGCCGACGCCGCTACGGTCATGAAGCTGGAAACCGCGCTGGCCACTGCGTCGATGGACCGGGTGGAGCGTCGCGATCCTAACAAGACGTATCACAAGATGACGGTTACTGAACTGCAGAACCTGAGCCCGTCCTTCACCTGGAACAGCTACTTCGCCACTCTCAAAGGGCCCGGCTTCACCAGCCTCGATGTCTCTGCGCCCGAGTTCGTGAAGGGCATGAACCAGATGGTAGCAACGGCCAGTGTCGATGATCTGAAGACCTACCTGCGCTGGCAGGCCGTCCACGCCACCGCCCCGATTCTGCCGACCGCGTTCGTGACTGAAAACTTCAACTTTTACGGCAAAACGCTGACCGGCTCAACCGAGCTGCGTCCGCGTTGGAAGCGCTGCGTACAGTTCACGGACGGCGATCTGGGCGAAGCCTTGGGCAAAGCCTATGTTGCCGAAGAATTTCCACCTGCCAGCAAGGCCGCCACGCTCAAGATGGTAAACGAGCTTGAGGCCGCTCTGAAGACCGACATCACCGAACTCAACTGGATGACGCCGGAAACCAAGAAGCAGGCGCTCGACAAGCTGGCGCACATCACCAACAAGATCGGCTATCCCGACAAGTGGCGTGACTACAGCACATTGACCATTGTCCGCGGTGACGCTTTGGGTAATTCGCTGCGCGCCAATGAATTCGAGTTCAAGCGGCAGCTCAACAAGATTGGCAAGCCGGTCGATCGCGCCGAGTGGGGCATGACCCCGCCAACCGTCAATGCCTACTACAACGGGCAGATGAACAACATCAACTTCCCGGCGGGCATTCTGCAGCCGCCGTTCTACGATCCCAAGGTCGATGACGCGGTGAACTACGGCGCGATCGGGGCTGTCATCGGCCACGAGCTGACGCACGGCTTCGACGACGAAGGCAGCCAGTTCGATGCGGAAGGCAACTTGCACAATTGGTGGACGCCGAAGGACCGCGAGCAGTTCGACAAGCTCGAGGCCTGCTTCGTAAACGAGTACGACGGCTTTGTTGCCGTTGACGACGTGCACGTTCGCGGCAAGCTGACGCTGGGCGAGAACACAGCCGACAACGGCGGCATGCATATCGCCCACATGGCGCTGCTGGACGTGCTAACAACCACGCCGGAGAAGCCGACAGACGGATTTACCCCCGATCAGCGCTTCTTTGTGGGATGGGCGCAGGTATGGTGCGAGAGCGAGCGTCCGGAATTCGCGCGCATGATGGCGCAGGTGAACGAACATTCGCCGGGCAAGTACCGCGTGAATGGCGTAGTGGGCAACATGCCGGAGTTCCAGAAGGCGTATAGCTGCAAACCCGATGCGCCTATGCTTCGCAAGCCCATGTGCCGAACCTGGTAAGAATAGGCAGGGGCTAGGGGTCAGGGGCTAGGGGTCAGTGGCTGCGTTCCGTTGTTCAGGTCCGCAGGTATACCCTGGTCCCTTTCTTGTTGTTGGGAGTGCAGAGTCTTTTCTTTGCGCCGACCCGGCGACGAACTCTAGGCCTCTAGTCCCTGACCCCTGATCTCCTTCTGCTCCCGCATCTATCTATGCAACTGCAAACCGACTGCTGCCCACAGCCGCTGGGTTATATTGATCTGTGACCCGGTGAAACCGCTTCGTCCTCATCCCAACCGAATTTTTCTGACGCTCGCGCTGCTTTTGCTCGCCCTGGTTCCGGGTTGCAAGCGCAAGGGCATGACGCAGCACGAGTACATGTACGTCTCGGCGGCTGAGACTAGCCTGCGCGATCGCGTAGCCACCATGTTCAACAAGGTGGGCTCGGTCAACAACGGCGACCGCGTCGAAGTGCTGGAAAAGCAGCGGCGCTTTCTCCGGGTGCGGACGGACAAAGGCCAGGAGGGATGGATCGAGGAACGCAGCCTGGTTTCTCAGGACGTGTATGACGGCTTTCAGAAGCTGGCGCAAGACGATGCGAGCACGCCGGTGCAGGCGCATGGAACGACGCGGGCCGAACTCAACATGCATCTGACGGCGAACCGCGATGGCGATCATCTGTATCAGTTGAAGGATGGCGAGAAGGTCGAGATCCTGAGGCGTGCCACCGCTCCCAAGACCTCGCCGAAGCCGGCAAAGCCCGCGGCTGCCACGGCGAAGCCCGCTGCACAGAAGAAAGCAATGCCTGCTCCCGAGAAGAAGCCGGCAGCCACGACTGCACCTGCTGCTTCGCCTTCCACGGCCACGCCAGCCTCCACCGCTTCCGCAAAACCGAACGAACCTCCGCCAGTGCCTCCCGTGATGGAAGACTGGTACCTGGTACGCACCGCGTCGGGGCGAGTCGGCTGGGTGCTGCTGCGAATGATCGACCTGGATGTCCCTGTGGAGGTCGCTCAATACGCCGAGGGGCAGCGCATCATTGCCTATTTTGTGCTGAACACTGTGGACGAAGAAGGCAAGCAAGTGCCGCAATACCTCATGCTGCTCAACCAGCCCAAAGACGGGCTGCCGTGGGACTACAACCAGGTTCGCGTCTTTACCCGAAATCGCGCCAAGCATCGCTATGAGACGGCCTATCGAGAGCGCGACATGGAAGGCTACTTGCCAGTGAGGACCGGCCATCAGACCTTCGACAAAGAAGGTGACCTGCCGACTTTTACCATCCGCAAGAAAAACGACAACGGGCAAATTGTTGAAGTGGAATACAAGATGAACGGGCCGATCGTGCGCCGCGTGCTCTCGCCGGAAGAGGCTGCCGCGGAAAAGCAGAAGCACAATCAAGCTCTAGCCAACCATATGCAGCAGGTGGCGGCGCGACGAGCGCAGCATCCCAACCAGGCGCCTGCTAAAAAGCACGAGAAGCATCAGTAGCGGGACGGGGATCGACCGCGCGATATTCTCCGGCCTTCGGGAAAAGCTCTGTGCCCTCCGGTATCAGCTTGCATCCCAACGACATAGGCGATCTGGCGGCAGAACACTTGTCGCATATCTTGTTGAGCGAGGCAGCAGCAGCCCCGCTCCGCCCATCCAATGGCTCTGGTAAGGGAGATTTATGGCCGAAAAAGTCAAGAAGCTGAACCTGGAACGCGATTACAAGGCGTACTTGTACTTCATCGACGGCGAAGGCAATGTCAGCCGGAAACCCAAGTCGGGCGAAGGCGAAGCCGAAGTGCTCGTGCAGAACGCCGTCGAGCGCGACAATCAATACCTATATTTCATCGATAAAGAGGGCGACGTTTCCCGTTCGCCGCGCGGCTCCCGCGGGACGAAGAAAGCGGCCTGAGTTCGCAACGCTGCACCCGATCGGTTGAGGAACCGTGTCCTCCAATTCAGAGTTCTACATTTTCCGCGAATCGCGAAAGCGTCTCCCGGCCGGCGAACTTGTGGCAGCGCTCAGGCATGAACTCCGGAGTCTCGCATGGCGGACAGAACCCGACGGGCTGAGTTCTTTACTGCTCCGCGCAGGTGAACTAGAGTGTGGCCTGTGTGACGCCTCTATCCCGGCTGTCACCTGCGAGCAGGCGAGTCGCCTCACGGACCTGTTCGCTGCAGCTGCGCTTGTCTGCGACGCGTCGCGCGATAGTTATGACGGCGGGAGTCTGGTGGGCACGGCGCTGCCTATCCTAGAGGAAATCTCGTGCGCGCGAATACTCGGCGTTAGCTCGCCGGAAGGATTTGCCTACTATGCACTTCATCCGCTGGATTACGCGGACCTGATTACACGACTAAACATCACCGCCGCGTCGGCGCTGGTCGTCGGAATCCGCAGCATCGGGACGACGCTAAGCGCTGTTGTGGCTACGAGATTGCGGGAGTTGGATGTTGCCGCCATGCGCATCACGGTTAGACCCACCGGACATCCGTACGATCGCGTGTGTGAATTCGATGCGGCACAACTGCGTGAGATCGCTGTGAACGTTGCTGCCAATGCCGAGTTCATCATCTGTGACGAAGGCCCCGGCCGCAGCGGTTCATCGCTTCTGTCGGTTGCAGAAGCAATGGAGACTGCTGGCGTGCCGCACTCTCGGATTCGCATTCTGTGTTCACACCAGCCGGACGTCGGCAGCTTGTGTGCGCGCGACGCAACTCGACGGTGGTCAAGTTATCGCTCTGCTCATGCGGGCATGACTCAGCGCTTACCCGCGGATGCGGCTCGGCGCTTGGGCACTGACGGCTGGCGTCGAAGTCATCTTCTTCGGCAGAACGATTGGCCGGCAATCTGGCCGAAGTTCGAGCGATTGACGTACGCTTCCGCTCACGCTGGAATTTTGCTGACCTTTGAGGGACATGGTCACTATGGCGCTGCAGTGCGCGGCCGGAACCAGGCGCTTTCGGATGCGGGATTTAGCTTGCCGTATCTTGGACACGAGGGTGGTTTTGGAAAGCACGTTGCGGTGCGGGAAACAGTGGCGCGGCAGAAGGACCTGACGCCGCAACTGCTGGTGCACATGGCGGAGTACTGCGGGTGGCGCGCGCAGCAGTTCGCCGTTCGGGATGTCGGCGAAAGCGATATGGAAACGATGGTGCGCGTGAATTTCGAGCGCGAGTTCCACGTGGCTCTCGATGGCTTGACTTTGCCGGTGGAGCGTCCCACAGTCTGCGACGCGCGCATGATGCCGCAGGCATGGCTGCAAACGGAAGACGGACGTTGGCTCAAGCTGGACGCGGCGCTTTATGGCGACGATCATTTCTTTCCCGGGCCCTGCGACATTGCGTGGGATTTAGCCGGGATTATCGTGGAGTGGGAGTTGAATCGTTCCGCGCGCGAGCTCCTGCTCGCCAGGTATCGGCAGGCCAGTGGAGAAGACGCGTCGAATCGCATGCAGGCATATGAGCTGGCGTATGCCACGTTCCGTATGGCATGGTCGCGGATGGCAGCCGCGTCGGTCAGCGATGCCGCAGAAGAATTCAGGCTGATGCGGGATTACCGCAGGTACGGGGATTTCTTGCTACGGACGGAGAGCTTCCGCGGTGGGCGACGGATGCAGGTGGAAGTTCCGACTCCATCAGCAGGAAACGCCGTCGTCTCTTAATTGACTTCGAAAGCGTCTTCTATCCATCCGAAACAGGTACTACTTGCTGTAAAACTCCGCAATTGCCGCAACCACGCGTTGCTGTTCATCTTCGCGCAACTCGGGGAAAATCGGAATAGCCAAAACTTCCTTGGCAGCGCGTTCCGATTCCGGCAGGTCGCCCGCCTTATACCCCAGGTACGCGAAACATTCCTGCAGATGAAGAGGCAGCGGATAGTAAATCTCCGTCCCGATATGCCGCTCAGTTAAGAAGTCCCGCAACTCATCGCGCTCCCAGGCCCGAACCACGAACTGGTGATAGATGTGGTGTGCGTCCGGCAGAGTCTTCAAGAATGCAATCGGCGCTTGCTGGCTTACCGACGTCGCGTCCGGCTGCGTTAGCCCGGCCTTGCCAAACAGGCCGTGATACCGGCACGCAACGATGCGCCGCTTGTCGTTCCAGTCGTCGATATGATTCAACTTGACGCGCAGGACGGCCGCCTGCATCGCGTCAAGACGGCTGTTCCAGCCAATCTCTAGGTGGTAGTAACGGCGTTCGCTGCCGTGATTGCGCAGCCGGCGCACATGCTGCGCTACGCCCTCGTCATCGGTGGTAACGCACCCGCCGTCACCGTAGGCGCTAAGGTTCTTCGTGGGATAGAAGCTGAATCCCGCAGCCCTGCCCAAGCCGCCGGCCTTCTTGCCCTTCCACGCCGCTCCAAAGGCTTGCGCCGCATCCTCCACAAGATCGACGCCATACTCTTGCGCCAGCTGATGGAAGCGATCCATATCGGCGCATTGCCCGTAGAGGTGCACCGGCATGACAGCGCGTATGTTCTGGCCGCGTCCGCGTTTCAGCGCACCCTCCACTTTGGCAGGATCGAGGTTCAGCGTACCAGGGTCGACATCCGCCAGCACGGGCGTCGCGCCGCAGCGCACGATGGCGCTGACCGAAGCGAAGAAGCTGAATGGCGTTGTGACGACGCTGGTCTTCTCCTGCACGCCGCAACCGCGCAGCGCCAGCCATAAGGCGTCGGTGCCCGACGCGCAGCCCACACTAGCCTGGGTCCCGAGGTATTGCGCGGATTCCCGTTCAAAGGCATCCAGCTCAGGGCCGCCGATGAAGTGCTGCGAAGTCATCACCTGCTCAACGGCGGCGGCGATGTCGTCCTTGATGGCGGCATATTGCCGCTTCAGGTCGAGCATCGGAACGGGTTCCTGCCGGAGGACAGGGGCAGCGGAAGCGAGGTCGTGCACTGATTTCACAGCCATGATGAGACTTTAAGTTTATCAGCCGCATGGACGCAGTGACCCGGGTCACGCCGCTGCAAACAGGATGTAGTGGCTGGCCGCAGCCATGAAGAACAACATGGGGAACGATAGCCAGAAATTCAGTCGTGACGCCAGGAAACTGAGGCGGGCGACTTTAGCGGCCTCGGCCGGCGAAGCCGGGGCCTTAGATGCACCGGGTGTGTTCCATTGGATGATCTTCTTCTGCATGCGCCACACAATGCCCCAGACGTTCAGCATCATGAACCAGCCCAGCCCGCCGCCGATGCCGATGGCCAGCGCTCGATTGCTCTCCCACCCCTCCTGATTCAGGCTGAGAAAGACATAGGCCGCCGCGACCACGACGATCGCCATGACCGTCCCAAACACTGGCCCCTTCTTCAGGACTTCCGCGGGTGACATGAGCAGACCCATTTCGACTGCAAACGCCAGTGTCCAGATGACGAAGAAGCTGCCGATGACCCGGCCCGGCGAGGCAGTGTACCCCATCGCAATTGCGTTACGGGCGTCTGTGGCTACGATGATGTTCCAGTAGGCAATTCCGGCCAGGACGGTTACAACCGAGCTCCAGCGGAACCACCACATGGCTTTGGGCATGAGCCGGGGAATGACGATGCCGAGCTGGCTGGCATCCAACTGTCCCAAAAAAGGAATGTTGACCAGATTAAAAAAATAAAGCAGTCCTATCCAGGTGATCCCGGCCATAAGGTGTATCCAGCGGAGCAGGATCAACACGGCCTGCTGGCCGCCGGGAAAGCTCAGTTGAGGGGCAACAGCAAGCGTTGCCCAATCGGCTGTCATGAATAGGCCTCCAAATCCCGCTTCTCAGGCGTGCCAAAACGCGCCGAAGTAGGTGGGCGAATTCTATATCACTTAAGCTTGTGCCAGATGCCGCAGAAATGCCTTGTAGGAAGTTTTATCGTAATTTAGCTTTAGTTTGTTCTAAACGTTGCCATCCGTAGTTCGAGTGAGCAACGGAACGATTTACTAAGACACACCCTGGTTTCGTGTTGGGGCCGCGAATCTACTGGGTTGTGCTGTTTTTTTGCATTTGTAGGGGAGGACCCATGGAGAGCAAGCCAGCACAGAATATTCAGGACTCATTCCTGAATACAGCCCGCAAAGACAAATCTGTTATAACTATTTACCTCCTCAGTGGGGTGAAGCTGACTGGGCGTATTCGCTCATTCGATAAATATTCGGTGGTCCTTGAGACCAATAACCAGGAACAGCTGATCTTTAAGCATGCCATCTCTACAGTGGTCATGTCACGCGTGACACACCCTGATCGGCACTCAGAGCCGCGCACGATGGCAGAAGCAGTGGGAACTGCGGTTGGTGCGAGCGCCAGCGCGGCCGGAGAGGGTTGAAGCTATTTCGCGGTCGGATGAAGCCAAGTCGGGAGCGGTCGGCCGGTCCTGGCCCACGAGCCGGGACCATCCCGAACAGGCTTTCCTGGTAGGAGTAGAATTCACTTCCCGGTCATCCTCATCGCGTCACAATCAGCGTTCGCCTGAAAAAGATAAGGTAGAAGCCGGTCCGGTCTCGCCTGCTCAACGCAAGACTTCCAATAAGGTTCCTGCGTCCGCGCGTGCAGCGCGTGGAGCGGCATCGGCGGGCAGCCCGCTGGACGCGGATGCGGAATTGCAAAACGCTGCCTCCGACGATTCGATGGCCGAGTTGCGCGAGCTGACTGCCAGCGCCGGCGCGCAGATTGTGGGAGAGGTGGTGCAGCGGCGTCCCAAGCCGGATGCCGCCACCCTTATCGGAAGCGGCAAGCTGGAAGAGTTGAAGGGAGCGATCGCCTCGACCTCGCCGGACCTGGTCATCTTCGACCACGAGCTTTCGCCGTCGCAGCAACGTAACCTGGAGCGCGCGCTCGACGTCCTCATTCTTGACCGCACGCAGCTGATCCTCGACATCTTTGCCCGGCATGCCCGCACGCGGGAAGGCCAACTCCAAGTGGAGCTGGCGCAGCTGAAATACCTGTTGCCACGACTGGCGGGACGCGGCGCACAAATGTCCCAGCTCGGCGGCGGCATTGGTACTCGCGGACCGGGCGAAACGCAGCTCGAGACCGATCGCCGGAAGATCAATCGCCGCATTCGCCACGTTGAGGAGCAACTGGAAAATGTGCGGCGCGTCCGCGGGCAGCAGCGGCGCAGACGGGAGTCGACGCCCACGGCGACAGTGGCGCTGGTCGGCTATACGAATGCGGGGAAATCGACGCTCTTCAATGCGCTGACCAAGGCAGGAGTGCTGGAAAGTTCGCGGATGTTTGCCACGCTCGACCCCACATTGCGGCAGGTGGTTCTGCCTTCCAGGCGCGAGATTCTACTGTCTGACACTGTGGGATTCATCCGGAACCTGCCGCACACGCTGGTTTCTGCGTTCCGCGCAACGCTGGAAGAAGTGCAGAAGGCCTCGTTGTTGCTGCACGTCGCCGATGTAACCAGTCCGACAGCCAGCGAGCAGCAGGAGCAGGTCGAAGAAGTTTTGCGGGAACTGGAAGTGCAGGACAAGGCGCGTCTTTACGTGATGAATAAAGTAGATCTCCTGCCGGAGAAGAAACGCGACAGTCTTCGTGACACTGACCGCGTGATACATGTATCCGCGGCCAAAGGCGTGGGGCTAGAAAAGCTGCTGGAAGTCATCGATACCAGGATCGCGGAAGACCCAGTGCAGCGTGTGCAACTGCGCGTACCTCAGTCGGAGGGCAAGGCGTTGGCGTTACTCGATGCCAAGGCGCGGGTATTGTCGCGGAATTACGGTGAGGGCTACGTCGATCTGGATGTGCAGGCAGCCCAGTCAGTGATTCGTCGCGTCAAGCAATTTGCCCGCTAGATTCGCATTGCCCCAATTGGCGTTCCGGCCGCATTGGCAGGAGTAAAATGAAACACATGACTTACAGCGTCGTGCTGTTGCCATCTGAGGAAGGTTTTGCCGTTTCTTGCCCGGGCCTACCGGGTTGCTGGTCACAGGGAGCTACAGAGCAGGAAGCACTTGCGAACATCCAAGACGCTATTCGCGAATATCTTGAGGCCGTTGCAGATTTGACCCGAGGAAAGGATGTTCGCGAAGTGGAAATCGCTACCCACTGATGGGCAAACTTCCCGGAGTTCCACACCTGCAGGCTGTCAAAGCGCTGGAAAAGGCTGGCTTCCGTATTCTTCGCCAAGGCAAGCACATCGTAATGACAGACGATCAACGCATCCTGACAATTCCCCGCCATAATCCCGTCAACGCCTACACAATGTTCGGCATAGTCAGGGACGCCGGGATGACAAGCGAGCAGTTTCGAAAGCTGCTATAAGTTGGCTTAACGCGGGAGTTTGCCCGCTAGATGACCGGTGCGCCAGCGTCCGCTTGTTCGTGTGCGTGATAGCTGGAGCGCACCAGCGGGCCGGATTCCACGTGACGAAATCCCATCTTCAACGACTCTTCTTTCAAGAAGCGGAATTCGGCTGGCGGGTAAAGCCGCGCTACGGGAAGGTGATCTTTTGAAGGCCGCAGATACTGTCCAATGGTCAGAATGTCGACTTTGCGCGCCGCCAAGTCGCGAAACACTTCCAGCAACTCATCCGTGCTCTCGCCTAATCCGACCATAACTCCCGTCTTCGTCGGAATGGCAGGATTGATTTCTTTCGCGCGTTCCAGCAGGCGCAGAGTGCGTTCGTAGCGGGCGCCTGAGCGGGCCACGCGATACAGCCTCGGCACGGTTTCGGTGTTGTGATTCAGGATGTCCGGCCGCGCGTCCATCACAATCTGCAACGGTTCTTCCCAGCCCTGAAAATCCGGGATCAGCACTTCCACGCGGCAGTCAGGAACGCGCTGGCGGATCTGACGAATGGTGTCGGCGAACACCTGGGCTCCGCCAACATTGTTGTCGTCGCGATTCACGCTGGTGACAACCGCAAACTTCAGCCCGAGTTTTTCGACGGCCTCGGCCACACGGC
>Ga0187884_10003668_pt1 | contig 11780 bp, 16 predicted proteins | sample June2016WEW_20_4_FD_132983 | JGI IMG/M metagenome (GOLD analysis project Ga0187884, IMG submission 132983) | Peatland microbial communities from SPRUCE experiment site at the Marcell Experimental Forest, Minnesota, USA - June2016WEW_20_40 | ecosystem: Environmental > Terrestrial > Soil >...
CCGAAGGGCGGAATGCCGATTCGCCCCACACGCCCCCATGTCGCCACTCACCGCCACCCAGCATTCGCGGTGTGGCGCTCTCTAGCCCGCCAAAATGGTTCCCTCCCCCGCCGCCGCTAACAGGTGGCGCTTCTCCTGGTTTTCTGTTCGGGTGGTCTTCGATAGGGATGCTGTCGTAGCCGTAGCAACGGCCTCCAGTGTGAAGCCCGTTCTCCACGCATCCGATAAGGCCACGCCGGGTTTTCTGAGCGATGTCCTTCAGAGTATAAGAATCCCGCAGACCGTTCACGGTCATCAGCACGTCCGCTTGTTCGCTCTCAGTATCGATCCCTTGAGAAACGGCCACAACACGAATACCACGAAAGGTCATTTCGTCCGTGAAGCGCATCATCTCTCCAAGATTGCGGCATAGACGGCTGGTGTCGTCCACAAGCAGCACATCAAACGGACGTGGCGAGTGCTGTGCAACGGACAGCAACTTCACCCAACCCGGTCTGTCAGCACCCGCCCCCGAAAGCTCTCGGTCGGTGTAGATTTGCTCCTCTACCAAGCGCCAGCCCTGCTTTTCGGCGTACTCCCGGCACATTCTAAGTTGGTCATCAATGGACGCAGGACTCTGCCGATCACTAGAATATCGAGCGTATGCGGCGCAACGCAGGCTCATTGGACACGCTCCGTAATGGGGACGAGACCATTATCCTCTTCTCTACCGTTCGCTGCGAGGTACAGGCGTACCAATGCCGGAACGAGCACATTGTCCAGCCACGACTTCACAGCCGGATCAATTCTGCCCTTCTTGGCGGAAACCGCAGGTTCACATACCCGTTTGAACACAGCGCCGGGATATGTCCCGGCCTGTACTTCTGGAACACCACTTCTCATTTACGTTTTGGCAATTGCGAACAAGTTGAATGATGATTCGGCTCATAACTGCATCTCCTTCTATTGGCTCTTTGTTATTTTGCCCACTCTGCGTTCTTATTGAATGCGGGTAGGGCTGCAACCATTTCACCACGAAAGTGGGATCTGTCAAGTTTCTCGGATTAAAGCCACCAAACTAGCCGCCGCACTATCTCGACCTGACCATCTCGAAGTAAACAGAGATGCCCTCTAACCAGCATAGAATCAACACCTTCCGCTTGACCCCGCATCGCACTTCGCCTATGATTGAGAGTGAGCCGAAGAAGAGACCAAATGGCTGACCCAAAAGTACCCCAGCGCCACGCAGGCCGGGTCAAGGGACAACTATTCTGCGGCAACTGTCTCGAAGTGAACCCGACGCTGCCGGATCACAGCGTACAACTGTGTTTCTTCAGCCCGCCATACGCTAACCAGAGGATGGGCTATTATCCATCTGTCACTGAATCCAATTACCCGGCCTGGATGCTTACAGTCATGCGTGCGATCAAATCGAAGTTGACGAAAACCGGAGTAGTTGGTATAGTGATTCGCACCCACATCCGACATGGCGTCGAGTCGTCTTATGTGGAAGAGACAAGACGAGCACTCCGAAACGACGGCTGGAAGTTGTGCGAAGAAATTATATGGTACAAGTCGGATGTCTTCGCTGGCGGAAGCAGGGGCAGAGATCGGCGGGCGTGGGAATCCGTGCTGATCTACAGCCTCACGAACGCTCCGTATTTTAATACTACCGCCACCGGCACATATAGCACTAAGACAGAAAAGTCGCATAACGCCTTCAACCGCAGCATCAAACACTGGACCGTCACGCAGAACCGAACCCATAAATCAAGAATGACGGATGTGTGGGACGTTAAAGTCGGCAAGAACGAAAAGTACAACCCTCATTCGGCGCAATTCCCGGTGGCACTGGCAGAAATCGCAGTGCGTAAGTTCACAAGGCCGGGTGATCTCGTTTTTGATCCTTTTTGCGGTTTGGGCGCAACCTTAGTGGCGGCAAGAAATCTCGGACGAGCATGGTTTGGGATTGACATCACGCCAGACTTTGTCACCAAGGCAAAGAAGCGCCTACAAAGAAACCTCGATCCAGCGGGCCTCAAGCCGGAATTAAGGGGGGCAACGTCACGCCGCAACTATCTCCGCAAGGTACTGAAGCTGCCGAAGTCTCACTGTAGGCTGTTTGATGCGATTCTCCATCACGCCGACTACCGCTACGATTGGATCGACCTGTCGCTCACTGACGCAGCCAAGCTGACTGCCCTATCCAGGATGACGATTATTAGGGCAATGAAACGGCTGCAAGATGGCGGCTGGATCGACAGACGGGTACTGAGCCGGTCAATCGATAAAGCCAAAGTGAGGATTGCATCGTCTTTTTTTGAGTGGTAACAGTTTTTGGATTCTGTTACCACCCATCTGGCAAGAGTGGCGAAGCTCACGGTGACGAGTCGCCATCGCCAAATCGCAATGGGTTACTCCGACGCTGCCCGGACGTTTCGCATCATGATCTTCGTAAGCGTAGGCACCAGCAGATCGACAGCGTCCTCTTTGCTCAATTCCACAGTCGCAATCTCAGCGGCTTCTTGGTGGAACTTCTGAATTTCTTCGGCGTCCAGGACTGCGTAGCACCGCTCCAGAGTCTCGGCCTCTTCGGTCGTAATTGTCATGTCTTGGAATCTCATTTTGAACCCAGGTTTACACATTCAGTGCGGCCTGGATGTCCGCACGCTCAACTAGCGGGAGTTCGTGTTGCATATTGAATCGGATATTTCTGTGTATCGCTTTGCGAATCCAATCAGTGCGATTCATTTTCAAGGTGTGGCGAACCGTGTCTATGCGGTCTATCACGTCGGAATCGAGTCGTAAAATGATGGCACATCTCTTCGGTTGTTTCATTGCGTTTCTTGCCTCACATCTGGATTTGCAGATCGACCGAACGAATCCGTATGGCCGCATCGGTATAGCTGCTGAGATGTATTTAGACATCTGAGAGTGTGTGGTTTTATGGCTTCTATGTGTGAGTGAAGGGAGTTCCGAAACCGTTATCCATTGGGGACACATGTTGAGAAATTTCCTTTACAATCAAACGACCGGAAGGAACCGGAAGACGCCGAAGGCGTCCGAAGGACCATTCCAACAAGTTCCAAGGGATGTAAATCATGTCCCTTCGGGACAGCTTCGCTGTTTCTCTGAAGATCTAGTTTTTCAAAACCAACTTTTCCAAACCCTGTGTCTGATGAAAGGTGAATCAGTGTCAGGAGACAGAAATCCCTTGTCGAAAAGGATTTTTGTCGAAATCTGATGACGGAGCCACCAGCGCCTATCGACGCCCTGAATTGTTCGGCTCCCGGCTTAAGGTTTCGCTGCAAGTATCGCAGCCCTATCCATGACCCGGCTTTTAACGTCTTATCCAAACACGCTCGTGATGAATGATTGCCTGTTTCCAGGTTTCTTCGTCTCACAACGAAGTATCTTTCCTCATCAGGTGCAGCGGTGTAGATACCACTGCGGAGGCTTCCACTCCCTGCCTTATTACGCATCATTTTCTGCAACCCAACGCAAGGTGAATCGTTAGGAAAGGTCAACGTCCGGGCAGCGCCCTTGATCGACGTGGCTGTTTCCAACCATTTGAATACTGGCACAAACCGTATCCGCCGTGCTTTTCATCCACAGCCACACATGTTTGACACCAAGTCTTTCATGAAGTATGTAGACATCCTGCGATCTCGACGATTCGAGCCGGTAACCATGGGCGTTCTGTTGCCGCTGGCGACTATTTCCTGTGTGATTGTGCGGAACATCTATAATCCATTGTCCCTTAGATCTGGAGAATGTCAACCGACCCCGCCGACAGTCTTCATTTATGAAGTTGCATCCACACTTCGGGCAAGAGGAACCTCCCGCCGCATTTTTCGATCACGTTGCCCTCAACATCAAAGATGCTGCTCGTATCGAAGGTGTCGGAATATTGGTAGCGCAAAATCGCACCAAATCCGGCGTACTTTCCGCCCGTTCTTTTGTAGTGGCGTCGGATCATGTCCTGAACCTTTTCCAGTTTTGCCGACTTGGATAGGTGCTCGAAGTGTTCCGTCATCCAGAGGACCTTGACTTGCTTTTCGGCCACCGCCGTCAAGAACGAATGCGCCCCATCTTCTGTCACGATCCAAATGAACGGCTTGAATCGTGGCCGTTCACTTTCGTCGATTTCACGAATAGGTTCGCTATCAGGTATCATTTTCTCCCGTCCGAAAAACGATTACTTCCGTACACTCAAGCAGCGGCAGTTTTCCGCTTGCCTTTGCCGCCTGAAACGGGCTTCCCCGGAGAAACAGTTTCCGTACACGGTAGCGACTGGCGATACGAGTCCAATGCCGTCATCGCTGGAATGCAAAGTTGTTTGCCGATGGCCCGCCAGGATAACCCTTCTTCATCACGAAGACGAACAACTTCATCTCTGCGAAAAATACGTTTGGGTCTGCCGATGATTTTCCCCGAAGCTTGGGCCGCTTTGATGCCTGACAAAGTGCGCTCACGGATCATTTCTCTTTCAAATTCCGCAACGCTGGCAAGAATCTGGAGCAGGAGTCGGCTGGTGGGATTCTTTTCGTCCGTGTCCAGCGATTGGCTTGTGGCGATGAACCGGACGCCATAGCTGGAGAGTGCAGCCAATTGTTGATTCAAGTGGAGCACGGAACGTCCGAACCGATCAATCTTGTAAACCACGATGCAATCGAACTTGCGGCGGGCGGCGTCAGACATCAACCGATCTAAAGCTGGACGACTTGCCTTCGAGCCGGAAAATCCGGTGTCGATGTATTCGCCGCCGTTTTTCCAGTCACGGTGCGAAATGTATTCCCGAAGCTCACGCAACTGCATTTCGCAGTTTTGGTCGGTGGTGCTCACACGAGCGTAAAGAGCGCAGCGCATGTCGTTATCGTACAGGATTGTCGTACAATTGTCAAAAGCCAGCGATCTTGCGAGGACAAGGGAGCGGAGGGAAAAGACCTGTTCGCTTAACTGAAGGATCTGAAGGCGAAGCAAGTCATCACGCCCGATTTCTGTAAGTGGGCTGACAGTATACGGGTTCTGGGACGTGACGGCGCACATCCTGAATCGCACATCCTGAATACCCGGACGTTGGCTCGGAAGACGCCGAAGACGGGGTGAAACTGTTGCGAAAGATCGTTAAATGCGTTTACATCCTGCCGCATGAAACGGCCAAGAAAAAGCGGTGAGCTACTTATTAAACGACTCCATCAGAACCGAGTGCGCCAGTGCCAACAATTAGATTCAAGAGTACTTCATAAAGGTCGTCGCCATAAAGGACTTCAAGGTTGACAGTCTTGCGCATCTCACTCAGCAGTTTTTCCACGTCAGGTGCGAGTTCGTCGGCGAAGCTAACCAAAAGGCCAGCGTCAAGTTCATGCTTTTCAAACGCCTGCCTTAGCTGCGAAAGACCATAAGTCTCGCTTTCCACACCTTGATGGTACTTTACCTGAACACCTAACTTTGTAGTCAAGCCATAACCGAGTTCCTGTGTGGCGAGGAGGTCAGCGCCCTGTTCTTGAGAGCCGCCGTTATACGTTACAGTCATTCCGTCGTGTTCAAGTAATTTAAGGACAAGAAGCTCGGCGATTTTCCAGTCGATGATCTTGTGCAATTGCACCTTTAGCAGGCTCTTCAGTTCCGTCAGAATAATAAGCCAAATGTCATGCAGACGCTCAGGTAGCTCTTGGGCTGTACTAGTCGTTAGATCACTGGAAAGACTGTAGAGCCGATTTACAGTGTCGGCGTGTCGATAAGTGCGCTGAATTGCGTGGCGTTCTCTGGATAGCGCTGTTGCGAACGGAAGTTCCACAGCGGAGGCTCGGCGAAGATACACTTGCGGGCACTTGACAGGCAGGTAATGCCCAAAGTCCTTAATTTCCGTGTCGAGGGCGAAGTCATAGGTGCCAGTTACCTCGACTATTGTGAAATGTTGGCCGTCCGGTACATTCTTCACCACAACGATGTCCCTCGGTGCGATTTTATCGAGCATAGCGGCACAGTGACTCCAGGTAGCCGCCTCTTGTTCATCAAGTGGCCTCTTTTCTTCAAGCTTCGTCTTGAGCTTGCGCAGATCCAACCTCCCGTCGTACCCCCACCCTTGGCGCAACCGGCCAGCTTGCAACTCGCCATGGAAGTATGCAGCGTTAAGGCGGTCAATATTCCAAAACCAACATGACATGTGTCGTTCCCTTTCATGAGTTCCGGTAGGGTCGTCAGACCGTACCTCCCAAAGCTTAGGCTTGCGACACGGCAAAAGCAAGGTGTCGTCTTGCGGTGTTGCAACGGAAACCCGGAACGGACCTCAGTTCACGGGCGACCACGTATCGACAATGGACTCGGCGGCGGCGAGGTTTTGACCCGAACGGTGGGTGATCGAATTGTTTCAAGATTCGGCTCCGGTTAGGCGGTGGTTTTTGAAGGGCAAATGCACGAGTATGGCAAAATGTTTTTTGTTACACCCGGCAGGAGCACCAGTGGCGGTCGGCAGGCGAACGCTCGACGATTTTGCTACAGTAAAACTCCGAAATGAGCCTCCCCGGAAAAGTGTTATACACGCCACCCCTTCGTAGTTCGGGCCGGGGGCTTTTTCCCAAAGGTGTTTTCCCGCCAGTACCGGCAGGCTGACAGAATAATGAACCAGTTTTTCTGAACCCTGCGTTACAATCTCTACTTGAAGGATGCTTACCCCCACGTGGGCCTCCGTCATCGCATGATCGTCTTGGCATTCTGGATAGATCGGATTCTGTTAAAGAGCAGATAGAAGATGAAGAATTGTCCCAATTGCAAAATGAGTGTGGATGAGCACGCAGATCGCTGCCCGCACTGTACGTCGCAGTTGTACGACCGGATCAATTCCAACAAGATATTATTTTGGATTGCGGTTATCGTAACTGTGTGGATCTGTATCAAATGGGGTACTTAAACCATTCGTGCCTTTTCGAAGCGTTATCTGCACTGCTGTGTCGAGCCGGGAAACCTTAGCGAAGTTGGCATCGACTTCAACGATGAAGGTGGGCCAAATCGAGAAGGCGGTGCACAGGGAAGAGAAACTAGGCGTGTACAGCCCGGAACGGAGGCTGTTCGTCAGTAGATGGAGTAATTGGCGGCGAACCGCTATGTCCGATCAGACGATCACAAATACCCCGTCTGGCCGAGGTAGGGAGTGGACAGTTGCAGCAGCCTGAGTTCTCCGTCGCTAAGGCTTTCGAGATCCTGTTGCTTCCTGAAGGTGCAACTCTCGAAGAGGCGGAAGCTGCCTACCGCTTTCTGACCACCAAGTTCCATCCGGACCAATTCCAAAAACACGCCGGAATGCGAAGCCAAGCCGAAGAGCAACAGCGCAGGCTTAACGAGGCAATTCGCATCATCCGTCTGCATTTGAGTGCGTCGAAGGCGACAGAGGAGGATCGGCCTCGCCGGCCAAATCCGCCACCGCCGCCACCACGGCAGAATCCGCCACCGCCACCACGACAAGATCATCAGCCCACCTATAGCGCCAAGCCAGCCTTTAAGCCGAAGGTCAAGTTGTGGAAAAAGGGCTTAGTTGGACTAGGCGTGGTTTTCGTCATCGGACGAATTGCAATGTTCGTCGTTCCCCAGAGCAAAACACTTGAGACCCAGCAGTCAACTTCAGAGAGAAGCAATCCGATCACCTCGCTTCAGAGACTACTGCCACCGGAGGCACAGGTCATCGAGAGAAGAGACCTGGGTACGATTTCAGGAAAAACTCGGAGCTTGGTCTTGTGGATGCTCCACCCTGAAAGAGTCGTTCGCCAAGGTCCTATTGTTTGCGCTGATTCGATCTTGGGAGACCATTGGTACGGCCCGACACGGCTGTCCCTTATTGATCTGGCGAAGACGAGAATTATCAACACTATTGAGATCCGTGAGCCGAGTATTGAGATCCCCAGGCCAGATGAGAAAGCAAGTGAGAGTGAAGATAAGTTTCCGATTCCTTTTTATGTTTCGAACCAGCCCTACTATGTTCCACGGATTGACACGAACAAAGAAGGCACACCTATAATCCTCAACCTTCGTGATTTAACGGGAGAGGGCGTTATTGGACAATTCGTCCTCTTTGACTACGTTGTGTGCGGAATTCCCTCACAAGGGATATTCGGATACAGCCGTAGCGTTGATGCTGCCGTGCAGTATCGTGTTGAAGTAATCTCTGAGGCGGGTAACACAAGCGTGCAAGGTTCCGCTTTCGCAGCAAAAGAACCCATTCGCCCTGGTTACTGGAACTTCACTTTTGACCCCGGCCACGGGTGCTTCTGTACGATTCATGTCCAAGTCTCATTTGACCCAACTAGGCAACTCTTCGTCGAAAACATCAAGACCGTCCTTTATCCGAAGGAACTTCGGCCTTTTTGAAAGGTCGTTCTTCGGCGAATTGCGCTGGTGGACGGGTTTCAACTCGCACAGATGGTACTGCGGGCCGTTGTGAGAAAGTTTCGGGCGACGATGGCGTAGACCAACGGGTACTCGAAACCTCCCCAACTCCCCGGACATGTTCAGTAGGGCTTATTCTTGAGCGCCTGACTCAGTATTTGTGCTTTCTGGATTGGCCCGCTTGCGTTTACAAACCGCAGTGATGATCTTCTCGATTCGTTCGATGCTTTCCCGCATTTTCTTCAGTTCGGTAGACTGCTCTGTCAAAACCTTCCCCAAGAACTCTGGATTGATCTCCATTGCCACTACCCCTTTCTCGGAAACTTGGACCTCGGCTTTTACCGTAGCAACTCGCCGTTTCTCTGGCGGAACGACCTGGAGGCTTCTGTGCGCCCGTGCAGGGCGTTGTGGCGACGGTTCCGGCAGAGGCGCTAAATTGGTAAGTGAACATCACCGACCTTGACCACCAACGTCTGCTTGAACGCCCCATCGAACCCGACACAAGAATCCTTTCCACCCGATACCACCGTTTCGACGGAATCCCGTTCCTGATCGAATCGTAGAAATGGGAAGCAATCCGGGGTTCGAGTGCGGTGACCGCCCACGTCGCCGGGTTGAATGACGCAGCCCTTCAGGAAGTTTTGGAGAAACACGCCGGAATTGATCTCGGCGGCGGCGTCACAATTTCTCGCCGGGAAAACTATACATTCCTTAATTTTGGTTTCCTGGCGAAGTAGACCCTGGCAGCGTTCTGCGGCCCAAGGTGCCATTAAAGCTGGCGGGGATGCTCCGGTCCAATCGACGCTCTGCGGTGAGTTCAGAACGGTTCGTGTGGGTGCTGGCAGGGTATCCAAAGCCGAATGTGGAATCGAGAGCGTCACCGGGTTTTCACGCTGTTGCGGCCAATGCCAACCGGAACGGCAATTTGAGTACATTCGGGGCGTTGCAGTCCCCCGCAACCATCCAAATGCGTATTCCTTCTCCCTTGCCAGCAACCGGAAGGTGGCGTTCCCATAGGCAGCCGACCATCAAAGTGCGCTATCCGCTTTGGGACTCGACTTTGGTGTATCTTTTTGAGCCACTTAGTGATACAGTTAAATTAGCTACCGAATCTCAACCTCCAGGGGGGCCGACTGGACCATGACTGGCGGTCGATAACCTCTCCGCGCTGAGTAAAACCGCACCTGATCTTGAAGGCAGAAGGGTGGTTGCTGCATTGGATCTTGAGAAGATGTTGGCGGAACTGCGTGGAGAGCGTGACCTGATTGACAAAGTGATCGTTGCAATTGAAAACCTGTCGGGTCAAGGCAAGCGTGGCCGTGGCCGCCCACTAGGTTCGGTCACGAAGATGAAACAGGACGTGACAATGAAATTGGCCTCCGAGCGCTAGGGCGCCTGGAGCATCACAAACGGTGCGCAGTTAAGTTCCGCCTTCCCCGTAGGGCGACGACAGCCAGCGCACGGCAAGGTGTTCTCTCCCAATTCGAGCCGCCCAAAAAGGCCCCTCCCGCTGGGGGATTATTTGTGGTCTTGCGAATGGAGAGCAAGTGGATGCCTACAGATTCACACGACTTAATCACACAGGAACAACTGAGAATTGGCACGGATCTCATGAAGAACGCATCCCTGGCGGCGCGCGTTTGCAAAACCTACATGCAAGACCTTCAGCGTCGTCTGACTTTGGGCGGAACCATTGAGCCAGGCCCACTAACCTTTAAATCGGAACAAATGTTTGTGTGCCACACATATTGCTGAACCGGAATTCCGGCGCCTAGGACGTAGCCGGCTTCTGCAGCGATTGCCCCGCTTGCCCGCGAACTCTGGCAAGCTCGGGGCTGCCACCCGAAGGATTACCCGAAACAGATTGGTTCCAAGCCGAACAGAACGGCAAAGCCGAGAAGAAACTCGAGGCATCGCCAGGGATTATATGAAGAAACTAGCCGGAATCGAGAATGCCGCAACCCAAAGCGCCACTGTCCTGTCTGTCGGCACGAATCCCGCGGACGGTGTTTCGCTGGAGCGCATCTTCCATGCACCCGGCTGGCGCGCGTATACGAACTCCGAATGGACCTTGATCACACGCGCCACACTCGCTTCCGCGTTTTTTGTGCTGCGGCAAATGCCAATTCCAATCGTGCTTTGCGATTGCGATCTCATGCCGCGAACTTGGCGGGAGCTGTTGGAGCACATCTCGGCGCTTCCGGATCCCCCACTTCTCATCGTGACTTCCCGGCGGGCAGATGAACGATTATGGGCGGAGGCCCCGAACCTCGGAGCTTACGATGTGCTGGCAAGGCCGTTTGACTCCGCCGAAGTGATGCACGTCCTGAGTTTGGCCTGGCAACATTGGCAAGACCGTAACGGCGTCTATCGCAGCCAAACCAAACAAAGGATGGCTGCAGCAGGCATATCCGGTTCTACCGTCGCGCAATTGTGTTATTAGTAACGGACGATCGATTGACATTTCTCGAAAAGCGGCTTGGACCCAACCCACGGCCACGCTGGACGGCTTTAGAGGCCAGGGACGACCTTTGGGAGAAGGAGTGCAGGCTTCTCGGCGACGATCGGCTGACGCAACGCTCCGCAGCCCGGGCAACGCTCGCATTCCCAGTCTTGCCACCACTTACAATTGGGACAGCGCCAAATCCTCACGATGCCATTGTCAAAGACTTCCCGGCCGTTGACAACCGTGAAAGAGCCGTTGCCATTTGACACTTTAGGGTCACTATACTCCTGATCCGAGGTTCTCACAATGCGTCAATTGACGCAGTTGTCGAGAAAACAACCTTTTCGGTCAAGGAAAACACGGGCCGAGCGCCTCCCGCAACCAAAATCAACCTGCCAGATTCGGCAAGACCTCTCGCTCCAGGAACTCAAGCCTCCTCTTCAAGCTCGACCAGGAAGAACAGATGGCCGGCCTCCTCGTCACACTCCGGTGAGGCTGAAAACCGCTGGCCAGGATGTACGAGCGCAGGCTGAAGGGCTATGCCGCGATTGGATATATGATCGAACCAGAGACGACTCCGCCTCAACCGCCGGCGGCCGCAAGTCCGTAGACTCAGACCGGAATTGGGCGCCTGCGTCGCGAGGTCGTATGGAGCAAAGAGGAGTACCATGGGCGCAAAGCGAATAGAGAAAAACGCACTGCCTAAACAGCTTCGTCTGAGCAAGGCGCGGCTCGACGATCTCATCGAACCGGCGCGATGAAATGAGCACGAGGCCCGGGGGGAACATGCTTGTGGTGTGCCCGCTATTAATTCACTCTGCGTAGGGCTCTTGCTCGCCCCTGGTTAATGAGGCTCGTCCGGGGAATCTGTGGGTAACTTGCGGGTTTCAGCGCTGGGATTGAATGAGGAAGCTGTGGAACTTGCGGCAGGTGGAGTCGAAGGAGCGTTGCTCGTCTTCCCAGCCGTTGTGGA
>Ga0187884_10003669_pt1 | contig 11779 bp, 3 predicted proteins | sample June2016WEW_20_4_FD_132983 | JGI IMG/M metagenome (GOLD analysis project Ga0187884, IMG submission 132983) | Peatland microbial communities from SPRUCE experiment site at the Marcell Experimental Forest, Minnesota, USA - June2016WEW_20_40 | ecosystem: Environmental > Terrestrial > Soil >...
ACCATCAACGCCGTCAACACCGGGCCGAGTTCACTGCACATCGAAACGCCCACGACCGCGAGCGTGGCCGTGTCCATTTTGACCTTGTGAAACTGGAAATAAGTCTGCGCGGCCAGCACCATGCCGGTGAACGCGCCGGTGATGAGCACAACCGACTGCGATTTCACGCCGATGAAATAAGTCTGGTAGAGCAAATCGCGCCACGAGGCCCTCCCCTTGAGCAGCGACAAAACCGCCTCCCGAGCCAGCAAAGTGATCCGGCCCAGCTCGGCGAGCGCTTCGGTCACGCGTTTATTGGCAGTGAGCCTGAACATCACGGCCACAGTATCAAATCGGCGGGTTTTGGCCAGCGCTGGATTTGCCTCAAACGGGTCGGTTCCTAGTATTATAGTATTTTTGCGTTGTCATTACACTTTTTTGCGCCGATACCAGTATAACAGGTGGTTGACATGCGTCCAAGTCCCCATCCGCAGCCGCTCCGCTATCCATTTCACAGTCACGGTCGTTTCCGCTCGTAAGCGAAGTGCCAGTTTCAGTTTCTCCCGATCTCCCTTGCGCCGCGCTTCCAAGTCGGCCTCCTTCCACCCCAACTGCTTCAATCCCTCCCGCACCATCCCCTCCGCTCGTTCCAGTTCCGTTTCCGCCCGCTCTTCCCCGTAGTGATGTTCCCCCATTTGTTCCTTCATCTGCACCAGTAACTCTTTGCGAAACGCCTTGTTCCCCAAACACCATCCCCGCCGCACCGCCTTGAATTGCCCGGACCCGTCCTCCGTCTGGCGACGCAGTTCCATTCGCCGCCCAAACTCACGCCGCCCCTCTTTGCTGTCGCGCGGGATGCCGTGCTCCCCCAGTAACCGCCCCACCCGCAGCCAAGCGGGTCGTTTCCGGGGCGATTGCAGATAAAAGTGCAGGCTGCTCCACGAAAAGGAACTCAGCTTCTGTTCCGGTCCCAGCAGCAACCTGGCCCGGGCCGGATTCAAATGCACGTAATCACACACCGTCTTGAGATACCCGCTGCCACTACCATCGACAATCAGCGCCTTGTAGCGGCCGCTGAACAGATGGCCAAAGAGCTTGTGCCGTCGGTTAAACCGCCCCGTGTAAGTGCCCAACAACCATTTCATGCCGGCGACCAGGTTGGGTTGGGGCGTCTCGATTACCAGATGAAAATGGTTGGGCATCAGACACCAGGCATGGATGCACCAGCCGGTTTTTTGACAGGCCTCGCCCAAGGTTTGCAGAAAGAGTTTGCGGTCGGTGTCGTCTTGGAAGATGAGTTCGCGACGGTCACCGCGATTCATGACGTGGTAGATCGCGCCGGGGTATTGGACCCGCAGTTTTCTAGCCATGACGAAAGGTAAACAGCTCTGTCCGCAATCGTCAATACTATAATACTAGGAACCGACCCGTTTACAGCCAAAATCGGGATTACGTAACAAGCAACAGGCATTTTATACAGTGGTTTATACGAATTACTGCGGCGGCGGTCTGCCGAAAGGTGCAAATTGTCGTGTTGGTCCGTTGGTCGGTAAGTTCAAAAAGTCTGGATTCGTAATCTGCAAGGGTTGCCGAAGAATGTATTCGGATTTGCTGATGTGCATTTGTTGAATGGATTTGGTCGGCAAAAATAATTCGACCGAAGCCGCATTGCCAGGCATTTCTTGCTTTCTTCTGTTAACCCATGAAATCGAATAAAGCGGAACAAAATGTTCGTCGTCTTGACCACTGGTCATCGCGGTATCTATGCGCACATCGCAATCGCGGTTCAAGGCGGCAACGTCCATTAACGCGGCGGTTAGAAATTGGGTTGCCAATTGAAAAGCGGCGTTGGTATCCATCTGGTTTATTGGGAGGACATATTTTGATTTCAGTTGATTGTCTTCTTGTTGCAAATGAGTCCGCGTCAGCGCGGAGAATTTGTAGCCGACGGAGACATAATAAGTAAAATTGGTTGTGATTACATTCCCCACAGCCTCCATGTTTTTGGCGATTCTGGGCGGATAAACTGCCACCTTGGTTATATTGGTTTCGGCGATTGGCATTTTTTCGGGCAAGCTTAATGCTTGAGCGACGCGATTCGCTTCCTGAAGCAGCAATCGTGAAACCTCTTTCCGATAAGCTGGCGATGCGGACAGAAGAAATTTGCTTTGTTGCGGGGAAGCCCCGCCCAACCATGGCGGCGCGGACTTGAGATTGGCATTGCTTTGTCCATGAACAGATATGGCAAACAAGAAAAATGTTGAAACAACGGCCTGAAATCGCGCCAAAAGCATTTTTATGTCATCTCGTGAATACATCTGATTTGATTACGTTTTGATTGAAATAATTCTTTTGAAGAGGATTGATTACACTGCCCATGAACAAATGGTGGCGGTTGGGTATGAGCATATGTGGCAACTCATTCACTCATTCATAAAATGGGACGTTACGGCTGATGCCAATTTGCTGTATCAAGAATAATTTCATATTTTTTAGGCTTTCCCCAAACCTGTCTTACAAAGACAGGTTTGGGCGGCAATCCAAGCAGGTCAAAATAGTTTGTAGGCGGACGAAGACGGACTGAGAGGCCAACAGAAAAGTAATGCACCACATTGCTGTTAACCCCCGAAACATCCATCCGATCAATGCGAATGAGTTTGTCGTCACTCCATTCGAAACTGTAAAGTGGAAGCGGGTAAGTTTTGCCGTCCCTCCGTTCATATTCCATTTGTTCTGAGTGGTTGGGCTTTCGGAAATCTCTAGTCACGCCGATGGCTTGAAAGGAAGACGCCGCCAATTGCCGGGCTTTCTTCATTGTCAACAGATTAGTCGCCCGCAGCCATTGCTCGAATATGGCATCGTTCGTTTTTACACTGGGTGTTTTCGCAGCCACGATGTCATTTTGGAAATCTGTAAAGTCGCTAAAAATCCCGTAGCCGTATGCAAAATGATACCGTCTTTCAAATTCTATGTATCCATCAACTCCGACGATGGTCGGATCTGCCTCAAAGTGCGTGACTTTATTTGTTGAAATCAAGCTTTCATCCAAGTGCCATGCTGCCGCAATGGCCTGCGCGTTTGTGAACATGGCGTGGTAAGCATATTCCTGAAATGCAGGCGTGTTGGTTTGGATGATGTCTAAACTGCCTAATAGCACCATGTTGGCAAGCAGATTTGTGATAATCATGATGTTTTATGTCTAATGGTAGAAGGTTAAGGTGGGATCGCCATAGAGAACAATTTCCTCCGCATCTGGGCATGGCTCCGTTGGCTGATTGCCTGATATCTGCCCATTTGTAAAGGGGTCATAGTTGGTCACACGATATGCATAATTTATCGCATCTTGGAGGTTCGGATATCTTCCACTCCATTCCCGCCAAAATCCTACAAAAAAGAGTTGACTCTCTACAGGTAAAAAATTGCCATAGAACCAGTGTCTTTTTGTGTTCCAACCCAAGAAGGCTTGTGGAGTCAGCCCGGCCTTATTGTTCTTCCACTTTTTCTTTTTTATGCCAAAGGCTTCCGGCAGGTCTCCTTTGGCAGACTGGCAGCCATACAGAAATACGAAGCGGTAAGGATGGTTTTGCAGCACCAGCACCCTTTTCAAAAGATCCGAACTCAAACCGAGTGACTGTGACAGCCCAATGAGGTTGGGCCCGGCGTGCCCCAAATATACGAAATTTTCCGCCTCACTGAACTGCAATAGATTCAGCAAAGTACTCCAATCTCGACTTTGATCGAGGGTGAATGTGTACGGCAGTCCCCAGGTGGTGTTTATCTGGTTGATGACCGCATCATTGTTGATTCCGTACTGTGAATCATGAATTATTTGCGCGGCCCCTTCCATCATGCTTCCCAGTTGGGCCGGTGGATCTTCACCGGTACCATCCGGTTGCCCAAATATTTGCATATAAGCGATGACCCAGTTTTTACCGTCTCCAACATTCTTCTGCGGATAATACCGCCTTCTTGCAGATGACGTCCCACCACTATTTGCGTCATTTGCACGAATACTATTGAACATAGCAGTAGCAGCAGGATAGGTAGTTACATATACATCATAATAACTTGATTGTAGTTGATTCCCGTTATTGTTCAGCAGGTTGATTGCCACGCCTTCCTGCGACGTATCGGGATAGTCACAATAGCCATTGGCGTCCACTGTTCCACTTAAGTTCGTAAATAGGTTACCTTGGTCGTCATAGACATCCATTGCCCAAGTCCCATTGGTATTGATTGTTTGAGCATGGACATACAGTGCGCTCCCAAAAAGTGGGACATCGTCCGGAAAACAGACGCCATTTTGCACATTCACAAACGTTGTTCCTACCGGAATGACATCCTCCCCATCGCTTTCAACCATTTCAAAAGTTAACTGATAAAAGCCATTTGCTGTTGATGTTGTGTCCCACGAAGCGAACCAGACACCGTTGCTTTGATAAACGCTGGTGTCATCCATGACGCCATTGACCGTCAACATAATTAAAGTGTTTGTGTCTGTATCGGTGTTAATGTTAAGACGAATTGTTAACACTCCTGACACCGGGTCCGGCAGGCTTATCTGGGAGAAATTCAATGGATTATCCGACAGCAAGGGATTCGTACCCAGAGTACGTTCCGCTGCCCCTGTAAGCCCGTCCCCGTCGAGGTCAATGTCGTCATAAATCGTAGAATAAGGATCAGGCGTCACGCCATCCGTCATGGGATGTCGCCAATCCGTTTCGCTGCCCTGATCCCAGACCCCATTGCCATTGGCGTCCTCAACATAATCTGGAATACCATCGCCGTCGGTGTCTATCGGCACCCCATTGGTTGCGGCAATGTAATGAACTCCGATGTTGGCATTAACCTTTGCCGTGTCATTGCCTTCCTTGATTTGATTCGTCTGCGTCGTGTAGTGATAAAGCCCCAGGTTCGCCGGGGTGTCACTGCCTGCGCCGTAGAGCGGCGTGGTGTTCGGCAGATAGAATTTCCCAAACGGGCCGCATTGATACGGCGGAGCGTTGCTTAACACCACTTCGCCTTGCCCGTCTTTGAAACCGTCACTGTTAGCGAAAGTGTTCGTTTGCAATTGTGCAGCATCTCCAACCCACAACAATGCCCACGGCTGTTTCGGCCAATAACCGTTGTAAGCGTAATCCAACGGCATGGTGGTGTCCTGAAGAATATCCACCTTGTCGAATAAATTGTTTTCAAAGACCCAATTTCCGCCGGACGCAGGAATCGGTTCAAGGAAAAGCCAACCTCCGCCTTTGAACAGATTATTGGTAGCCGTAAACGTCATGTCAACATTCAGTGTTCCTGGATCATCCAAGCCGTAAGGATAATACGTCGGCGAAAGATTGATGCCGACATTGTCAAACGAGTTGTTGACCCACGAGACTGCGCCAGAGCCGTAGACGTAATCGGGCGGGAAATACCAACCCGGATCCGGCCAGCCCACGTCAATGGCACCGCCTACGACTTTGCAATCCTGCATTGTCAGATACACTGCGCTGTCCGCCGACCATTCGCAGCCGCCCCACAGCGAGATTCCAGCCAAAAAGTGGTCGGCAGGCTCGCCGTCTCCTCCGAAAAACACATTGGGATAGCCGCAATAATTCAAATAGAAATTCGAGAATCGAAAATTTAACGTAGGCGGTGCATCTATACTACCATTCCCTGGAAAATAGTCTGGAACAAAAGAAGATTCAACCGGCCATTCAAATTGCTCCTGAACTAATTGAACATCCGTAAAAACATTGGGTTTGTTCGGCGTTCCCTGGCTGGTAAAGCTTGAACCATTTTGGAGATCGAAGCCGATATAATTCCAATCACCAATCTGGGGAATATATTCCATGCGCGAACCGACAACGGTTCCGGGTTCAACGGTGATGGAACCGCCGCTTAAGATCATTCGTGCGACGGTATAATCCAAGGCGTCATAATAATAGCCGATGTCAGGCGGACCGTTGGTATAACGCGGCGCCTGCGGGAAAAGCGTCAGGCCGCCGCTGAGTTGCATAAGAGCCGGGAAAGCCATCGGCGAATAGGTCGTCTTGTTCTGGAACTCTGTCAGCAACCGAGGGCTGATATTGGCCGCGCCCGACTTGTGAAGCGGACTGGCGGCGGTCAGATAATAATTGCCTGCGGCGGAAGCCTGGAAATTTGTCGGATCAGGATTGATGACGACATTGGGGGAGGAGGGGATCTTTCCCAACGTTCCAAGGATAATGCTGTTGGTCAGGCTGACGCTGGAAGGCACGCTTGAAGGATCCCAAAAATTGGAAACGCTGGCGGTCATCTGTTCGGCCTCGATTGTGAAACTATTGGTTGATGCCTTCACGGCATCACCGCAGCCGCTGAAAAGCACGTTATGGAAACTGTCATCCCCGCCGGCCAGGTTCATGACTGCGGAATTATTGGTCACGAACTGGCAATCCCACACATCCAATCGTCCATTGGCTGGTGTGGCCACGCCTTGATCGGCGTAGGAAATGCGCAGATTGCTGATGCTCGTGTTGGTGGTTCTGGTTAAATCAAGATACGGCGCTCCGGTGGGATAAGGTTCCACAGTTCCCCACCAAAAGGGACCGTAGCTATCCCATGAGATTTCTCCGATGGCGTCGTCGTCCACGGACGTTAATATGGCGGGATTATAGGGTGCCGTCTTGCAGTCCAGTGAACCGAACACCTGCAAGGTCGGAGGATTGGTGAAGGTGCACCCATAGTTCGTCCCCACATAGGCCCAAAGCGTGTAATCAAACTTGATAACCGCCCCACCTTCAATGGTGGTCTTGCCATATAATTGAACTGGCGAATAAATCCAATAAGTCATGCCATTTTTGAACGTGTAATTTTGCCGTTGGCCCACAAGAATCATCAAAAATGGATCTTCTGTCGGCCAATCCACCGTCAGTTGAGCATTGGTGCTGACAATGGAAGCCATTCCATTGGCGACGGTGACAGCATAGGAACCCCCGTTGTTGAACCAGACATTGTTGATGGTGTAGCTGCTGGCGTTGGCGCCAGGAACTGGGCTGCCATTGAAAGTCCATTGATAGGTCAAATTGTTTCCGGTGGCGCCGACACTGAAGGTCACCGAATCGCCGGCGAGGACTTCCTGACTAAAAGGTTGCGTCGTAATTACCGGCGGCTGCCAGTCCACATGATTCGATGGGTCTGCTGTCACCGGCACAGTGCTGAAAGCGGTGCTGGAATTGCCATTCATTCCGTAATTGGTGCTGCCCCAAATGACCACCGTGCCGTCCGACTTCAACGCCGCGCTGTGCGCCCAACCCGCCGCAATTGCCAGCACGTTGCTCAAACCCACCACAGTCACCGGCGTTCTCTGTTGGTTCGTCGTCCCGTCTCCCAACTGGCCGTGCGAGTTGTTTCCCCAGGACCACACGATGCCATCGGATTCCAGCGCCAGATTGTGATATTGTCCCGCAGCAATGGCGACGACGTTGGACAGTCCATTGACTTGGACCGGGGTGATCTGTGTGTTGGTTGTTCCATCGCCAATCTGCCCGTAAGCATTATTGCCCCACGCCCAAACTGTCTCGTTGGCGGCCAGAGCTATACTGTGGTAATATCCGGCCGCAATTTCCAGACAATTGGGCAAGCCGACAGGCACCGGCGCGAGGCTTTGCGGCATCTTCCCATTTCCCAACTGGCAGTAAGTGTTGTCTCCCCAGGCGTTAACTTTACCATGGGACAAGGCCAAGCTGTGTGCGCCCCCGGCTGCAATTGCCACGATGCCGCTCAAGTAGCTGACCGGCACCGGCGTGGTGCGTTGCGTTTTGGTTCCATCCCCCAACTGGCCATAAGTGTTGTCTCCCCAGGCGTAAACTGTGCCGTTGGATTCCAAGGCCAGACTGTGCAAGTTGCCGCCGGACATCGCAATGACCGAACTGAGACTGGTGATTTGGGTTGGGGTGGATTGCTGGCTTCCGCTGGTGCCGTTGCCCAATTGGCCGTTGCTGTCGCTGCCCCAAGCCCAAGCGGTTCCGTCAGTTCCCCAAGCCAGGCTATGCAGTCCGCCCGCAGCGATGCCGGCCGCATTGGTCAGATTTAACACGCTCACCAAATCGGGGCGGTCAGTGGTTGTGCCGTCGCCCAACTGGCCGCTACCGTTCGACCCGCCGGCCAATATGGCTCCGTCCGGCTCCAAAACCAAGGTGTCGTCGCTGCCGGCCGCCAAGGGGTTGGCAAATGAAAAGCTCGCTGTTTGAACCGGGCTCGGGAGCATCACCCCGTCCTCAAACGCTTCCGCTTCTATGGTCGTTGGCTGGGAAACAACAAGACTTTGTCCATTGGTTACCGTCGGATCGGCTTCAGTAGGACTGTTGCCATTTAGAGTGTAGTGAATAGCCGCTCCCGGCGTATCGCAACTGATTGTCACGTTTTGTATCATCGTAAAAATACCGCCCGCTGGATTAATGACAGGCGTGTCCACATGAGCAACCGTGTCAACAGAAGTCACTTGTTCGGAATTGGTTCCGCTTTGTGCCGTTACAAAGATTACGTTGGTCGCGGGCGCATTGGCAGGAAGGAAGAGATAAACTGTGGCATATCCGTTGGTATCGGTCCGCACGAAAAGATTGGAAACCACCGTTCCGCCATTGGCAGCGGCCAATTGATCGAGTCCATTGGTCACACTGAACGTGAGGGGAGCGTTGGTCAAAATATTGCCGAGACCGTAGCCATCAGTCACTTGGATCACCAACGGCTCGGGCAGGAAGTAGTCGAGGCTGCCACTTTGGCCGTCCCCATATATGATGCTCAAAGTCGGCAAAACACCCTGGTAATAGTCGGCCCAATCACCTAATCCGTCTCCGTTGGTGTCCGCAATATAATCGGGAATCCCGTTGCCAGAGGTGCAGAGCGGATTGCCGTTGGTATCTGTTGCGACATAATGGTATCCAATGCTTACAACGTTGGTTCCTTCGACCGTTTGATTGGTGGTGACGGTGTAGTGATACAAGCCCACCTGATCCGCCATCGTGCTTCCGGCATGAATCAACGGACTGTTGGCGGGCTGGTAGTAATTGCCGAAAAACGAGGGTTGATAGGCCAGCGCGTTGGTTAAAATCCGGTCGCTGGTAAAGAACGGCTTCACGCGGTCACAGTTGGTCACAAAAGCATTGTGACCGCCGTCGTAAGCGAGATAATTTGTACTGTTGTCCGGGATGCCAGTCTGGTCAAACAGATTGTCTTTGACCACGGCATTCGGGACATTGGGATTGAAATTGAACGTGCCGTACCAGAACAGGTTGTTTCGAATTATTGGGGTGTTGCCGTCGGCAGATTCAAGGTTCGCATAAACCCTTTCCAGCAGACAGTTGGTGAGGTCAACCGCGGCATAGGTTGAGACCAATAGACCGCCATGGAGCTGGCAGTCCCGGAGGTTGATCGGAGCACAATTACTGGAATTATCATACAGGTGAAAAGTATCAAAGGCCATGACCGACCAATCGGTAAAATGGCAGGTGATACGCGGTGGCGGTGTCCCTGCCAGGAAATCGCAAACAACCGAACCAGCATAGGTTTCGCACCAGTCTGACGTTGCCTGTTCCTGCACCGTGTTGTACTGGACAATATGGTTCAATTGATTGGCGAGTCCCTGACAAATCAGTTGAGAGCCGCTATCAATGTTCAAGCCATAGGTGGCGCCCAGGGTTTTAGAATAGGAAGCAAAAGCGGCGATAACCGTCCCCGGTGCGACCGTGAGGGTTGCCTTGATCGCGTCAACGGTTGAGAACGCATAGTCAATCGGGTCGTAATGGTAACCCAAATCCGGTAAAGTATTGCCCGAAGAAACCGTTACACCGGATGAAGTCCCTGTATCCCGCGACACTTGCGGCACAAGACGGCTGGAAGAGATCGTCGTGTCGGAATAAATGGCCGTCGGGGCATAAGTGGTCTTTTGTCCCAATTCGGCCCGCATTGGCGCGCTGATATTCGTCGTGCCGGCGTTGTGATAGGGGCTGCTGGCCGGCAAATAATAATGGGCGGCGCCAACGGATTGAAAGATGGTTCCTGAAGGATCGAGGGCAACACAGTTGGTGGAAACCGTGGTGGACAAGCCAAATTGAAAATCTCCCAGGATGATGCAATTGGTGAGCGATAATACGTTGAGTGTATAGTTTGTGTTCCAAAAACTCCCGGAGTCAGATGTTAACTGTTCGCCATTTATGAACGCGCCATTAGCCCTTCCCGGAATGGACGCGTAATTAGTAGCCCCTCCGCCCGAATATTGGCATCCACTAAAGAGGATGTTGTGCAAATCGAAAATGATGGCACAATTCCAAAAACAATTGGCAATGCCACAGTTGCACCCAATAAACTGGCAATCCCACACGTGGAAATTTCCTACATATTCGGCGCCGGGCTGTTTTGATTGGGCCGCGGGGATATAGATTGTGCATGCAGCCGCCATGCCCTGATCTGCGTAAGCAAGCCTCAAGTAGCTGACGGTGATATCGGCGGCTCCGTTTGAATTAAATGACCAACTCGCGAAATTCAAATAGGCCAGGCCATTGGCGGCTGTTTGGGGATTGCCGCTGCTGCCGGGAATCGGCACTCCGGCCGAATTATCATCTTTCGACGTCAGTATTGCCGGCCGGTAAGGGCCCGTTTTGCAAATCAGCGGCCCCAGCACGTTCAAGCTGCCGTTGGTTGAGAATTTGATGACCGTTCCCCCTTCAATAACCGTGGTGCCCGAAAGTTGAACCGGCGAATCTATGTAATAGGTGGTGTCACTTTGAAAAGTATAGTCCGTCTGATTGGTCTGCCTGCCGGAGAACGCCACATACGGGCGGGCTTGTATCGTCAGCCCGGCCATATAACTGGTCACCGAGCCGGCAGAGTTGGTAACGACGACAGAATAGAATCCGGCCTCGCTAATTTGAACATTAGTAAGAACCAGCGTAGCGTTCGTCGCTCCAGCAATTGAATTCGTTCCGTCGAACCACCATTGGTAACCCAAGGGAGCAACGCTGTTCGCGGCCACGCTGAACATGACGTTGTTTCCCTGGAGCGCAGCCTGACTCGCCGGCTGTTGCGTAATCGTCGGGGGTGTAATTACTGTCAAATACACGGCCCCACTGCTCACCGAGCCGGCGGAGTTGGTGATGTTGACATAATAATAGCCCTCGTCACTAACTTGAACATTGGTAAGAACCAGCGTAGCGTTCGTCGCTCCATCAATTGCCGTCCAGGTCAAGGTCGTCTCGGACCACCATTGATAGCTTAACGGTTCTGTGCCTGCGGCTGTCACGCTGAAGATGGCATTGCTGCCTTGAATCACATCTAAATTGGTTGGCTGTTGCATGATTGCCGGCGGCCCCGTAGCCACCAACGTGACAACGGAACTGGTCACGCTGCCACACTGACTGAAAAGGATGACCTGATAAGTTCCAAGGTCATTGAGCGTCACATTAAACAAGGAGAGGGTAGCCAGGTTGTCAGTGACTTCGCGAATGACGTTGTTGCCGGAATCGGCAATGTAAAGATTGCCGGCGGCATCCACCACGACACTGGAGGGCTGATTCAGCCTGGCACGTGCTGCCGGGCCGCCATCGCCGAGACCATCTGATCCGCCGCCTGATCCGCCGCCCGCCACCGTCGTGATGATGCCATTGGTGTCCACCTGGCGAATGACGTTATTACCGTAATCGGCAATGTAAAGGTTGCCGATGGTATCCACCGCGACACCGGAGGGCCATCTCAGAATGGCGTTCGTCGCCGGGCCGCCATCGCCGGGATCGTCTGATCCGCCGCCCGCCACCGTCGTGATGATGCCATTGGTGTCCAC
>Ga0187884_10003670_pt1 | contig 11777 bp, 13 predicted proteins | sample June2016WEW_20_4_FD_132983 | JGI IMG/M metagenome (GOLD analysis project Ga0187884, IMG submission 132983) | Peatland microbial communities from SPRUCE experiment site at the Marcell Experimental Forest, Minnesota, USA - June2016WEW_20_40 | ecosystem: Environmental > Terrestrial > Soil >...
CGCACGCCGCACCGCCGCTGAACTACCGACCGCGATTTCCTGCCTCGGCGCTTTTCCGACGCCGGCCGCCCGCGCGTGTGGATTGATCCGCGATTGCCGGCGTCCGAAAACCTGCACAGGAAGCGACATGCTTAATTGGTGGGCTGCGGAGCCGCACGCCGACGCGGCTTCGCGCAGAGCTATTTCACACCGCTGGCTGCCTGTTCGATGAGGGCGGCAACGGCACACTGGGATTGGAGACGTAGATTGCGTGACAGCCAGGCACCTCGGCGACGGTGGCGCCGGCCCGTTTCGCCATGAATTGCTGTGCCGGATAAGGAATCATTTTGTCGTCGCGGACTTGAAAGGAAGCCGCTCACATCACTCATGAACGAGGACAGGTCGTTTTGCGAAATGCTTATCCCCGATGAACGCCCCCCTACTGCCTTCGCTGAACCATCGAGGAAGCCATGGCGGACATCACGATCCTCAACTTCGATAAGGATGGAGCACTCGCAGGCGAGCTCCCGGTCCTTGGCCCTAACGTCACAGACGTCGTCCTGATCGTACATGGTTGGAACGAAGGTCCGGAAAGCGCGCTGAGCCACTATCAGGACCTCATCGGCCCGCTTGATGCAATTCTCTCTAACAACGCAGCGCGGCGGCAGGGGCACACAGTAGCCTACTTCGGTGTGATCTGGCCGTCTGCTAAATATGCAGATGATCTAACGGTGATCGGCATGCGGGCCGATGTTGGCGGTCCACCGCCTGCTGGGATCGTTGCAGGCGGACCGAACGCCACAGCTTTGAACGATGCGGATCTAAAAGCGCGTGCTCGGGACGTGGCACAGTTTCTCGGGATCGATCCGGATCGACTCGCTACTCAGGCTCTTCAGGCGGCGGGCAACCAAGGCGCACGCGACGCTTTCGTCTTGACGCTTCAGAACGCCACGGCGGCTCGTCGCCTGGCTTTTGCGGATGAGCAGACCAAGGCGGAGTACGACGCCGCTTTTAGTGACAGGGGCAGCAATCTCTTTTCCGCCATTGATCATGAGCTGCAGCAGCTGTTCACGAACGTCGCAGACGTGGTCAACGACAATCCGTTAATCGGCTGGCTCCAACAACTGCGCCGCGACGCGAACGCGAAAATCGCCTGGATTCTTAACCTCTTTGCGTATAACGAGATGAAAATCCGCGCCGGTGTCGTGGGTACGGGTCTGGCCGCCCACGTGCTCACCCCGATGCTGGCCGACAGAAAGCGTGTCCACCTAGTCGGCCACAGCTTCGGTGGCCGCCTCATGACCGCAGCCACCGCCACCGCAGAGGGCAAGATCAGCAATCTGACCCTGCTCGAAGGAGCATTCTCCCACAACGCGCTTAGCGTCGACCCCGACGGACCGATCAATGGAGCCTATAGGTCGGTGATCGACAATGCCAAGGTCGCCGGCCGGATCGTCGCTGCGCACAGTGATCATGACGTGCCCGTCTGGATTGCCTATCCACTAGCATCGCGGGTCTTCCGCGACAGCTATTCGCTTAGGCTGGCGGCGAGTCCGCTCGGACAGGTGCTTGGCGGTCCGACGGACCGGTACCGCGCTATGGGCGCGAATGGTCCCCAGAACCTATCCGGTGTGAGCCACTCGATCTTTATCGGGACCTCGTTGCCAGCGCTGAACCCCGGTGTGTATGCGCTCGATTGCACAAGCTTTGTGGCGTCCCACTCGGACGTATGGAAGCAAGGGTCGGCCTATATCGTCGCAGCCGGCCTTCTATCTGACTAGGCGCGTCTACTGCTAAGCTCGGCTTTGAGTCTAACCGCAAAGAACTCACGCGAGGTACTCGCTTCCGGGTTACGCCCGATAGCGGACAATGGTGCGGCCGAGAGGACTCGAACCTCCACGGGTTGCCCCGCTAGCACCTCAAGCTAGTGCGTCTACCAATTCCGCCACGACCGCATGTGGGGTAAACGCGCCACGAACTAGCGCGCGACGGCGCGATGTAACAGTTCGCCCTTGCCCCGACAAGACCCGTATCCGGCGTGGTTTGCGATGGGGTTTTCGTGCGATATTCTCTCCCGAACGGCATACGGCAAGGTATTCACACGCGCAGCGATCTGACGATTGGCCTTCACCCCGCCGCCGGCTCGCCGCCGGTCGAATGGCTTGTAAGCGACGCGCCCGTCGACTACGCGAGCGCGCTCGCCACCATGGCGGCCCGCGCGGCAGCGATTGCGCGGGGCGAGGCCAGCGAGCTCATCTGGCTCCTCGAGCACCCGCCGCTTTACACCGCCGGGACCTCGTCGCGGCCGCAAGAGCTGATCGAGGCGCGCTTTCCCGTCCATATCGCCGGTCGCGGCGGCCAGTTCACCTATCACGGTCCGGGCCAGCGCGTCGGCTATGTCATGCTCGATCTTAAGCGTCGGGCGCCGGATGTCCGTCGCTTCGTCGCCACGATCGAGGAATGGATCATCCGCACGCTCGCCGCCTTCGATGTGCAGGGCGAGCGCCGCGACGACCGCATCGGCGTCTGGGTGCGCCGCCCCGAGAAGGGCGAAGCGGCCGAAGATAAGATCGCCGCCATCGGTATCCGCCTCCAGCGCTGGGTGACGCTGCACGGCTTCGCGCTTAATGTCGCGCCCGATTTGTCGCATTTTTCCGGCATCGTGCCGTGCGGGATTTCCGATCCGCGCCACGGCGTCACCAGCCTCGCCGATCTGGGCCGCCGGGTTTCGATGGCGCAGCTCGACAGCGTCCTGCACGCCGAGTTCGAACGGCTGTTCGGCGCCACGGCCGACGCTCAGCTGGTTTCCAGTATCGAGAACAGTTCGCCGCGACGGCGCAGCGCCAGTTCTTCGTCGGTGCCGTCGCGCTGATCGATTTGCACGACGCGGGCGCCGGGCGGCCCCTCGCGGCAGAGCTCGATCATGGTCAGGACCACCTCTTCCAAGCCGGCGAACAGCGCCTCGACCGAGCCGTCGCGGCAATTGCGCACCCAGCCTTCGACACCGCGTTCGAGCGCCATCAGTTCGGTCCAGGCGCGAAAGCCGATGCCCTGCACCCGGCCGCGGATGACGACACAGCGGATCACATCCATGCGAATTCTCTGAGGTTGCGCGGTCCGGCACCAAGCGGACGCAACCAATGGCTCAAGGACGCAACGTATGCGTGCGGCAAGTCCCACTCGCGCGCTGCCGCAATCACGATCTCCATATAGCCCGCGCGCGGCCTGCCTGCACGGCGCGGCCGGGCGATATAAACCAGCGCCATCCGGCGGCGGCCGGCATGCATCACCGGCAGCGTCTCCGCCCGATATAATCCGGCCGCGATATTCTCCCAGGCGTCCAGCCTCGCGCGGTCGCGCGGGGTCAGCCGCCACAGCACGCCGTGGACCGCCTCGACGCGGCGCGGCTCGACCGAGGCGTAACCGTCGGCGGTGATGACGAAACGGTGGTTCGCCAGCGTCGCGGCGCCGAGCGGCACCGCGCCTGGGGCGTGCGCCCGCATGACGGCGCCGCTCATATTCGACCCATAGGCGAAATGCAGCATCATGGCGTGACCGTCCCAGGCGGCGTCGCCCCGGCGCTTGGCCGCGTCGCGGCCCATAGCGATACGACGACCGCCACGATGACGGGGAAGAAGGCGATCAGCAGCAAGATCGCCACCATCAGCCAGGCGAGATCGTAATGCGGCGAGCCGAGCAAGATGGCAACGATCGAAACCAGCAGGATCAAGCCGAGCGCACCGGCCGCGTTCGGGTCCGGCACTTCGCCGGCCAGCGCGTTGTAGAACGAAGCAGTGACGATGATCAGCAGCAGGAGCGAGAGGGCGTAGAGGAAGCTGACGCCCGCCGCCAGGCCGACCGCACGGCCGGCATCGCGCAGGCGCTTGGCATGAAGCGTAAACCAAATCCAGATGAGCAGCGCCTGGGCCGCCACGAAAGGCCACAGCCCGCCGCGCGCAATCACCTCCGGCACCGTGAGCAAGTGCGACGCGGCGCCAGCGAGATAAACAACGACGACGGCAAACGCGAACGCCTGCGGCGGCAACCGCCCGGACGGCGAGAAAAGAAAGCGCAGCGTGTGCATGTGGTCGGCCCCGGCGACACCGGCCTGCGCCCCGGAATGACGCTTAAGCGAACTCGATAATCACCGCATCGACGGCAATGCTATCACCCGGCTTGACGCGGATATTCTCGATGGTGCCGTCGCGCTCGGCGCGCAGGATATTCTCCATCTTCATCGCCTCGATCACGGCCAATGTCTCGCCGGCTTTGACCTCCTGGCCTTCGGCGACGGCCACCGAAACGACAAGCCCGGGCATCGGGCAGCGCACGGATTTTTCGCTGGCCGACAGCGTCTTGACCGGCATCAGCCGCGCGTAAGCGGCTTCCCGCTCGGTGTAGACGAAGGCCTTCACTTCAACGCCGCGGTGCGCAAGCTCGAAGCCGTTGGGGATCATGCGCACATGCGCCGCCACGGCGGTGCCATCGAGCGAGCCCGCCCAGACCGGCATGCCGGGAATCCATTTCGAGGACAGGACGTGACTGTTGCCGTCCTCGAACAGCACCGTGATGGCGTCGCCCTCACGCACCACATCGGCGTGGATTTCGTCGTTGCCGAGCCAAATGGCGCGGCGGCGTTCGCGGGTCACCGCGCTGTTTGATTGCCCGGAGATCCGGCGTTTGCGCTCGCCCATCACGTGGTCGATGGCGGCGGCTACCCCGGCAAGCGTGCGCGCCACCGCGCCGGTCGGCCGCGGCCGCTCGAAGCCGCCGGGGAATTCCTCGGCGATGAAGGCTGTGCTCAGCTTGCCCGAGCGCCAGCGCGGCCGCTGCATGATCGCGGCGAGAAACGGAATGTTGTGGCGGATGCCCTCGATCGTGAACGCATCGAGCGCATCGGCCTGCGCGTCGATCGCCTGCTCGCGGGTCTTGGCATGAGTGACGAGCTTGGCGATCATCGGATCGTAATAGAGCGAGATTTCGCCGCCCTCGAACACGCCGGTATCGTTGCGCAGTGTCACGCCGTCATGCTCGCCTTCGGCCGGAGGCCGGTAGCGCACCAGCCGGCCGATCGACGGCGCGAAGTTGCGGTACGGATCCTCGGCATAGATGCGGCTCTCGACCGCCCAGCCATCAAGCTTGATGTCGCCCTGCTTGAGCTTCAGCGGCTCGCCCGCGGCGACACGGATCATCTGCTCGACTAGATCGATGCCGGTGACCAGTTCGGTCACCGGATGCTCGACCTGCAGCCGCGTGTTCATCTCCAGGAAATAGAAGCTGCGATCCTGGCTGGCGACAAACTCCACCGTGCCGGCGCTGTCGTAGCCGACCGCCTTGGCCAGAGCGACCGCCTGCTCGCCCATTTTTGCCCGGGTCTTGGCGTCGAGCAGCGGGCTCGGCGATTCCTCGATGACCTTCTGGTTGCGGCGCTGGATCGAGCACTCGCGCTCGCCGAGATAGATGACGTTGCCGTGCTTGTCGCCCAACACCTGGATTTCGACATGGCGCGGATCGGTGATGTACTTTTCGATGAAGACGCGATCATCGCCAAAGCTCGATTTCGCCTCGGAGCGCGCGCGTGCGAAGTTTTCCGCCACCTCGCCCTTGGTGAAGGCAATGCGCATGCCTTTGCCGCCGCCGCCGGCGGACGCCTTGATCATCACCGGGTAACCGATCTGTTCGGCGATGACGATCGCCTGAATGTCATCCTCGATGACGCCGAGATGACCGGGGACGGTCGAGACCTTGGCGCGAGCGGCCGCCTTCTTCGACTCGATCTTATCGCCCATGGCGGCGATGGCTTTGGCATTCGGCCCGATAAACACAATGCCGGCCTTGGCCAGCGCTTCCGCAAACGCCGCGCGCTCGGAGAGAAAGCCGTAGCCCGGATGCAGCGCCTCGGCGCCGCTTTCCTTGCAGGCGGCGATGATGTTGGCGACGACGAGGTAGCTCTGCGCCGCCGGCGGCGGGCCGATCGGGATCGCCGTGTCGGCCATCTCGACATGCAACGCGTCGCGGTCGGCCTCGGAGTAGACCGCGACGGTCTCGATGCCCATGCGGCGGGCGGTTTTAATGATCCGGCAGGCGATCTCGCCGCGGTTGGCAATCAGGATTCGCTTGAACATTCCGGTTATGAAACTCGCGTGCCGGTTGTTTGGCTTAACGGTGTCCTCGCCGCCGTGTCAATGACGGCGGCGAGCCCGGTCGGCCGCTGCCGGCGTGGCGACCGAAAGCCCCCTCTACGGCTTGTTTATGCGATGAATGGGCCCTTGGCTATCGGGCCGCAGGATTTCCCGGCCGGACCGTCAGGTCCGGCACGCCGCTGCTAGGCCTACGACGTCGCGCGGCGATTACATCCGCACGAAGCTGCGGCCGAAGCGCTGACCTTCGGTGGCGATCCAGTCGAGGATGGCAGCATCCACGTCATCGAAGCCGTCGGGCAGACGCTTCGCCGGCCCCTCGACAACGATTTGCGAATGCGCAATCGCTGCGACAAGCATCTCGAGAGTGACATCGTCTTGACGGATCGAGAGCTTCATCGGGACCTTCCGCACCCATTCTCAACAGCCGAGGCCGACGCGCGGTTCCCCTATTTTCGAGTCCCGGCCGTGCTGGGACTCATGCTGAGAAATTGGGAGATGAGGCTGGCCGCCGAAAGGCCGCGAAAAGGCAAAGTGGGGGCAAAGGCCAAGTTTCGCTTCAAGCCTCGGTGATCGGCAGCCCCGCTCTACCCGCCTTAAGAGGTTTCAGCGGGGGGGCGAAAGTCTGGAAATTTTTTCTACCGACAAATGAAGCGGCGGCTCAATTCTTCTCAGTTTACCGCGCAATTCAAACGAATGATCCTCAGTAGAAAGCCTAGTATTGGCGCTTCGTGAGCACCATTTAATCCGAGAAAACTCTTTCCGAATACCTCGGATCAATCCCACACGACGGAGGTTTGCATGGCACTCCAGATTGGCGATACCGCCCCGGATTTCGAAGCCGAAACGACGGAAGGCAAGATCCGCTTCCATGATTGGATCGGCAACAATTGGGTCGTGCTGTTCTCGCACCCCAAGGATTTTACTCCGGTTTGCACCACCGAATTGGGCACGATGGCGCGTCTCAAACCCGAGTTCGACAAGCGCGGCGTGAAAATCATCGGGCTGTCGGTCGATCCGGTCGATAACCACAAAAAGTGGTCCGTCGACATCAAAGACGTCAGCGGCTTCGCCCCGAACTATCCCATGATCGGCGACACTGATCTGAAGGTTTCCAAGCTGTACGGCATGCTGGCGGCGAGCACGAACGGCACGTCGGAAGGCCGCACGCCCGCCGACAATCAAACGGTGCGCAATGTATTCGTCATCGGCCCCGACAAGAAGATCAAGCTCGTCCTGGTCTACCCGATGACAACGGGCCGCAATTTCGACGAGGTGCTGCGCGTGGTCGACTCGCTGCAGCTCACCGCCAAGCATCGCGTGGCGACGCCGGCCAACTGGAAGCAAGGCGAAGACGTCATCCTCACCGGCGGCGTGACGGACGACGAAGCGAAGAAGCTCTATCCCCAGGGCTGGAAGACGCCAAAGCCTTATATCCGCATCGTCCCGCAGCCGCGCTGACGTAGCGGACAGTTTTCCATTGCGAGCGCGGCTTCGGCCGCGCTCTTTGCTTTTCGGGTCTCCCGCGGACACGCAGCAAGCGATCGGGAATGGCTTTACGGCACCAGAAGGACTTTGCCGATATTCCCGCGATCCTGAATACCATCGCGTGGTAGAATACGAGCGCATGAGGAAGCCGTCATGAGCAGCACTCCCCGACTGCAAGCGCCCTTCGCCGATTTTCTCGGCATCAAAATCACCCACATTTCCCCCGAGCGCGTCGAGGCTGAGCTTCCGGTGCGCGGAGAGCTCGCCACCGTCCCCGCCATCCTGCACGGCGGCGCCCTCATGGCGCTCGCCGACAATCTCGGCGGCGTCGCCACCGTGGCTAATTTGCCGAAGGGGGCGCGTACGGCGACGATCGAGAGCAAGACCAACTTCTTCGCCGGCATTCCCGTCGGCGAAACGGCGCGTGCCGAGTGCTCCCCCCTGCACCGCGGCCGCACCACGATGGTGTGGCAGACCAAGATCACGCGTGCCGACGGCAGGCTTTGCGCGCTGGTGATCCAGACCCAGATCGTCATCCCGGCCGAGAAAAGCTAACATCGTCGGAAGCTCTTTGCCGACCAGCCCCTCCCGAGGCGACGCCGAGCACATCATTTGTATGGACATGAAAACACCATCGCGCCCCGCTCCGTCTTTCACTTACGGCATCGCAAAGCCCGAGCAGGTTGCCGGCATGACCGGCCGGCAGATCATGCAGGCCTTGATCGACGGCACAATTCCGGCGCCGCCGATCGCGCAAACGCTCGGTTTCTGGCTCGTCGAAGTCGGCGACGGCTATGCCGTGTTCGAGGCCGATACGGGGCCGCATTTGCTCAACCCCCTGGGAGGGGTGCACGGCGGCTGGGCGCTGACGCTGATCGACAGCGCCGCCGGCTGCGCCGGGCATACGCTTTTGCCTCCCGGCGTCGGCTACACTTCGATCGAGACCAAAGCGAACTTCACGCGCCCGATTACACGCGATACGGGACGCGTCCGCGCCGAAGGCCGCGTCGTTGGCCGCGGCCGCCAGATCATGTCCGCCGAGGCGCGCGTGCTCGATGCCGCCGGCCGCATCCTCGCGCACGGCACGTCGACTTTGATGGTGCTCGGCAACGGCAGGCCGGAAGGCCGGGCCTCGGGCGGATGAACGTGACCGCGCCTCCACCCGGGAAAGCGGCGCATCGCTTTCGCATCAAGCGCGTTTACGAGCCGGCCACCAATGACGACGGGTTGCGCGTGCTGGTCGACCGACTATGGCCGCGCGGCATCGCCAAGGAAAAGGCGCGCATCGATCTGTGGCTCAAGGACATCGCACCGAGCGAGGCGCTGCGCCGCCGCTTTCATGGCGACCCGAGCAAATGGCACGAGTTCGTCGCGGCCTACGACGGCGAGCTTAAGCGGGAGCCGGCCAGCACGGCGGTCGCCAGTCTACGCGAACGCCTTCGCAGCCAAGCGGTCACGCTCCTTTACGCGGCGCGCGACGAGACCCGCAACAATGCGGTAGCCTTAAAGGAATGGCTGGAACGGTAAGCATGTCGGCCAGCGCAGCAGCTTCCACTTTGTTTCCAACCACCATCGCCGGCAGTTTGCCGAAGCCGGCCTGGCTCGCCGCGCCGAACAAGCTTTGGGCGCCCTGGTGTCTCGACGGCGACGAGCTTGCCGAAGCCAAGGACGACGCCACGCTGCTAGCGCTCAAGCTGCAGGAGGATGCCGGCATCGACATCGTCGGCGACGGCGAGCAATCGCGCCAGCATTTCGTGCACGGCTTTCTCGAAGCGGTCGAAGGCATCGATTTCGCCCGGCGCGTCGAGATGGGCATCCGCAACAACCGCTACAAGGCGATGTGTCCGACAGTGATCGGACCGCTGCGGCTGCGCGCGCGCGTGCATGCCCGCGAGGCGCGGCTTGCTCGCGCGCATACCAGGCGCAAGCTCAAATTCACCCTGCCCGGCCCCATGACCATCGTCGACACCATCGCCGACGCGCATTACGGCGATCGCGTGGAAATGGCTTTTGCCTTCGCGGCGCTGCTCAACGCCGAAGCGCGCGGTCTCGCGGCCGATGGCGTCGATGTAATCCAGTTCGACGAGCCGGCCTTCAATGTCTACATGGACGAAGGCGCCGGCTGGGGCATCGAAGCGCTGCACCGCGCCATCGACGGCGTCGCCGCAACGAGCGCCGTGCATATCTGCTACGGCTACGGCATTCCCGCCAATCTCGCGTGGAAGGCGACGCTCGGCAGCGAATGGCGGCAATACGAGAAATTCTTCCCGGCGCTGGCCAACAGCCGCGTCGACCAGGTCTCGATCGAATGCATCAACTCGCACGTGCCGATGAGCCTGCTCAGCCTGCTCGACGGCAAGGACGTGCTGATCGGCGCGATCGATGTCGCCACCGATCAGATTGAGACGCCCGAGGAAGTTGCGGCCGTGATCATGCGGGCGACCGAATATGTGCCGAAGGAAAAAATCGTCGCCTGCACCAATTGCGGCATGGCGCCGATGCGCCGCGACATCGCGGTGAAGAAGCTCGAAGCCCTCGCCCAAGGCGCGGCGCTGGCGCGGGAGAAATTCGATTGAGCGCGTCGTGTCAGGTCCAAAGATCGATGGTTGCGGAGAGGAGCAGCCGTTTCACGGTTTGTGATAGATGACTTTGCCCGCACGGATGGTGTAAGCGACTTTGGCGAGGTTGCGGACGTCCGCCATGGGGTCGCCATCAAGAACCACGAGATCAGCTTCAAATCCTTTTTCGACCTTACCTTTTGTCGTGGCTTTGAAATATAGGGCGGGGTTGGTGGTCAGGGCGGCGAGCACCTGGCTTTCCGAAAGCGCCCGGTGCATGAGTTCGTATTCGAGTGACGTGTCATAGACGCGGGTGAAGCCGACGTCGGTCCCAAAAAGCACGGCGCCGCCATTGTCGGAAAATGCCTTGAGCTGATTCACGCCTGAAGCCACCAGGCGGTCCGTGATGGCTGAACCGCCGACAATGGTGGTCCAAAGCGACAAGGTCGGAGTCAACGCAATCCCTTGCAATTTGAAGCGAGCGAGTTGCTCGGGCGTGTAGCCCGGTTCGGTGGGAACGGTGTGAGCCATGACATCAACTCCGGCGATAGTCACGGTTTCCACACCAGCTCGGTTTTGCGGTTGGGCGAACACCGGCTTGCCCTCGGCATGTGCCACATCGACTGCGGCCTTGGCGACGGCCGCATCCATGTTCACCACCGGCCTGGCGCCCATGTACGCGCCGGTAAAGAGCTTTATGCCGTCAAGGCCAAGTCCGAGATAGTTGCGCGCAATTGGCGCGGCTTCGTCCGGCGTAGCAGCTTCGGGCAGGGGCACTTCGGCAGGAATATAGACCGGATGACCGCCCTTGGGAAAGATGCTGCCGGCCAGCAGCATATTAGGACCGGGCACTTCGCCGAAGTTGACGCGGCGGCGCAGTGCCGAGGAGTTGAACGAGTCGGAACCAAGATCCCATACGGTGGTGAAACCCCATTGCGTCAGCATCTCACGCATCGGTTGTTCCAGCGACGCAGCCGGCACGCTCGACGCGTTGTTCCATGACGGTTGGGTGAAATGGACGTGACTATTCCAGAAGCCGGCCACGACGGTCTTTCCGGTACAATCGATGACGTCTGCATCTGTCGGAATGTGAACTTCGCTCCGGTTGCCGACAGCGGCGATGCGGCCACCCGACGTTAGAACGACGGCATCCAACAGCGGGGCTGCATCGGGGGAGGCGTATACCTTACCTCCGAGCAGAACGAGTGACTGCCCGTTCGCTGCGACGCTGGAAGCCGCAACCGAGCCAAGAAGAAAACAGAAAACGGCGGTACGGAGCAGAACCTTCATGACGTGCCGAACCTAGAAATTTCACATCAAGCTAGTCCTAGTTGCTGCTGAAACAAAGTACTTGAAGCGCCGAAACGAAACTTGGCAGCACAATGGTGCGCTCGGCCGCGCCTCGAGACTGTCCCCATACCGATGACAATCTGTTGACAGGCGTCCCCTATTATGTTACGAAGCATCATCTCGCTCGTCGAATCATTGAGGGACGCCTTTCGCGAGGGCACTATGACCGGCCCGCGAGGTGCTCGCTGCACTGGCGCCGGGGAGGGTCCTCCCGTTCGCACCCGGTAATTCCAGGAAGCGCGGCCCGGAGATGAGCCGAGCA
>Ga0187884_10003679_pt1 | contig 11746 bp, 7 predicted proteins | sample June2016WEW_20_4_FD_132983 | JGI IMG/M metagenome (GOLD analysis project Ga0187884, IMG submission 132983) | Peatland microbial communities from SPRUCE experiment site at the Marcell Experimental Forest, Minnesota, USA - June2016WEW_20_40 | ecosystem: Environmental > Terrestrial > Soil >...
CGCTGTTTCTCGAGGCCAATACCGTGCACTTGGTCGGCACGGTCTGGTCGCTCATCTTGCCGTTCGGGTTCTTCCCGTTCGGTGTCTATCTCGCTTACATCTACTTTTCAACGACTATTCCGAAGGATCTGATCGGGGCGGCGCGGATTGACGGCGCCGGCGAATGGGGCGTGTTCCGGCGTATTGCCTTGCCGCTCGCGACGCCGATCGTGGCGCTCGTCGCCTTCTTTTCGTTCGTCGCGAACTGGAACAACTACTACCTTCCGTTTGTGATGACCTATGACAACTCGCAGTACCCGCTGCAGGTGGGCCTGCCGATCCTGCTGGGCAGCTCGCCGTCGATAAACCCGGTCGCGGCGACTGGCGGACAAGCGGTCATCTATAGGCCCGAGATGGCGATGGCGACGATCATCGCAATCGCACCGGTACTGATCGTATTCCTGTTCGCGCAGCGGACCCTTGTGGCCGGCATGCTCGCTGGATCGACAAAGGAATAGGGTGGCGGAGGCGACAGTTGGCCCGACTGGACCAATTTTTTCCTCCCCTTCGTGATGTTCTACAGCGACCGCCAGTACCCGCTCCCGGTCGGCCTGCGGTACCTCCTGGAAAGTACAGCCGCGTTCAACCCGTCGCTCGGTGGCGGCGTAAACCCGGTACTCCGGCTGGAGCTGGCGATGGCCACACTCGTGGCGATCGCGCCGGTCTTCATAGTTTTCCTCTTTGCCTAACGTGCGTTGGTCACCGGGATGCTTGCCGGCGCCACGAAGGGATAACCCGTCCGCGCAGCCTCGGCGCGCGCTGACCCAACGAGGGGAGCCTGCATGCGAGTCGTCTTCATCGGAGCGGGAAGTGTGGTGTTCACGAGGAACCTCACGCGGGACATCCTCACGTTCCCAGAGCTTCAAGATGCCGAGATCGTGCTCATGGACATCGACGCCGACAGGCTCTCGCGTGCCTTAAAGCTCGTGAGCCGCATGGCCGAGACGGCCGGGTCAGCGGTGCGGGTCACGGCCACGACCGACCTTAGGGTAGCCCTCAAGGGGGCCGACTACGTCGTCGTCACGATCCAGGTGGGTGGCAAGGCCCAGTGGGAGGCCGACATAACCGTCCCGGAGCGCTACGGCGTGGGCCAGTGCGTGGGCGACACCTTGGGCCCGGGCGGGATCTTCCGCGGCCTTAGGCACCTGGCGGTCTTCGACGGCCTCATCGAGGACATGGCGGAGCTGTGCCCGAGGGCGCTCGTCCTGCAGTACTCGAACCCGATGGCCATCCTCACCTGGCGCACGGCGCTCTCGGGACTGCGGGTGGTTGGTCTTTGCCACAGCGTCCAGCAGGCGGCGCGCCTTCTCGCCGAGTACTGCGAAGTACCCTTGGGTGAGTTCAACTACTGGGTGGCCGGGATCAACCACCAGGCCTGGTTCCTCACCCTCGAGCACCGGGGCGAAGACCTCTACCCCCGCCTGCGGCTACAGCTCGACAACCCTGAGACGCTCGCCTTGGAGCCTGTGCGTTTCGAGCTCATGCGTCGCTTCGGCTACTTCGTGACCGAGTCGAGCGGGCACGCCTCGGAGTACCTGCCCTACTTCCGCAAGCGGCCCGACCTTCTCGCTTCTTTGGTGGAGACCTTCGAGTCGGCCGGGTCCGACTACTCGGCGTGGTTCGGTTACGGCCAGACGGGCGGCTACTTCGCCAGCATGCGACTCAAAGAACCTGCCTACGAGCAGGAGGTTGACCGGCAGGTCGCCGGCATGGACCCAATCGTGTTCGGGCGTTCGGACGAGTACGGCGCCCGAATCATTCATTCTGCGGAGACAGCCACCCCCCTTCGCATCAACGGCAACGTGCTCAACCAAGAGCTCATCACCAACCTGCCCGCAGGAGCGTGCGTCGAGGTCCCCTGCCTCGTGGACCGCGCCGGCGTCCACCCCTGTGTCGTGGGGGACCTCCCGCCTCAGTTGGCCTCCTTGAACCGGAGCAACATCGCCGTGCAGGAGCTTGTCGTAAAGGGTCACCTCGAAGGCGACCGCGAGGCCATCTACCAGGCCATGGCCCTCGACCCGCTCACGGCCGCCGTCTGTTCCCTGGACGAGATATGGAGGCTGACCGACGACATGTTCTGGGCGAACGAGCGCTGGCTGACCCAGTTCGCATGACCACAGCTGATGGCGAAGAAGTGTCAGTCCCAAGAGGCAGGAGAAGGTAGGGAATGATTACCATCTCACGGGAAACCTGGCGAGAAAAGAAACGCCGGCTGAACTAGGACGCAATCGCGAGGCCCAGTATTCGGTGGGCCCGGAGCAGGAACGTGCAAAGCTTGATCTCAGACGGCAATACTCAGAAAGGCACGAGAATGATCGATGGCACCGGAGTGGCACTTGAGTACGCTGCGGGCCATGAGCGCTTGCGCTTGGAGGCTTGGGGGAAAGACTCGATAAGAGTGCGTGCCAGTCAAGCCCCGATCGCCGAGGAGCTCCCGGGCGCGCTGGCCGCGACTTGCCCGGCCCCGTCAGCCGGCGCGACCGGCGATGGGTTCACTCTCGTCAACGGGAAGCTGAAGGCTCAAATCTCCTCTGACGGGGACGTCAGTTTTTCGCACTCCGACGACGGTCGGGAACTACTCTCCGAGCAGAAGGCGCACTTTTGGTGGCCGGGCCCGAGACTGTTTCTCGCCAACGGCAATGGGCACTACCGCATAGAGCAGCGCTTCAAGGCCTACGACGGAGAAAAGCTTTACGGTCTCGGCCAACATCTCCACGGTGAGTTCAATCAAAAGGGACTCGTTATGGACCTGGTCCAGCGAAATGCTGAGGTTTCGATTCCCTTCATGGTCTCGAACAGAGGCTACGGTTTCCTTTGGAATTCTCCAGCTGTGGGGCGGGTTGAGCTCGCCAACAATGGCACTCGTTGGGTCTCCGATAGCGCGTGCCAACTCGACTACTGGGTGACCGCGGGCGATGAGCCAGCGGAGATCCTCTCGCACTACGCCGACGCCACCGGGCACGCGCCCGACTTACCTTCTTGGGCAAGCGGCTTCTGGCAGAGCAAGCTTCGCTACCGGACCCAGGAGGAACTCCTGGCCGTCGCCCGTGAGTACCACCGCAGGGGAATTTCTTTGGCAGTGATCGTGAGCGACTTCTTCCATTGGGCGTACCTGGGTGACTGGAGCTTCGACAAAAGCGAGTGGCCAGATCCGGTTGCAATGGTTAGCGAGCTCAAAGCCATGGGCACCGAGCTCATGGTGTCAGTTTGGCCATGTGTCAGCCCGCTTTCAGCCAACTATCAGCCGATGTTGGAGAGTGGCCTATTGATTGCAAGCGAGCAGAGTGCACCAGTGCACTCGACCTGGCCTGAGCGAGGCCTGAACTCCTGGATCGGAATCTCCTTCTATGACTCCACCAACCCCGGAGCCCGCGATTACATCTGGGAGCAGGTGAAGAAGAACTACTACGACGCGGGGATCCGCGTCTTCTGGCTCGACGCCTGCGAACCCGAGATGAAACCCGGCTACCCCGCGAGCCTGAGGTTCACGGCAGGGCCAGGCCTCGAGGTTGCAAACCTCTATCCTCGAGAGCACGCCCGTGGCTTCTATGAGGGCCTGCTTCGCTGCGGCGAGGAAGAAGTACTCCTGCTATGTCGGTCCGGATGGGCAGGCAGCCAACGCTATGGAGCGGCGATCTGGTCGGGCGACACTCCGTCGACGTTCGAGTCATTCCGAGTGCAGGTACGAGCAGGACTCAACATGGCCATGAGTGGCATCCCTTGGTGGACGGCCGACATCGGTGGATTCTTCAAGGGCGATCCAGACGACCCGGAATACAGGGAGCTTCTCGTCCGCTGGTTCGAGTATGGGGCTTTTTGCCCCCTGTTCCGCATCCATGGGGATCGCCTTCCCAATGCTGCGATGGGCAAGGACATGACAGGCGGCCCGAACGAGATCTGGTCGTTCGGTGAAGAAGCTTGCTTGATCCTCACGAGCTACATCCTCCTCCGCGAGCGACTGAGGCCTTACCTGCATGCCCAGGCAAAGGAGGCAAGCAGGACGGGCATACCCGTTATGCGACCACTGCTCCTCGAGTTCCCAAACGACGAGAGATGCTGGGATGTGGACGACCAGTTCCTGTTCGGCCCAGACCTTCTGGTGGCTCCGGTGCTCGAGCAGCATGCGAGCGAACGGTCGGTGTATCTTCCTGCTGGGACGGATTGGACTGACGTCTGGACACACGCGCGCGAGCCTGGCGGTGCGGTGGTGACCGCCGCGACTCCGCTGGAGCGGATCCCTCTATTCCTCCGAGACGGGGCGCAGCTCGATATCGCTCTTTTCGCGAAGGAAGCATCACAGAACGCGAATGGGCGCGATCATCAAAGCGAGATTCGATGATCGCCGACACAAGTTGGGTCGCGTACTCGGCCATCGAAGCCTCCTGGTTTTGAGCAACCAAGGAACGCTACGACCGAACAACGGGGCACCCAGCTAGGCGCCCCCGGCGCGCTGCGCCGTCTTTCTTGGCAGCATGAAGCTCGCTCGCTACAACTAAGGTCATGTCGAGTCCTGAGAGGTAAACGACGGTGGCATCCGAGATGAGCTTGGTCGCCAGCAAAGAGTTCCGCCTTTGGTACCGCCAGCCGGCGAGCAAGTGGCTGGAAGCGCTCCCCCTCGGTAACGGCAGGCTCGGGGCCATGCTGTGGGGCGGGCCCCGGCGGGAGAGGGTGGACCTCAACATCGACACCCTGTGGTCCGGCGGTCCCCGCACCGCCCGTCCTGAGGGCTCTGCTGGCGTGCTGGCCGCGCTGCGTGCCGCCGTCCTCGAGCGCCGTGCGTATGCGGAAGCCGATGCGCTCGCCCTTCGCCTACAGGGCTCGTTCAACGAGGCCTACCAGCCGCTCGGGTACCTGATCGCCGACTTCGCAGACAGCGGCGAGGTCCAAGGCTACGAGCGGTGCTTGGATATGCGGGACGGCATTGCCTCGGTGCGCTACGAGGTCGGGGGATCTGTCTACGAGCGGGAAGCTCTTGCTTCTGGCCCGGACGGGGCCTTCGTGATGCACCTGAAGGCGTTGGGGACCGGGAAGCTGAACGTGACCCTTGAGCTCGGGAGCTCCCACCCGAGCAGGCGGGACCAGGGGGCCGACGGCGTTACCTGGCTGGAGGGCAGGGCACCCGCGCACGTCGTCCCCCATTATTGGGACAAAGAGCCGGCCATCGTCTACGACGACGTCTTCGGCTTGCGCTTTGCCGCTGGCCTGGCGCTCAGGGCTGACGGCGGCGTGATTCACTCCGCGAGCGGGGGATCTTTGCGGGTGGAAGGTGCTCGATCCCTCACCTTGTTCGTGGTGGCCACCACGGGCTACGCGGGTTACGGCACCTCGCCGGTCGAGGACCCTGTCGCTCTGCGGCGCACGTGCCGGGAAGTCCTGGCCCCCCTGCTCAGCGATCCTTACGACGTCATCCGGGCGAGGCATGTGCACGATCACGCCGCACTTTTCGACCGGTGCTGGTTGCAGCTTGGGCGGAGCGAAGGCGACCGGGTACCGACTAACGAGCGGCTCCGGGCCCTGCGCGAGGGCAATAGCGACGAGGGGTTGTGCGCTTTGTTGTTCCACTACGGACGCTACCTACTGATAGCGAGCTCGCGTCCCGGTACCGAGCCAGCCAACCTGCAGGGGATCTGGAACGACCAAGTGCGCCCACCCTGGAGCTGCAACTGGACGACCAACATCAACACCGAAATGAACTACTGGCACGCCGAGACCACCAACCTGGCAGAGTGCCACGAGCCGCTCATGGACCTGGTGGCGGACCTCTCACGCGCCGGCGTCAGCACGGCCAAAGACTTCTATGGTTGCAGGGGCTGGGCGGCCCACCACAACGTGGATCTGTGGCGTTCGACTTGGCCGACAGGTGACCAGGCGGCACACCCGTATTGGGTGAACTGGCAAATGGGCGGCCCCTGGCTCTGCCAGCACCTATGGGAGCACTACGCCTTCTCCGAGTCCCGGCCCGTTCTAGAGCGCGCTTACCCTGTAATGCGCGGGTCGGCCCTCTTCTTGCTCGACTATTTGACACAAGGTCCGGACGGGAAACTGGTCACCTGCCCGTCGATATCACCAGAGAACAGGTTCTTCACCCCCGACGGCACGGAAGCCGCCGTCAGCGCTGCGTCGACGATGGATATCTGGTTGACCAGGGATCTTTTCCGCCACTGCATCACGGCCTCGGAGATCCTTGGCCTGGACGAGGAGCTGCGGGCGAGACTGACAAGCACTCTGGCGATGCTTCGCGAACCTCAAGTGGCCGCCGACGGCCGCTTGCAAGAGTGGTGGGAGGACTTCGGTGAACCGGAGCCCGGACACCGTCACCTGTCACACTTGTTCTGCCTTTATCCCGGTGAGGAAGTGACGCCGAGGTCAACCCCTGGGCTGGCGGTAGCCGCGCGACGCTCGCTCGAGCACCGCCTGGCAAACGGGGGCGGCGGGCCGGGCTGGAGCCGAGCATGGGTGGTCGGGCTGTGGGCGAGGCTGTTGGAGGGACACCTGGCCTGGGAAAGCCTGCGGGATCTCATCGAGGGCTCCTTGTCCGACAACTTCTTCGGCTCCCATGACCCGGGCGTGTTCCAAATAGATGCCAACTTCGGGGCTGCAGCCGCCATCGGTGAGATGTTGCTCCAGAGCCACTCGGGCACCATCGACCTGTTGCCCGCCTTGCCCCCGGCATGGCCGGAGGGTCAGGTTGCCGGCCTCCGGGCCAGAGGGGGGTTGACCGTGGGCATCACGTGGCAAGAGGGCCGCGTGACCGAAGCCCACCTCGACGTCCCCAGCGCCCGTGTCGTGAAGGTGCGTTGTGCCAGCATTCTCCGGCTCGTCGGCGGCGAGCCGGAAGGCGCCAGGTTCTCGCCGACCGATGAGCCGGGATTGGCCACCCTCGAGACTCCGGCTCCGGGGACGTACACGTTGCGGGCAGAGGTGTAGTACTCAGGTCTTAAGGGCTCACGCCTTGCACGGCTTTAACGGCTGGCTGTCTGCCGACTTGTGCAGCAACGGCCACGACCGACCGCTGCGAGTACGGCGCCACCGGCCCCGTGATCTCAACCACAGCCTGCTGGCGGATGTCGGACGACGACGCGCCCACGGCGAAGCGGAAGAGGCCGGGCTCGAGGACGAACCGCATGGCCTCGTCGTAAAAGGCGAGCCGGCTCGGGTGCACGTCGAAGGTGACCCGCGCCGCCTCGCCAGGGGCCAGGCTCAACCGGGTGAAGCCAATGAGGTAGGTTTCGGGCCGCGCCACCGATGCCACCAGGTCCGACACATAGAGCTGCACGACCTCCTCGCCTTCCCGGCCCCCCGTGTTGGCTACCGTCACCCCAACGCGGACGGGAGACGAGGTGTCGCCGGCCGCGACGGTGATGTCGGAATAGCCGAAGGTCGTGTACCCGAGGCCGTGCCCAAAACTGAACAGGGGGGTGTGACGACAATCGGTGTAGTCGCCATGAAACACCGAATGCCCGCCCCCAGAACGATGGCTGCTGTAGAGCGGCACCTGGCCCGTAGACCTTAGGAGCGTGACAGGCAGCCTGCCGGTGGGCTCCGCCTTGCCCAAGAGCACGTCTGCCAAGGCATTACCGCCCTGTTCCCCGAGGGGCCAGGCAACCAACAGGGCCTGCACCCGATCGGCCACCTCGCTTAATACGTGGGCCCTCCCGCTCATGACGACGAGCACCGTAGGGGTGCCCGTGGCCGCCACAGCGCTCACCAGCTCCTCCTGAACCCCCGTCAACCTGAGGTCTGTGGCATCTCGGGCTTCGCCTACCGTTGCGCTCTCGTGCAACCCGGAGCGGCCCCCGACCACCACCACCGCGACATCGGCTCGGGCGGCCGCCGCAACTGCGGCCGGGAAGCCGGCGCGGTCTTCGCCCAGCAACTCGCAACCCTTCTCGCAGGTCACTTCGGCCCGAGCGCCGAGGGCTGCCCTGAGCCCCGCCAAGGGAGTGACGTGCTCTGTGTAATACTCGCCGGGCTTGATCGCCCCTTTGCCGCTGGGCAGGTAGATGAGGTCTCGGATCCCGCCTTCGGCGCTGCCGTCCGCCGATGCCCTCGGGCCGGCCTGCACGGCCGCACCGGCCTCCCGATGGCCATCTGCCAAAGATGGTTCGTCCATGTCGGCGTGCCTGCTGAGGTACAGCACCAACTCCTGGTGCGCCGGATAGTGGTAGTCGCCTTGCAGCAAGCGCCGGTCGTCGGCCGCGGGGCCTATGACGGCCACTTTGGAGACGTGCGCGGCCAAGGGCAGCACACCGTCGTTGGCCAGGAGGACAATACCTCGGATGGCAGCGCGCCTGGCGAGGTGGGCGTTGGCCGGGTCGGCGAAGACCGGCTTCACCCGGGTGGAGTCGACATAGGGCGATTCGAACAGGCCCAAACGCATTTTGGCGGTCAGCACTCGGCGGACGGCGGTGTCGACCACAGACATCGCTACCTTACCCGCGCCGACGGCTGCCTTCAGGGGTGCCCCAAAACAGTCCAGGGCGGGCAGCTCGAGGTCCAATCCGGCTGTGAGCGCCTTGACGGCCGCCTCGGAACGGTCAGCAGCCACCCGGTGGTAGCTCATCAACCAGATGACCGAGAAGTAGTCGGCGACCACCATGCCGTCGAAGCCGAGCTCTTCACGGAGCAATCGCGTCAGGATCTCTGCCGACCCGCTACCAGGAAGCCCGTCAACGCAACTGTACGAGCTCATGACCGAGCCCAAGCCGGCGTCACGGATAGCGGCGGCGAAAGGCTCCGCAAAGACCTCACGCAGCTCCCTCGGCCCGACCTGTACCGGCGCATGGTTGCGCCCACCCTCCGATAGGCCGTGAGCCAGGAAGTGCTTCCCGGTGGCCAGGACGCCTCTTGACAAGTCGTCAGTCTGCGTGCCGCGCACGTAGGCGGTCCCGAGCACTCCCGCCAGCACTGGGTCCTCACCGTAGGTCTCCTCCAACCGCCCCCACCGGGGGTCCCGTGCCACGTCAAGCACCGGTGCCAGGCTGTGGCGGGCCCCCACCGCCAGCAGCTGGCGTCGCACGCAGTCCGCTATCTCGTACACGAGGGCCGGATCCCAAGAACAGGCGAGAGAGAGTGCTTGGGGGAACACGGTGGCACCCCTGGCGCAATAACCGGCCAGCGACTCTTCGTGCACGATTACCGGGACTCCGAGGCGGGTGCGCTCAACCACGACCCGCTGGATCTGGTTGAACAGCTCGGCGCTTTGCTCCGGCTCGAGGCCCGTGGTGGCACCTATGCGCGTGACCTGGCCGATGCCGTGCGGTACCACGGCCAGCGCCGCGTCTTCGTCGAAGCGCTCGCCCTTTAGCAAGTTCGGGAACTCCACCGCGCCCAGCTGAGCGAGCTTTTCGTCGATGTCCATGCGGTCGATCAAGTCGTCGACCCGGTCCTCAACCGGTAGGCCCGCATTACGGTAGGCGAGGGTAGTCATCGGTTACCTCATTGTGTGTTGTTGGTGCACGTCAGTGCTCGAGGTCGAGCGAGTGGGCACGGCACGCAAGCGGCCCGCTCGCCTAAAGAGATCGTTAAAATCGGACGAAGAGGTCCTCCCTCGGCTGGCGGGCAAAGGCAGGTGGACTCGGCACTAGGTGGCTCCGGGTCAACGCAGCGCGAACCCACCGATACCCTTTACGAACTGGCGGCGGAGGCCTAGGTACAGTATCAGCAGCGGCAGGACCGAGAACACGACAACAGCCATCACAACGGGCACGTTGAGGGCGTACTGGTCGCTCGAGGCGAAGCGGTACATCCCCAACGGAAGCACCGTGTCATTATTGGACTGCGTGAGTATTAGGGGCAGGAGGAAGTTGTTCCAGGCACCTAAACCCGAGTAAATGCTGATAACGGCCAATACCGGGCGAGCCATGGGTACGACCAGGTGGGTAAACGTGCTCCAGGGCCCGGCACCGTCGACGGCCATCGCGTCGTAAAGTTGCCGTGGTATCAAGCGAAGGTAGTTGACCATCAAGAGCACGGCGACCGGGATGAGCGACGCGGCCAGAACGAGTACGAGGCCGTACATCGTGTCGTAGATATAGATCTTGTTGGTTATGAAGTACAGAGGTATGACGATCGCCTGGATAGGGATGGCGATACCGAACAGTATGACTCGGAACGAAACAGCCGAGAAGCGCGAGCCGTGCCGGACGATCCGGTACCCAGCCGCCAAGGAGAGCAGGACGACCACCACGATGGTACCCACGGCCAGCTCTGCACTGTTGCGGAAATCCGTCCCGATCCCCGCGCTCTCGAACATGGCCGAGTACGAAGACAGGGTCAGTCCACCGGTCGGCAGCCAGGCATTGGCAGTGAGGTACTCAGCAGGCGACCGGAAGCTGATGAGCACCATGTAGTAGATGGGGGCCAGCACGAACACCAACCAGAACGTCCCGAGGAGGAAGGCCGCGAAGCGAGAGACCTTCGACCTGCCCCTGATACCGCCCAGTGTCGTCCCGCGAGACCCTGCTTTCGCAAGGGCCCTGCGGCGGCGGCCGGCCCGGTCGGGAGCCCTCACGGCAGTCGCTACCATATGCCCTCCTGACCCCCCTCCATGGAGCCAAACCCGGTCGACCTGACGAGAACGATGGCCAGGAGGATGCCGAGGAAGCCAATGACGGTGGCGATCGTGCTGGCGTAACCGAACTCTGTTTGGTTGAAACCGACGCTGTACATGTCCATCGCCAGCACCCTGGTTGAGTCGCCGGGACCGCCTTGGGTCAGTATGTAAATGATGTCGAAATATGCCAACGACCCCACCAAAACGAGCGTCGACGATGTCACGATGCTGTAGCGCAACTGCGGTAGGGTCACGTGCCAGAACGATTGTCGGAGGTTCGCGCCGTCGACACTGGCGGCGTCGTAGAGCTCGGCCGGTATAGCCCGTCTCCCTGCCTGGAATATGAGAGTGTGGAACGGTACAAACTGCCAGGCGATTATCACGACGATTGTGAAAAGCGCTAGGTCGGGGCTACCTAGCCACGTCTTGCTGAGGAAGTGCAAGTGGGCGTGGATCCCTAGCCAAGCCAACCCGCCGTACTGAGGGAAAAGGAAGTCCTCCCACATCAGGCTCAGCCCGGCTGTCGACAACAGAAGAGGCACTAGGTAGATGGCGGCGTAGACGGCGCGATAACGTTGAGTCCCGGCAACGAAAATCCCGAGAGCCATGGCGGGCGGCGTCTGGGCCAACCAGCTGAGCCCCGCCAACTCAAATGTAACCACCAAGGAGTGATGGGCGACAGGGTCCGAGAAGAACTCGCGCCAGTTGGCAAGCCCCACCCATGTTATCGGGCCGTCGATGTCCCAGTGAGTAAAGCTCAAGAAAAGCGCAAAGGCCGTCGGGATGATTATGAATGCCCCGTACAGAGCCATGGTCGGCGAGATCCCGATGAGGTCAGAGTAGAAGGTCCGCCGCCGAGCCGTGGCGCGCCTCGAACGTGGACCAACTACCTGGTTGCCACTGAGAACTGCGGGACTAGCTGCCATGGGCCCACCTCGTGCCAGTGAAAGCCCGGCTCCACGGGGAGGACGTGGAGCCGGGCTACCGGTCCTACTTTGTCAGTGCCTAAGGACGCAGCACTTATTGGAGAGCGTTCATGATCTTGGCAAACTGCTGAGGCGTTTCGGTGAGCCCGAAGACCTTCTGGAGGTTGCTAGTCATGGGCGCAGACTTCACTGGCCCCAGCGCCTGGTCCCAGGAGTACTGGAAGTA
>Ga0187884_10003680_pt1 | contig 11744 bp, 8 predicted proteins | sample June2016WEW_20_4_FD_132983 | JGI IMG/M metagenome (GOLD analysis project Ga0187884, IMG submission 132983) | Peatland microbial communities from SPRUCE experiment site at the Marcell Experimental Forest, Minnesota, USA - June2016WEW_20_40 | ecosystem: Environmental > Terrestrial > Soil >...
CAGATCCGGCGGTTATTGTCGCTGGCTGCAATCTACGACGGCGCGACGCGTACCGAGGCTGCGAAGATCGGCGGGGTCGGCCTTCAAATTATCCGCGACTGGGTATTGCGGTTCAACGCGCGAGGCGCTGACGGCCTGTTGGATGGCAAGGCGCCAGGCCGGCCCTGCAAACTCAACGCTGCACAGCGCCAGGCGGTCGCCGGCATAATCGAGAGGGGCCCGATCCCGGCGATCCACGGCGTCGTACGCTGGCGCTTGATCGATCTTGCACAATGGATCTTCGAAGAGTTCCGTATCACCAACCTCCCAGCGCGCGCCCGGCGCCGCGGCGCCGGGCGCGCGCTGGGAGGTACGGGGTCATGGAAAACACGCGGCATTGAACGATCAGGCGTTTAGGGCCGCCCGCGTTAGCCCTTTTCTCGCCGAATCCCCGCGCGTGCGCGGGAGGGTGCGCCGAGCCGGCGACGGTGGTCAGCGGGGCGACCCGCAATCAGACCGACCCGCCGGCGCCGCCTGGGCGGCGCTGCGGCTGTGGCCGCCATCTGAATTTGGGTTGGGGGCTGGTGCGGCCGCCGCGGCGCCGGATTCGATGGTGTGGTCGGCGGCGCCGGGCGAGCGCCGCGAGGTACGGGGACAACCAAAAACCGGCGGCATTGAACGATCAGGCATTTTGAGATGATGATATTGCTGCTGCGGCCGCCGGCCGCGCCGCGCGGTTCAGCCACGGGGTCTTTGCCAAACAGGCGGCATTGAAAGATCAGCGGTTACAGCCAAGGCATGGTTCCTTAGCTGGTCAGTTTAGGTTCTTCCGCCAGCTGTATTCCTTTCTATGTGCAGCGAACTCGTCGAGTTCGTCTATGCCGCCTCCGACTCTGCAGTAACCGCAGTAGAACAGATTTCGCTTTGGCTGCAGTTCGAGAGTGTGGTTTGTCCCTGGACAACGTGCGATCCAAGTTGCTACGCCGAGATTTGAGGCCTGCGGCAAAAGTCCTAAGTGGGCAGCCCTGGTTACGATTTCCGCTTCCCACCACACCTCGTTCTCTTTCTTGATTTCGTCCATCTCGAGACGAACGCTACTGACTATCGCCTCAACGTGTTCCTTGCTGAGCAATCCACCTCTGACATCGACCGGTTCGCCGACATAGTAGAGGCATCCCCAGATGATACCGAACAAAAGAGTCTCGGCAGAATAAGCTAAAGTGGATTCGCTTGGCCTTTCAGCATGCAACCAGTTCAAGGTCTTGGAGGTTGAAAAAGCTCGATCAACTCCATCGGTTCGTTGGCAGCAGATCTCGACTTCAAATTCGTCAAACGTGTTATCGACCACGAGGACGCAGACAATCACCGGTAGAGAAGGTGACTCTGCCGTTTGGTCGCCCGATTTGCGTTTTGACATGAAAAAACCCTCCGTCGGTTCCCGAGGACCGCCGGCGCCAACACCCCGATCGAAACAGCACTGTCGCGCGTGAAATCGCTGCAAAAAATCAGCCGACCTTTTTCCGATGAGCGCTCGGTCGTTCGGCCGGCTTTGCGACGACTTCTTTGGCCTTCTTGCCCGGAATTGGAAACAGCATCTCGCCCTGTCCCTCAATCCGCTTGCGCCGCTTCTTCGGCGGAGCAGAGGCGGCTTTTTCCTGGGCAATACTGCGGCGGAGCGCGTCCATGAGGTTGACGACGTTCTGCGGCCGCAACGGAGCATGCCCGCGCGATACCGGCATGCCGGCCTCTTTCTTCTTGAGCATAGCGACGACGGCTTTCTCGTAGTGATCGACAAACCGCGAGGGATCGAAGTCCGTCGCCTTGCTCTGGAGGATATGCTGGGCCAGCTTGAGCATATCCGGCTCGACCTTTACGTCAGGAATGTCGTCGAAATATTCCTTCGCGTCCCTGATCTCGTATGGATAGCGGAGCGTGGTAGCCATCAGACCCTTGTCCCAGGGCTGGAGCACGATGACCCGCTCGCGCTTCGCCAGCACCACACGACCGAGCGCGACCATGTCCTTGCCGCGCATGGCCTCGCGGATTACCGCAAATGCATCCTGCCCGACTTGGCCGTCCGGTGTGATGTAATAGGGGCTGTCCAGATACCGTTCGTCGATCTGCTGGCGCGGGACGAACGAGTCGATTTCAATGGTATGGTTGCTCTCGATCGCAATGGCATCGAGTTCATCATCGTCCACCGGGATGTAGGCATTCTTCGCGTACTCGTAGCCGCGCCCCTTGTCCTCACCCTCGACCGGCTCGCGCGTGACCTCGTCGACCAGCTGCTGGCGCAGGCGGTTGCCCGTCTTCTTGTTGATCTGGCGGAACGAGACCCGTTCGGTCGATGATGTGCCGGTGTAGAGGGCGATGGGGCACGAGACGAGCGAAAGCTTGAGGTAGCCTTTCCAATACGGACGCGCGGGGGCCATGGAAATCTCCCTTGTTTGCAGGTGCCACCTGGCACCTGCCGCGTTTACGGACCACCTTGCGAGGAGAAGCGCAGGCTGGTGCGGGCCAATCCGTAGATGCCCGTCTCTATACGCTGACACTCATCTATGATGCGATTTCTGACAAGCGAGCCACTTCGCTTCGGATGGTTAATGGGGCCTTCCCCTACGCACTCCGCCTCCCGGGGGAGCGTCGCTCCATTCGCCAAGGCTGTGAACACCCATGGAACAATCCTTCATCCTTACGCGCGAGACGCGCTCCACCTGTCACCCCAGCTACGGGATACCCTTGTGCGAGTGGACGTGATCAAATTCCATTGGGGAGGCCGGGGGCGGCGTTGACGAGGCCGACGTGAGCGACCCCGCCGCCGAACGCGGGGAGCCGTCGACACGATCCGACCATTCGAACAGCCGACGTCTCCGACCTAACGCGAGCCTCCACATGGTTCGGCCGAAGCTCGAGGTGGCCGATATTTTCCGCCGCCATGGTGAGACGTGGCGCACGGCTAACGCAGGTCACCTGAACCTGACCCAGCGTCGGGTCATGACAGCAATTGAGATCTGTCGCATTGCCGCGCTCGGCGGCCATGTTGAGCGCTGCCAGGACTGTGCGCACACTCGCATCGCCTATAATTCGTGTCGCAACCGGCACTGCGGTAAGTGTCAGTGGCGAAGCGCAGCGGAATGGCTAGGGGCGCGCGAAGCCGAACTTCTACCGGTTCCGTATTTTCATTTTGTATTCAAGCTTCCGTCGGCGATCGGTGCGATGGCCTACCAGAACAAGGCCAAGGTCTATGGATTGTTGTTCAAGGCTGCGGCCGAGACCCTCACCACCATTGCCGCCGATCGCAAGCACCTCGGTGCCAAAATCGGCATCATCGCTGTGCTGCACACATGGGGCCAGGCCCTCCAACTGAATCCTCATCTTCACTGCGTCGTTCCCGGTGGCGGCATTTCGCCGGACGGCAAGCGTTGGATTGCCAGCAAGCCCGGATTCTTTCTCCCGGTTCGCGTGCTCGCGCGCCTGTTCCGGCGCCTATTCCTCGAGGGTCTGAGGGCAGCATTCGATGCTGGTGAACTACAATTCTTTACCGATCACATCCATCTCAACGACGAAAAGGCATTTACCGCCACTCTCGCGCCGCTGCGCACAGCCGAATGGGTCGTCTATGCGAAAAAGACCTTCGCCGGTCCCGAGCAGCTCTTGGCCTATCTGGCGCGCTACACCCACCGTGTCGCTATCACCAACAGTAGGTTGCTCGACCTTGACGAGACCCACGTCAGCTTCCGCTGGAAGAAGTATCGGCAAGGTGGCGGGCACAAGAACAAAGTCATGCGCATCACGATCGGGGAGTTCATGCGCCGCTTCCTTCTTCATGTACTGCCGAATGGCTTCCATCGCATTCGCCACTACGGCCTTTTGGCCAACGGCAATCGCGCCGACAAGCTCGTACTCTGCCGAAGCTTGCTCGCTGTGGCCACTGCGGCGGTGGATCGCAACAACGATGAACACAAGTTAGGCGCCACCGACTACGAACCTCCGCCGTGCCCTTGCTGCGGCGGCCGCATGAAGGTCATTGAGACCTTTGATGGATCGCTCTGCCGGCCGTACCACGTCCGCAGACTCGACGGTTTGTAGTCAGGATCTTAGCGTGATCGCTCGACGTCACAACGGCCACGCAGATAATCCGCCGTACTTACGGCCGCGACTACTCGTTGCCCGATCCGCAATTCGCCGCGGCAATTTTGTCGTATCGATCCGACAAAATTGCTATCGAGCGCCTGCTGCCTACGGAAGATGGATAACGCCATCGTTAGCTTCCCAGGCTTTGACCGATTCGGCCTCGCATTCGATCGAAAAAGCACCGACCTGCGTCGGCAAATCTCCATAGCCGAACTCCTAGGCCGCGGTTCAGTGCAACGAGCCGGGGTGCTGGATACTTTACTCAGTATTACGCAGCGCCGCCGGCAAAATTTGAAGCCCGCCACGCGAACAGCTACAAATGCTGGCATGAGCGACATCGAGGAAGCAGTCAGAGCGATCTTGAAGGCGTGTGCCGAGTTGAGCGCAGCACATGCGGCGCTAGATCGCACACCGGATGCCACGACGGCGCCACGCGACTATGCGGTGACAAAAGTCATCGAGGGGTTCAATCGGTTCGCGGCAGGCGCCCAGGCGGCAAGGAAGCCGCTTACGATCAAGATCACTCTCAGCCCACAATCCGGTTAAGCACGCGGCTACGAATCCGCGACGGCGACCGTACCTCTATGTCTCTTTGATTGCCATCTCGACTAGCTTGCTCGGTAGAGGTCCTGCTCGTCGTATGGCGTCCGATCCGGCGGGACATGGCCCGCTAATCCCACAACCGGCCGCAAATCAAAAACCGATCTTATCAATCCACTTTTTGAGTTGCGGCACTGAGAAGCCGATGCCGTAGCTGTCGGCAACCGTCTCCTCCTCATGGCCTAGGATTGACCAGCGAATATCCTCGGGGCATTCGGCGGCCCGCAACCGATCTGCGGCACGGTGCCGGAAGCTATGGACGACCTTGCGCTTATCGACAATGCCGCAGTCGTCTAAGAACCTATTGAGGCGTTTCGACGCCGCGTCGGACGGGTCCGCGTTCTTTGACCGATCAAACAGCGGCCCCTTGATTGCCTTCGGCAGATACGGCAACACGGCCGCCGGTAGCGGAACGCGGCGCAGCGATTGCGCGGTCTTTGTGCCGACCATGACATAGCGCACGCCGCGCTCTTTGTTTTCGGCGTCAATCTCGAAAGCTTCACTGATCCGCATTCCCGTTGACGCCAGCAAGCGGACTAGCAATTGGTCGGGCTTATCAAGCCGGTCTAGGTTGCGCTTTATTTGCTTCATGTCGGCATCGCTGAGCGGCAAGCGGCGGCGCGAGTTGTCTTTGTCCTCGGGTATGATGGACGAAAACGGATTGATGGACTTGTGCCGCCCCTCACTAATCGCAAGGTTCACGGCCGCGTTTAGCCATGCAATCTTTTTCTCGATGGTCTTGGTCTTAAGTGCTCGCGCCTGGAAATGGGCAACAAGCTTGCGCCCATCATCGCGATTGCAATCCTTCAACGGCTTGCCATCGCTCAACGTGTTAAACAGCGCCCACACGTCGCGTGCTTCACGCTCGTTATAGCCGCTGATCCTGCGGTGAGTGATGTACGTTTCTAAAATCGCGTCATCATCAGTTTTAGGCTTCGCCCGCGCCTGCTCCTCCTCCTCTGTGACTTGAACTTCAACGGGAAAGGGTATCCCGAGCCGATGCTGGAGGTTCACAATCTGGAACGCGGGGCCGCCGTTCGGAGTCGTTCGCAAGAGCTTGCCATCCGGGCCATAGAATTTAAGCTCGGTTGCCGACGCGGCGACGCGTTCCCCGTTGGGGCCGTTTTGTAAGTCGGCGCTCGGTTCGTACTCGTACCGCCATACCGCTTCCAGCCGGGGCTTTGCAGCTAATAGCGCGGCCTTGTGGTGCGCTATCATCGGAAGGGCTATAATCTCCGCCTCTTTGCGGTCGGACGTGCGAAGGGACTTCTCGACGCGTTTGTCGGGCGACTGTAGCTTGATCCACCAATTGCTACTGCCCGGCCGCTGAAACAGGTAATCGGTTTTGCGCGTCATAGCAACACTAATTAGCGACAATCGTTAGCGACATGCAAGAGGCTCCGAAAATCTTTATTTTGCAATGGTTACTGATGCGTCACGCTCTCCGGGCGTTCCGTCCCTCCCTCTCCGCCAACATAATTAAATCAATAACTTATTCGGAATATTTTCAGGCATTCAGGGGGTTGGCCAACCATCCTGATCGAAGGTTCGGCGGGAAGGCGTATATTGTGCGCAGCCCAGAGTGTTGGCGCGCATAGCAGCCCTCGTCTCCGCGCAATGAACGGGTGTAGTGTTTCGGCATGACAACTGAGCCGACCACGCCGACCAAGGGCATCGTCGTCGAAACAGAGGCGCTAAAGGCTCTTCAATTCTACGCGGACAATTACACCAATCTAATGTTCGCCGGACTCGGATCGGGGAACAAAAGAGTTGTGCTAGGAAGCAAGCCTTATGAGTGCAGGTTTTGCGGCGGAAGGCCGCCGAAGCGGACATTTCGAAAGCGCGCACACGCCGTTTCGGAACTGCTCGGCAACAAGGTTATGTTGTCACTCTACGAATGCGACGATTGCAACGAACGCTTTTCTGCGTTTGAAAACGATCTTGGAACAATGACCCTTCCCTTCCGCAGTATTGGCGGGGTCATTGGTAAGAACGGCATTCCGAAGCTGATGCCAGTAACGAGTGGTTCCGGCAACAAGCCAAAAATGGAATTCAAGGACGGCACTTTGCACTTCTCGCATGACGCCGGGGACATCGGCTTAGTGGAAGACGAGAAAAACAAGACCCTTACTCTCACATATATCCAACGCGCATATCGTCCGCTCGGAGCCTACAAAGCGTTGTGCAAATCGGCGTTTACGTTGCTGCCAAAAGATGAATTGATTCACTTCAAAGAACTTCAACAATGGCTTCTACAACCTGATCTAACGACACACCAAGTGTATAAGAGTGGTTCTCACATCTGTTATTGGACCTTTGTCCCAGCATTCCAACCATTCAAACAACCAATAGTGTGCTTGCTAAAGCGAAACCAACAAATCGACGCTCCATACATGTCCTTCTTTGTTGCTACTGGAAATGTCAGCTATCAGACATTCTTGCCGTGTCCAGCGAAAGACAGTCATTTGCGAGGAAAAGCCATAACAACAAAGGCATTTCCCCATTTTTTCCAACTTCAACCTTGGCTGATTCCCGCGCCGACTCAGGCATACCAAGTTGATCTTAGCGCGGCTGATCTTACGGCTCAGCGAACTGGAACCATCGGTTGGCGTTACGAAAGCAAAATCAAAGCATCATGAAACTATGTCGCGGCGCTTGTCTGTGGCGGTTTTGACTGGCCGGGCCGCACGACGCGGCGCGCATCGCGGCGCTCTCTCCCTGGTCAGGCGGCCTCGCCTACTTACGCCCCGCTAGGCGGGCGTTTCGCCCGCCAGCACGTCGCGCATCCACGCGCGATCGATATTCTGTCCTGAGAGCACGAGGCCGACACGGCGTCCTTGCATCCACTCGCGTTCTTGCATCAGCGCGGCGAGAGATGCAGCGCCGGCGCCCTCGGCCAGCGTATGCGTGTCGCTGAAATAGATGCGGATCGCCTCGGCGATGTCATCGTCGGCAACCTCGACGATCCGTTCGGCGCCGCGGCGGATGACGGCAAGGGCCGCTTCGTCCGGCACGCGCACCGCCATGCCGTCGGCAAAGGTCAATGCCGAATTTGTCGCGACCACATGCCCCGCCGCGAACGATAGCGCATAGGCGTTGGCGCGTTGCGCCACGACGCCGACGACCTTGGTTTTCAGGCCGAGCGCGTCGCGCACGCCGATGACCCCGGAAATCCCCGAGCCGAGCCCGATCGGCACATAAACGGTGTCGAGGTCGGCGATGGCGGTCAAAAGCTCATGCGCGTAAGTGGCAACGCCGATGACGAGATCGCGATGATACGACGGCGCGAACTCATAGCCGCGCTGGCCGGCGATCGCTGCCGCATGGTCCTTCGCTTCGTCGAAGTCGCGGCCGTGCTCGATGAGTTCGGCGCCGAAACCGCGCATCGCCGCGTTCTTCTCGGCTGAATTGCCGTGCGGTACGACGATCGCCGCCGCCAGTCCGGCGCGTTGCGCGGCGAAGGCCAGCGACTGGCCGTGATTGCCGCGCGTGGCCGAGACGATGCCTTTGATATGCGGCCGTTCGCGTTTGAGCCGCTCCACATAGAAGAGGCCGCCGCGCAGCTTGAAGGCGCCGATCGGCGTGTGATTTTCGTGTTTGACGAAGACCTCGGCACCGACGCGCGCGCACAGCAGCGGCCACGCATATTGCGGTGTCGGCGGCACGGCGGCGCGAACGATCGGCAGAGCCGCTTCTACATCGCCGAGCGTGAACATCGGTCTTATCTCGTCCGGCCCTGGGGCTGGTGTATGCCAACCGCCGCCGACAGCACCCGTGCTGCCCGGAGCGATTGGTCGCTTTCGGCCATCCCGCCGGCAGCCATGAATCAAGTTACACCGGTTGCCACTGAGCAAGGAAGGACAGTGATGTTTCCCGGCCGTTTGGGTCAGCAGCGTTTCTACAGCGTCCGACCTCGAGCGCCAGCGGCCTTGAGCATACGGCATGTGCCGCCTATGCTCGCCAAGCTTTGGCTGGCGGCGCGGTTTCGCGACGGAGGTCACGTCGCCATTGGCCGCGCGCGGTTTCACCGCCGAGGGTGCCAAAAACGCAGAGCGATCTTGGCGACGGCTGGACAGACGGGATCAATGCACGGCGCCCGCAAACCAATCGATGAGGCGAGACTCGAAGCGTATTCGATGCGCCTCGAGGATATCGATGTCAGCCAGCCGGAATTGTTCCGCCGCAATACGATGTGGCCGTATTTCGAACGGCTGCGGAAGGAGGCCCCGGTCCACTATTGTCCGCAGAGCCGCGTCGGTCCCTACTGGTCGGTGACCAAGTACAAGGACATCATGCATGTGGAGACCAACCATCGGAGTTTTTCGTCCGACGTCAATCTCGGCGGCATCGGTATCCAGAACACCAAGCCGGACTACCGGCGCGAGAGTTTTATCGCCATGGACGAGCCGCGGCACGGTCAGCAGCGCAAGACCGTCGCACCGATGTTCCTGCCGGAAAACCTCGAACAGCTGGCGAACACGATTCGCGCGCGGGCCCGCGAGATTCTCGACCACTTGCCGCGCAACGAGACTTTCAACTGGGTCGATCGCGTCTCGATCGAGCTGACCACGCAAATGCTGGCCACGCTGTTCGATTTTCCGTGGGAGGAGCGTCGCAAACTGACTCGCTGGTCCGATGTGGCGACTGCAGCGCCCGGCAATCGCGAGATCATCGCTTCGGAAGCGGCCCGTGAGGCGGAGCTGCAGGAATGCGGCGCCTATTTCCAAGAACTATGGAACGAGCGTATCAAGCAGCCGCCGAAAACCGGTCTTCTCTCGATGATGGCCTACAGCGAAGCCACGCGGGAAATGGATCCGCGGAATTTCCTCGGCAATCTCATCCTGCTGATCGTCGGCGGCAATGATACGACGCGCAATTCGCTCTCCGGTAGCGTCTATGCGCTCAATCTGTTCCCCGAGCAGTACCAAAAACTTCGGGAGAATCACGCGCTGGTGCAAAACCTGGTGCCCGAAACGATCCGCTGGCAGACGCCGCTTGCCCACATGCGCCGGACCGCGCTGACCGATACCGAAATTGCCGGCAAGCAGATCAAGAAGGGCGAGAAAGTCGTGATGTGGTATGTCTCCGGAAACCGCGACGAGGACATGTTCGAGAACGCCGATGATTTTGTCATCGAGCGACGCAACGCGCGCAATCACATCGCCTTCGGCTTCGGAATTCACCGCTGTCTCGGCCTGCGCCTTGCCGAATTGCAGCTTCGGATCGTGTGGGAGGAGATTTTGCAGCGCTTCGAGACGATCAACGTCGTCGACGAGCCGAAGTGGGTCTATTCGAATTTCGTCAAAGGCTACGAGACGCTGCCGGTGCGAATTCCCGGGTAGGCTCACCTGAGAAACGCTCGAGGACGCTCGTCGTTTTTCTCGCTGCCGGGCGTCGCGCGGCAAATCGCGGCCGTCAGCTCGCGGCGGCGTTCAATCCTTGACCGGGGGCCGTGGGCGCCTGAACCGTCTCGATTGGTGCAGATTTTTTGTCGCCAGCGCTGCCGCCCGAGCGATCCGGCCGGCTCAGATGCCGGGTCTGGTATTCCCCCCAGGCCAATACCATTCCGAAGACGATGAAGGCGGCGACAATCGCGGCGACAATGACGGCATCGGTGATGGGCATGGCTCACTCCCCTGCGCCGTCATCATGGCGACGTGAGCGACGGTCAGCTTTGATATGAATCAAAGCGAGGTATGAGTGTTCCGCGTCGCGCGCGGATCAGGGTTAACCCAGATCAATGTCACTCGCGGCCGAAATGCATTTATAAGGAATTCCGAATCTAGATTGGATCGCTCGAAGCAGGCGAAGCCCTGCGTCCCCTTGAGATTGGCCGATCGATGTCAACCTATCGTCTCGACAAGTTATTCTCGCCACAATCCGTCGCTGTCGTCGGCGCCTCTCCGCGCAGAACATCGCCGGGCCGTGCCGTCCTCGCCAATCTTCATCGCGCCGGTTTTGCCGGCCCGGTCTATCTCGTCAATCCCCGGTACGATGCGATCGAGGGAGTTCGTGCGGTCAAATCCTACGATGATCTGCCCGAGGCACCCGACCTCGTGGTGATCGCGGTGCCGCCGCCGATGGTTCCTTCCGTCGTTGCCGCGGCAGCGGCGAAAGGCACGGCCGCTGCCATCATCATCACGGCGGGACTGGGGCACGGCCCCGGTTCGCTTGCCGAGCTTTGCGTGAAGAACGCTCGCGCTGCCGGCATGCGCCTCGTCGGCCCCAATTGTCTGGGTGTGCTGGTGCCGGGCGTCAAACTCAATGCGAGCTTTGCCGCCTCATCGCCGCCGCCGGGCGACCTCGCGCTGATTTCGCAATCCGGCGCGCTGGCTACCGGATTCGTGGAGTGGGCGTCGGTCCGCGGAATTGGATTTTCCGCCGTCGTCTCCATCGGCGACAGCATCGACGTCGACTTCGCCGATCTGCTCGACTTCTTCGCCATGGATCGCGGCACCCGCGCCATTCTCCTGTACGTCGAATCGATCAAGGACGCCCGCAAGTTCATGTCGGCGGCGCGCGCTGCGGCCCGCGCCAAGCCGGCGCTGGTGATCAAAGCCGGCCGCCACGCGCAGGGCGCCAAAGCGGCGCTGACGCACACCGGCGCACTGGCCGGATCGGATGCGGTCTATGAGGCGGCGTTCCGCCGCGCCGGTCTGTTGCGGGTGCTCGATCTCGACGAACTGTTTGCTGCCGCCGAAACTCTTGGCCGTTTGACCGCGTTGCCCGGCAAGAGGCTCGCCATCTTGACCAACGGCGGCGGCATCGGCGTGCTGGCGGTGGATCGCCTGGCGGATCTGGGCGGCGAGCTTGCCGGCATTTCCGCCGAGACGATGAAGAAACTCGACGCGGAGTTGCCACCGATCTGGTCGCGCGCCAATCCCGTCGATATTGCCGGCGATGCCGACGACGCCAGGTATGCCATCGCGCTCGAGCAGCTGCTCGAGGACAAGGAAAATGACGCGGTGCTGGTCATGAACGTGCCGACGGCGCTGGCCTCGGCGAGCGATGCCGCGAAAGCGGTGATTGCC
>Ga0187884_10003681_pt1 | contig 11741 bp, 7 predicted proteins | sample June2016WEW_20_4_FD_132983 | JGI IMG/M metagenome (GOLD analysis project Ga0187884, IMG submission 132983) | Peatland microbial communities from SPRUCE experiment site at the Marcell Experimental Forest, Minnesota, USA - June2016WEW_20_40 | ecosystem: Environmental > Terrestrial > Soil >...
GAAATATGTCCCATCTATGCTTTCTACACCGTGAATATCATGTTCAAAACCTGGAAAACTACGATCCCATGATTGTAGAGCACGTAAGTAATTCAGGTGGGAACCGTTATCCGGTCCTGCGCTTTCACCGGGCATAAGCATCGGGATACCGGGGGGATACGGCACAACGCCTGTTGCTACGACACGCCCAGCCATTTTGTCGATGGAGACGCGCTCGATCTCATTGTGCACCAAATGCCTGTACGCTTCAGCAGGAGTTATCATTGGGGAGGGTAGTGCGGAAAACGCATCATCAAGTAGTTGAGTTTGACCATCTTTCTTGATCTGCGTGAACATTTCGTCCGCCAAATCGCGAAGCCCTATGCTAGAGTAATTCTTCGGGTGCGCTGCCACTAATTTTGGTAGTGCTTCAGTGAGTCGAGTGTTATTGTCGTAGTCATATCTGAATTTGAGGAGCGTGTTCACTAACGTGCCCCATTTCCCGCGCCTAACGCCGATGGAGAAAAGAAAAAGTATAGTAAAGTTGGTTGTCTTTTCTACAATAATCCCGTTTTGGTCGAGGTAAGCGGTTACCAGAGTGGCAGGGATTCCTGTTGACTCGAGAGAGCCATTCGCGCTAACTCCAGGGGTAACAACGGATACCTTGATGGGATCAAGCATGCAGTAATCATCTTCGAGATTTTCGAAACCATGCCACGTATCGCCTGGATGTAGAACCCAGCAGTCCGCATCGCTGACGAGTAACTCTTCGGGAGCATCTTCGAAAGGAATACGGTTTCCAGAGATCGGATCTTTAACCTCCTCCGCGTTCCATGTAGAAAAGAACCATTCCCGTTTGGATAATGATTCCTTGCGAATGCGGCCTATCATTCGACGGAACGCAACCGCTTCCTTGATAGCCTCAGTGGTGATGGCCTTTCCTGCGACGCCATCCATCATCGCCGCCGACACTTCGTTCGAGGCTATGATTGCATATTGAGGGGAAGTCGATGAGTGCATCATGAATGCTTCGTTAAAGCGTACGTGATCGATCGGTTTGCGCCCTTCCCGAACGTGAATGAATGATGCTTGTGAGAGGGCGGCGAGGAGCTTATGTGTGGATTGAGTTGCGAAGAGAGTCGGACCATGGTACTGGGCTGGGTCGCCGTGCATCGCGAAACGTTCCTCGTAGATTGGGTTAAAGCGTGCGTATGCGTACCAAGCTTCATCAAAGTGAATACGGTCCACGCTCTTCTCAAGCAACTCAATCACCCTCGTCACATTATAGCAGAGCCCATCGTACGTCGAATTCGTAACGACGGCTAGGACCGGTGTCTTGTCGTGGCAATTCTTCGTCAATGCGTTACTGGCAATCGATCTCTTGATCGCTTCAGCCGCAAAATGTTCCGGATGGATGAGGCCGATGATGCCGTAACGATTGCGCGAAGGCATAAGATAGTTCGGTATTGCGCCCGTCATCGTTAAGCCATGCTCGAGCGATTTATGGCAGTTACGGTCGCAAAGTGCAACCTCTCCAGCACTGACGGTCGCTGCGAAAACAATCCGATTAGACGTTGAAGTACCATTAGTCACTGTATAACTGCGATCCGCCCCGAAAATTCGGGCAGCATAGCGTTCGCTATCGCCAATGGGTCCTGAATGCGTTAGAAGCGATCCAAGCTCTTCCACAGAGATCGATAGATCTGATCGGAACAAATTCTCTCCAAAATAATCATAAAACGCGCGACCCACCGGCGACTTAAGGAACGCCGTCCCACCGGTGTGACCAGGAGTATGCCACGAATACTCGTGAACACGCGAAAACTTCAGAAGGTTCTCCAAAAGCGGTGGAAGAAGATCGTCATAATAACGCGTTCTTTCAGCCGTAATTCGTCCAGCGATGAAGTCTGCCGTATCCTCCAAAAGCCAAACCAATTCGTTAACCATTTGCATAACCTCTGTTGGAATACTCGATGCTTCGCTCCGTCCTGCCATTAGGAAGACGGGAACCTTCTCGTTATGAGAACGAATAATTGCAAGCAAGTCACGAATATGCGAATGCTCCTTTGCGTCGTCGCCTTTCAGCCACCAGCTCACGAGAACGCATTCAACTGACGGATCGGATCTAATGATGGACGCCGCGTCTTCGGCTGAGGTTGATTGAATTACGTTCACTTCATTTGTGTTGAGAATACTGATGATATCATGTAACGCTCTTCCTCTCGCAGTGGAAGCGTTCAATTCATCGTCGACAACAAGCACTTTCATTGACAAAACCTACGATGATAATTGGAAAGCATGACTTACGCTTCTTGAATCGGTAGCGGACCCCAGCCCATCGTCGATTAGGAAGTACTCGTAAAGTTCACGCTTCTTTGTCGTTAATCCTCAATCCCTAGCTTGGCAGCTTCGCCCACCCACTCGGGCTTCTTGTAGCGGAACGCCCAGAGAGGGACCGCGCATGCGACAATAACCCCTATGACCAGCGGTAGGACATAGGACAAAGTGCTCCCGAAGGATATCTGAGTCGGCGGTACGAATCCGATTATGATTCCGAATACGGAAGCTGCAATACCCAGTCCAGCAACGAAACACATTCCTGCCTTTCCGCCCGGAATCCGGTAAGCTCTTTGAACATCGGGTTTAGTGTATCGGAGGCGTATTGCGGCGAGGAACATCAAGACATACAACACACTGTATACCTGCGAGGTGATGATCGTCAAGAACCAGTATCCCGCGTTTACTGACGGAACGACGAGATAGACGAGTGCCAGAAGTGTTCCGACTATCCCTTGCAGCAACAGGAGCGCGGTGGGAACCATCCTCTTATTTACCCGTTGAAGTGCTGGCGGCAGATCACCGTTCAAAGCCGTGGCCATGAGAGACTTGCTAGGGCCGATGATCCAAGAATTGACCTGCCCCAAAGTACCGACGACAATCATGACAGCAAGCACCGGTATGAACCATCCAAGGCTGTAGGGCGTGAGGAAATCTTGGAAGGCCTGCATGATACCCGAAGCGAGGCCTATCTGTTTCGGCGGGACCACGATTGCCACCGCGAGAGTTCCAAGTATAAAAATGGCAGCAACTATCACTGTCGAAAACAAAACCGCCTTCGGGAAATCGTGCTTCGGGTTCTTCACTTCTCCAGCATGGCACGCTGACATCTCCATGCCGGCATAGTAGAGGACAAGGCCCCCCGCAAGGGAAACGGCTGAGAAATTCGTAATGCTGGCCAAATACTGAAACGCAGGAAAAGCCAACCACACCCTTGAGAAGGGTGTGACGCTTACGGCGCTAGTGGTGTTGAGCACAGTTGGGAAGAAGCTCTGCGTTGTGAAGGATATCTGCGATGCGTGGCCGCTCCCCATCCAAAAGCCAGCTAAGCCTATGATCAGGGCTGCTGGCAAGATCGTACCAAACGCCGCACAAACCGAGCTTATCCATCCGGATGTCTTCATCCCAAAGAGATTCGTCGCCGTGGTTCCCCAGAAGACTATCAGAATTACGGCGAAGTTGTACACGTTGTTATTCGCCAAAGCGGGATTGATCGCGTAGGCCGCGGTGGCGGATATGAAGGTGAGCACAGTCGGGAACCACGTGACGTTCTCAATCCAGTAAAGCCAGCTCCCGAGGTATCCCCATCTGTCGCCGAGCCCCTCTCTGATCCATATGTATACACCTCCGGTCTTTGGCCAACCCGTCGCGAGCTCCGCTGCCACAAGAGATAGAGGTATGAAGAATATTATCGCATCAAGTATCCAGAAGAACGCAGAGGAGAACCCCAGCGGTGCCATGCCAGGCCAAGCACGCAAGCTGAGTATGGCCGAGACGTTAATCATCGTAAGCAGAAGAACGCCCAGAACCTTGCGTTGCGCGGGCCTTTCACCTGATTTCGAAACTGCAGCCACCGGCGTCACGCCGCCAGATTTCCCGCCCTCCGTCTTGGAAGAGGAATCCGAATGATTCACCAATTCAATCCTCTCTCGCTAAATGATTACAGTTATTTAGATTCCTCTCCAACGCAGACAGGATCTAACGATAAGCACCTGTTTCCGACTCGCGGAGTTTTCGGATGCATGAGGGTCATTAATACCACAAGTGATTCCCCTCGGGGAAGACCTAAGCCATAACGTTAGCGGCTACAATTGTGTTACAAGCTCGAAAACATATTACGGACTCATTAAGGACAGCTGGCGTTAGTGGAGTGTTTGTCAAGTCAAATCCAAACTCCAAAGACAGTGACTCGAAGCATTCGAATGTCTCGGGATGTGGAAAAAGAGTTACAAGAGATAGCCAGCACCGAGAAGGTTAGCATCAACTCTCTCATCAACCAAGCTCTACGAAAGTTCATCGAATGGGACTATTATGCTGGCAAGTTTGGGCTTGCTGTCTCTCCACCACGCCAGATCCTTCTCCTTCCTCCTCGTTGGCAAATATTTGCTAAGCTACTGAGCCATGCGTCTGACCAGGAGGCCGCTCGATTGGGACGCTGGGCCGCTAGAAACGTGGCCAAAGAGTTCACGGTATACTGGTTCAAAGAGTTTTCAGTCCAAACCGCACTCAAGTCTCTGGAACTATTTTATTCACGATTCGCGAGACGCTATGAATACGTCCATAATACTACTGAAAAGGAATACGTAGTCACTTTAAACCATGGCATGGGCCGCAAGTGGTCAATTTACTACGAGTGTTACGTGAGAACTATTTTCGGAGAACTCTTGGGAAAGAAAGTGAAAATTACCCAAATGAAGAATCAAGTTCTAGCACACATACAAGAATGAAACACCGCGGCGCGGTTGTTGCAGGCTATCTGATCGGCTTCGCGGTCAAGAGTCTCTCTCTACCAGGACTTCGGTTCCGATCTTGATTTCCGTGATGTCGAGTTTGCCAGCAAAGAACCGTCTGCGACGGACCTCGACCACATCAACAGCCTGGGAGATCACACGGCCTCGAGCCTTCACAGTGAGTTCCCGGGGGAGTTCGATGAACCAACCCGAACCTTAAATGGCGACCTAAGTTAGGAGAAAATCGATGCAGCCCCAGTGGTGCCTCAGGGAACGAGCCTGACCCAAGAAAGTTCTTCGGCAAATGGACAGTTAGAGCATAGGAAACTGAGTAAGCTACAGGCTCTTGCGGCGTTCTCTCCCGACGCACTCGCTTCTATTGGATATGCTGATCAGGAGATCTATCTTGGATTAGTCGTTGCAGGTGCGGTAGGTCTAGCCATGGCTCTACCCATTGCTCTCGCAATTACCGGACTTCTTGCAATCTTGGCGCTTTCCTACACCCAGATCATTCAGAAGTACCCTAGTGGCGGTGGTTCCTACGAGGTTGCTAGGAAAACGTTGGGAATTACGCCGGGGTTGGTGGCTGCGGCAGCGTTGATTGTCAACTATTTGCTGAACGTGGCTGTAAGTTTGACAACGGGCGTGGATGCAATCGCCTCAGCTTTCCCTGTGCTCTGGGGCTACAGAGTCATAATCTCGTTGTTGCTTCTCTTGGGAATGACGATTCTTAACCTCAGAGGGATGAGGGAGAGTGGCATCGTCATGGCAATTCCAGTCTACTTGTTCGTCTTCTCTTACTTCACAATGATGGGCTACGGAGGCGTGCGTTTAGCCGTTGGTGGTTCTCTGTACCCTCCCGTCCCGCCTCCATCCCCGGTTCAACCTCTCACATTGGCACTGCTGCTGCATACTTTCTCGACTGGATGCACGGCAATGACGGGGGTGGAAGCGATCAGCAACGGCGTCCCCTCTTTCCGGTCACCTGAAACCAAGAACGCGAGCCAGACGATGGTCGCGATGGCGTTTCTGATGGGCATTCTGTTACTGGGAAGCATTGGGTTGATTCAGGTGCTCTCCGTCGTTGCGGGCCCACAGGAAACCGTTCTTTCCGCTTTAGCACACAGACTCTTGGGGAGCGGGTCAGCGTACTTGATCATACAGTCCGCCACGTTAGTAATGCTTACAGTTGGAGCAAACACCAGCTTTGCCGGCCTGCCTCGACTTATGAGCGTGATGGCCAACGACGGCTACCTTCCCAAGCGACTAGCGAAAATGAATTCACGCCAAGTTTTCACATATGGCATCGTCCTTCTAGCAGTTGCAAGCGGGCTTTTGATTACAGCGTTTTCGGGGGATAGTCATGCTCTCATTCCCCTGTTTGCCGTAGGAGTTTTTCTGGCGTGGACGCTTTCGCAATCAGGAATGGTTAGGCATTGGCAGCGAGAGCGAGGGAAGGCTTGGAAGCTCAAGGCGCTGCTTAACGGAACCGGTGCGGTAGCAACTGCGGTCACATTCGTCATAGTTGCATCATTCAAATTCGTTGACGGAGCATGGATTGCTATAATCCTCATCCCAATACTCGTCGCTCTATTTCTGTACATCCATAGCCGCCATGTAGAAACTCTCACGCCGACAGTCTCACAATGACGCAATGAGTTGCCGTCGAGAGAAAACTAGAGCTACGTACACAATAAGCATCCTGAACTTCGGAGTTACAGAAAGCCAAGCAATCTCAATTTCGATAACCGCAGATGTACCTCAAAGAGTCTCACAGGCCTCTATCCTCATGCCATATAGATGAAACAGCAATGGCATTACGGTATCTCTCATCTCACAACTAGTACAGAACAGGGTGCGTGGGAAACAACATCCTTTGACACACTTCGTAACAGGAGGGTCTTGATTCCGCTTTGTCCTCTGGTGCCCAACACTATAAGGTCAACTCCCAGTTGCTCTCCAAGCTCGGTAATCGATCGAACTACTGATGACGACTTCCGGACATGGCCCATGGCGTCCACGCCATGGCTCTTGGCCATGCTCACTATGTCACTAACCCACTTTTCCATTTCCTTAGACCGAGTAGCGTCGTAGCCGCTCAATAAGTGCTCCAGGTCTCGTCTTGACGACGAGACATATCTTGGTGGAGGGGCGACGGTTGCGACGATCAACTCCGAGGCATTGCGCTTGGCAAGCCTCACGGCAAGGATGGCGGCCTTTCTAGCGCTATTTGAGCCGTCGACAGCCACTAGAATCCGATTGAAAATATTCGCACTCGACACACTCTCATCCAAGTTTGACTCCATCCTCTCATCATTGCGCATAAGCTCTCAATTAACTAACTAAAGCATTCATAGAAAGGGATTACGAAATCTGCGAATCGACCAGATCGATTACCGAAACTGCTGTTCGTCAAGATCAGTCTTGGTGGGCCTTGTACACGTAACTCGCTTGAGCCAAAGCGCGAGCCGCTGACTGGACAGCGGTGCTTCATTGAGTCGCGGTCACTAGCGAAAAGCTCTAAGAATCTTCCGAACGTTCTCAGACAGCTGGCCTCGGTTAGCAAGAACATAACTCAGAGCGCTTCTGTATAGTGCTGCAAGCAGCTCCTCACGACTACCGTTCCACCGTTTGGAGAATTTTGTCGAACTGCGCACTATTGCCGAGGCAAACAGCTTCGCGAACTCTTCGACGTCCTTCTCATTCAACTGTATTCCTTCTCTTCTTAGAACAAGGCTGGCAGCGGTCATGATTCCACGAATTCTTTCTAGGTTGATGGGCATGAAGTATCGGTCGATTTCCTGCTGCATGTTGTGGCTGTCTACTAAGTACACTGTTGCGTTTGATTCGTAGAACTTCTGCAGTATCCCGTGCTCTTCAGCCTCCTTCCGGGCGACTCTGATGAGCCCACCCTCCCTGAGGACTTTCAAGTGATGACCCACAGACGGGTTAGAAAGCCCCAATAATCCTGCCAATTCGTTCTCAGTTTTCTCGCCTTCGGCAAGCAGCCGCACCATCTCACGTCGCATGGGGTCGACTAGGATCCTGGCGACTTTAGAATCAGTGATGACCTCTACTGCCTTGGCCATCGCGCTCTCACTTTGGGGTTCGCCATTTTGAGTCCACGATTCTATTTATCATGTTGTAAAGCTACTTGTCAATACGTTTCGCGGGACGTTCGTCGAACGTTTAGGTAGACCATATAGCTTAGTCATATCTAATAAACCCGTATCGGAACTAAGCAGGAGTTTGGCGGCGCAATGAGGCTAATGACAAAATATCTGAAGGCGCCCCGACTCCGAACGCGTGAGTCATTCGTTCGCTACATCGAGAAGTGGGTAGTCCTGTCTTCAGTACTCGGATTGCTAACTGGACTTGTGGTCGCACTCTTCGACTATGTCACCAACCTTGAGCTTTGGACATATTTTTCAGCCCTACTCTCGGAGAATCCGTACCTCATAATTCCTCTCTCCACAACCGCTTTCATTGTCAGCGGATACTTGTTGACAAAATCCTCTAACTATCTTGGCTCAGGCACTGAGGAAATCATCAAGGCCTACAATGTGCCTGAGGAGATAATTGATTCGCGCTCTTTCCCGCAAAAGATGCTTGCTGCAGTTATCACAATCGGCTTTGGGGGGAGCGCTGGGCAGGAGGGCCCTTCGGTATATGCTGGGGGCGTTATAGGAAAGTGGATTTGGGTTAGACTGCGACGAATGGGTCTGACGAGAGATGACAAGCGCATCTTGATTCTAGCGGGAGCAGCGGCTGGCATTGGCGCAGTTTTCAAGGCTCCGTTGACAGGAATCATCTTTGCGCTTGAAGTTCCATTCAAGGACGATCTCGCGCACGATGCGCTGATTCCGTCACTCCTTTCGGCTGTCGCGTCATACTTGACTCTAGTGGCAATTGATGGTTCTGAACCTCTATTTCGTTTTCCTGGACTTGTTTCTCTCGGTTTCGTGGACATAGGAGCATCAGCCGTCTTAGGGTTGATTTGTGGAGTAGCCGCCTTGATCTTCATCGCGGTCTACAAGAACGTGAGTCGGGCTGTTTCCAGGCTGAGCGGTAAGTTCTACTACCGAGCATTAGTTGGCGCCGCTGTGGTCTCAGCGATAGGGATCGTAAGCGTGTTGATGTTCCATCATCCTTACCCGCTGGGAATTTCGTATGACTTGGTCCAACTGGCGCAAACCTCCGGCATCTCACCGGTTACTCTCTCGTCTCTGTTTGTGATGAAGATGCTCGCGACATCATTCACGTTGGGAAGCACTGGCGTAGGGGGCATCTTCATTCCGCAAATTGTCATGGGGGCCTCGCTGGGCGGGCTCTTCGGGGAAGTGTTTTCACCCTCAAGGATTGACTTGTTTGTTGCCGTGGGTATGGCGTCGTTCCTAGCCGCGGGCTATAAGACGCCTCTTGCTGCCGTCGCTTTCGTAGCCGAGACCACCTTCGGTCCTAGCTACCTGATACCCAGCCTCGTGGCCGCCGCAGTAAGCTACGCGGTCTCAGGGGAAGCCTCAGTTTCCGAATATCAGAAAGTCCGAGCTGAAATAGACATCAGTCAAATCGCTCATCTGCAGGCAAAGGACATCATGACCGAGAAAGTGATCGCGGTGCCAGCGGAAATCTCAGTCCTAGATTTCATTGAGGAATACCTGTTTCAATATCGACTAAGAACGTTCCCCGTTGTGGACAAAGACGGATTAGTGGGAATGATATCAGTTAACGAAATCAATGGTATACCGCAAGAAAAAAGATACGAAACTAAAGTCATTGATGTCTGCAGCAAAGATGTTCACTCAGCGTATCCAGACACACCGGTACAGCAGGTTTTGGACACCATGCACGGAGCCGCAGTTCCCAGGGTTCCAATAGTCGACAAGTCAAAACCGAAGCGCATCGTAGGTATTGTGTCAGAGACTGACATCCTCGCGGCACTCGAGAAGGAACGGCTCAGCACATAATATTGCTGATCGTACACGGGGACCGGTTTGAGTAGCATCACGCCCTCTGAAGAGAAGGATCTTCCTGTCGCAGAGCTGCTCAAGAGACTTACGACGACAGAAAAGGGACTCTCCTCTTCAGAAGCAGCCAAGAGGCTCCAGCAGTATGGAGCGAACGAGATAGTCGAGAAGAAGCGCTCCGCGCTAGTCGCTTTCCTTCGCTATTTTTGGGGGCCCATCCCCGGGATGATAGAAGCGGCAGCGATCATCTCCGCATTCCTACAGAACTGGGATGACCTCGTCATCATCACCGCGCTCTTAGTGGTAAACGTTATCGTGAGGTCATGGCAGGAGAACAAGGCGAGCAACGAGATTGAGTTACTGAAGAAGAAGTTGGCACTGACTGCGAAAGTACTGCGAGACGGAAAGTGGACTGACCTGCCTGCAAAAGAGCTCGTTCCCGGAGACATCGTACGCCTGCGCCTCGGGAACATCGTTCCCGCAGACACAAAGCTTGTCGACGGCGCATACCTCCAGATCGACGAATCAGCGCTAACCGGCGAATCACTACCAGCGGAGAAACATCCGGGCGATGTCACCTTCTCCTCCTCGATTATTCGACAGGGCGAGATGAACGCGCTCGTGGTTACGACAGGAATGAACACCTTCTATGGGCGCACCACGAAACTGGTTGAGGAGGCGCACACCAGGAGCCATTTCCAGGGCGCGGTGGTCAAGATCGGCGATTATCTCATCGTACTCGCCGTGGCCATGGTAACGGCCACATCAATCGCCGGTCTCTTCCGTCATCAGGCGCCCCTTGAACTCCTCGAGTTCGGACTGGTGCTGATCGTCGCAGCAATCCCGGCGGCGATGCCGGCCGTCCTCTCCATCTGCATGACCGTGGGAGCTTCGGCGCTGGCGAAGAAGGAAGCCATAGTCAGCAAGCTAGTTGCCATTGATGAGATGGCTGGCGTGGATATTCTGTGCGCGGACAAAACCGGCACGATCACGAAGAACCAGCTGACCGTAGGTGAAGTGAAGACCTTCGGCAAATACACGGAGAATGATGCCCTGCTCTACGCAACCCTCGCCTCAAGGGAGGAAGACAAGGATCCGATCGACGACACGATCATATCGAAAGCCAAGACCTTGGATGCGATGCCTGCCTCGATATCAAGTTACAAAGTCGCCTCCTTCAAGCCATTCGACCCCGTCTCAAAACGAACCGAGGCCACGGTAGAAGCCAAAGACGGCCATGGCTTTCAAGTTACAAAGGGAGCACCTCAGGTGATCTTGTCTCTCGTCCACGACAAAAGCGTCGAGGAAGTCGTGAATGAAGTTGTCAACAGCTTCGCCGCGAAAGGGTACCGCGCCCTGGGTGTGGCCAGAGCCGAAGGCGGGAAGGATTGGCAGTATGTCGGCCTCATAGCGCTCTCCGACCCGCCACGAGAAGACTCAGCTGCAACGATCAAGGCAGCGGAGTCCATGGGGATAGCTGTGAAGATGGTCACCGGCGACCACGTGGCCATAGCCAAGGAAGTTTGTCGGGAGGTGGGACTGGGTACGAACATAGTTACCTCGTCGTCCATCCTCGGCAAGTCGGACAGCGAAGCAGAATCGGTAGTGGAGAAAGCTGATGGTTTCGCCGAGGTGTTTCCAGAGCACAAATACAAGATTGTCGACCTCCTGCAGAAGAAAGGCCACATCATCTGCATGACTGGCGATGGGGTCAACGATGCCCCGGCGCTGAAGAAGGCTGATTGCGGAATCGCAGTTGCAGGCGCAACGGACGCTGCGAAGTCTGCCGCCGCCGTAGTCTTGACGAAACCCGGCCTCTCGGTGATCATCGATGCCGTGACTGAGAGCCGGAAGATATTCCAGCGCATGACCAACTACGCAATCTATCGCATCAACGAAACAATCCGAGTGCTGTTCTTCATTTCGCTGTCCATCTTAGTGTTCAAACTCTATCCGGTTACTGCGTTGATGATCGTGTTACTGGCTCTCCTCAACGACATGCCCATCA
>Ga0187884_10003682_pt1 | contig 11739 bp, 10 predicted proteins | sample June2016WEW_20_4_FD_132983 | JGI IMG/M metagenome (GOLD analysis project Ga0187884, IMG submission 132983) | Peatland microbial communities from SPRUCE experiment site at the Marcell Experimental Forest, Minnesota, USA - June2016WEW_20_40 | ecosystem: Environmental > Terrestrial > Soil >...
ACGAGGACATTCTCGACCATTGCTGCTTCGCTTGGAACAAACTCATCGATCAGCCCTGGCGCATCATGTCCATCGGCCTGCGAGACTGGGCTCACGGGTTTTGATCAGTGAGGGTTGGTATAAGACTGCATTCGACAAGCCAAGGCGTCCGCCTTCCGGCCGCCAGGAGTACGCGTGCATCTGGACTGGACGTCTCGCTCATAAAACGCCGAAAGGAACGAAGACATGACCGCGCGGCGGCGCCTCAGGCCGCGGGATAGTCCGCGCCCAGGCTCGTCGGCTTCCAATGATCGACCTCCCGAAGCATCGACTTCAACTGGCTTTCAACATTGTCGAAGCCGGCTCGGCCCAGGACCAGATGTAGCGGAGGGGTAGACGATTGCACCGCTGCGATAACGGCCTCGGCAGCGCGCGCGGGATCGCCCGCTTGTTGGCCGCTATATCCCGCCGTTTCGCGTCGGCGTGTTCCGGCGGTCTGCTCGTAATCGCCGATAAACTTGGCCGATTGTTTCAGGGATCGTCCGGCCCAATCGGTCCGGAACGGACCTGGCTCGACGACCAGCACACGGATCCCCAGCGGTTCCACTTCCTTGGCGAGGGACTGCGACAAGCCTTCAACCGCAAATTTCGTGGCCGCGTAGTAGCCCGAGCCCGCAAAGCCGACGATCCCGCCGACGGAAGCGACATTGACGATATATCCATGCCGCCGAGCGCGCATTCCCGGCAGAACCGCCCGGACCATGGCGGCGAGACCGAAGAAGTTCGCCTCGAACATGGCACGAATGTCCTTCTCCTCGCCTTCCTCCACGGCAGCCAAATAGCCGTAGCCGGCGTTGTTGACGAGGACGTCGATCCGGCCGAATACGCGTTCGGCTTCGCTGACGGCGTGCTTGATCTGGTCGGAATTTGTCACATCGAGCGCAAGCGCGATCGCGTTGCCTTCATGCCCGGCGATAAGATCGTCGAGCGTATTCGGATCGCGCGCGGTTGCCACGACGCGAAATCCATGTGCGAGGGCCGCACGGGCAAACTCCCGGCCGAAGCCCGTCGAACAGCCGGTTATGAACCAAACGGGGGAATCCATAGTGCTCTTTGCCATACGTTACTCTCCTTTGATCAAATCCAGCGGAGCCGCCAAATGGTGTCCGGCCGTTACGGCTCTTGATCCCGCCGGAAAATGCCGTCTTGCGCAGGCGCGAACCCGTGCCATGTGCTCTCCGGCAATGGTCTCGGACAGGTTTGGTTCAACCTCATCGAAGTGCAGATGCTCGACAAGATCGAAACCGGCCGACAGAAAGATATGCTTATCCTGCAGTATCTCGACCGCGTTCCATTTGCCACTCTTGATGAGCAGCGGCAGCGGCGCGCCTGAGGCGGTGATAATGACGCATTGCTTTCCAGACAAAAGCCCGTGCACGACGCCGTCTTGCGATTCATAAGCAAAGCCGCGTGCGAAGACGCGGTCGATGTACCCTTTCAGGATCGCCGGCATCGACATCCACCAAAGCGGATAGATGACGGTCAGAACCTCGGCGCCGCGAATATCATCCTGCGCCTGTCGGACATCGGCGTGCGGCGGATGATCCGTGCCCGCGGGCAAAAGTTCGTCATGTCCCAGAACAGGGTTAAACCCTATTCTATAAAGATCATAAGTCCTTTGGTCATGCCCGAGCTCCTCCAATTCATCAGCATAGACACGTGCCAAACCCATCGTGAAACTGTCCTCAACTGGATGGGCAACGACAATGAGATGCTTCATGTGGATTTCTCGTCTTTCTTCCCTATGAAACGCAGCTTCGTTGATTGCGGATTATTGACATTGATGTGCCTCAAATCACGTGGCTCCGGGCGCAGCTTCCCTACGCGCTCGGCGTCGTGGACCCAAGCACTCATCAGGAGATCATCCACGTCGGCGCACGTAAAGCGACCGCGATCTGGTGACTGCCGCACGCGATATCGACCGGCCAGGACATGATGTGCTGCGCGCGCCGCCAATGGCTGATATATAAATTTCACATAGTCCATCTCGCACCGTCCATTTGTTTCACCTGCTGCACAGGCTGGCGCCGCGGCACTGTCCACGTCTCACCAATTTCGAACGACCCCGCTTCAAGAGCCTGCTAGAGCTTCAGCGCACGCAAGCGTAGTGCGTTCATGATCACCGACACGGAGCTGAGCGACATCGCGAGCGCGGCAACGATCGGACTGAGAAGGAGGCCGAAGGCGGGGTAGAAGACGCCGGCGGCAATCGGAATGCCGATCGCGTTGTAGGCGAATGCAAATACCAGATTTTCGCGGATGTTACGCATCGTCGCCCGGCTCAGAACAATGGCCCGCGCAATGCCTGCAAGATCGCCTTTCACCAAGGTAATACCGGCGCTCTGGATCGCGACTTCGGTGCCTGTTCCCATGGCAATGCCGACAGCGGCCTCGGCCAAAGCCGGGGCGTCGTTCACCCCGTCACCAGCCATGGCGACAATGCGTCCCTCGGACGTGAGTTTTTTGACAATGCGATTCTTGTCCTGCGGTAGGATGCCGGCTTCGACTTCCTTGATGCCGAGCTTGCGGGCGACAGCCTCGGCCGTCGTTTTGTTGTCGCCGGTGAGCATCACGATGCGTATGCCGTAGCTCCGCAGGGTATCGAGGGCCGCTCGCGTCGTTGCCTTAATCGGGTCGGCGATGGCGATGACGCCACCCGGCTTACGGTCGATCGCAAGAAACAGGGCTGTCGCCCCGTCGCCGCGAAGCTCGTCGGCCTTGTGTTCAAGATCCCCGAGCGTGACGCCAAGATCGGTCATCAACTTCGCATTGCCGAGCGCCACGACCCTGCCGCCGATTTTGCCGGTAACGCCTTTGCCGGTGACCGAGACAAAGTCTGTCGGCTCTTGGATCGAAGCACCGCGATCCTGTGCGGTCCTGACGATGGCTGCGGCGAGTGGGTGTTCGCTGGACCGCTCGAGACTTGCCGCCAACGGTAGAATCTCGGACTCCGAAAAGCCCGCTGCCGGGATGATGGCTGTGACCTTGGGCTTGCCTTCCGTGAGGGTGCCGGTTTTGTCCACGACCAGGGTGTCAACCTTCTCCATGCGCTCAAGAGCCTCAGCTGACTTGATCAAGACGCCAGCGCCAGCGCCTTTGCCGACGCCCACGCCGATCGACATCGGGGTGGCTAGGCCAAGCGCGCAGGGACAAGCGATGATAAGGACAGAGACCGCCGCAATCAAAGCGTAGGAAAGTGCGGGCGCGGGGCCCCATAAGGCCCACGCGACGAACGCCATGACAGCCACGCCAAGGACCGCCGGGACGAAATAGCCAGACACGGTGTCCGCCATTCGCTGAATGGGCGCACGGCTCCGCTGCGCCTCCGCGACCATCGTCACGATACGCGCGAGCATCGTGTCCGCGCCCACTTTGTCGGCGCTCATGACCAGAGAGCCGGTTCCGTTCACAGTCCCTCCGATGAGCTTGTCGCCGGGTTCCTTGGCAGCGGGCATCGACTCGCCCGTAACCATGGACTCATCCACGGCACTCTTGCCTTCAAGCACTTCGCCATCGACCGGCACGCCGTCGCCGGGCCGGACGCGGAGACGATCGCCGACCTGAACCAGTTCAAGCGCCACTTCCTCGTCGTCGCCTCCGGGCTTCAGGCGGCGCGCTGTTTTGGGAGCCAGCTTAAGCAAGGCGCGGATCGCGCCGCCGGTCTGCTCGCGTGCGCGCAATTCCAGCACCTGGCCCAACAATACAAGAACGGTGATGACGGCGGCGGCTTCGAAATAAACGGCAACAGTGCCGCCCATCTCCCGAAACCCGGCGGGAAACATGCCCGGTGCAAATGTCGCAAAGAGGCTATAGAGGTAGGCGGCACCGGTCCCGAGGGCGATCAGGCTGAACATGTTCAGGCTGCGATGCACGACCGACGCCCAAGCACGTTCGAAGAAGGGCCATCCCGCCCACAACACGACCGGCGTGGACAGCGCGAATTGAATCCAGGTTGAGATGCGCGGCGGGATGAAATCATTCAGGCCAAGAGCGGGGATGTGGCCCCCCATTTCCAGGATGAAGACCGGCGACGTGAGAGCCAACCCGACCCAGAACCGCCGGGTCATGTCCGCGAGTTCGCGGTTCTCGCCGATATCTGCCGTCGCCTTGACCGGTTCCAGCGTCATTCCGCAGATAGGGCAATTGCCCGGCCTCTCTTGGCGGATCTGCGGGTGCATCGGACAGGTGTAAACTGCACCTGCGTTGATCGGGGCCGACGGTGCCACTGATATCTCCTCTTGGGTGCGAAGATAAGCCATGTGGCTGATCGCTCCTTCTGTTTAGGAGTATTCTAGAAAGGGCCCGCCGGCTTCGCCCTCGGCGGCCGACATGGCGCGATAGCCATTGATGCCTCTCAAACGTTCGGATATCCGACCGTCTGCGCAAAGGTCACAAATTGCTGATCCGGTAGCTTCAAGGTCAGCGCGAGCTTCGGATAGTCGACCGCTCCCCGAAATACGGTGCCGAGGCCCTCCGACGCGCAGAACAGATAGACATTCTGGCCGATGAAGACGGCGTCGACCGAGGCATAGAGGCGACGATCTTCCGGCGAAATATCGGTCATGCGTTCGCCATGAGCGACATAAATGAGATTGAGCGGCGCGGTGCCAACAAAGTCCTGAAGACCGGTCGCCGCGCGGATGTCGCCCGGCATATAGGGAAGCAACGTGTGGGCCTTGGGCGCGTAGAGCCAGACGCCGTCGGGCATGGCGACGTAGATGTCCATGACCATGACATGGCGCCAATAAGGCGCGGTACGATCGCCATTCGGACGATTGATACCGAAGGCGGCCCATAGCAAATCCGACAGCACCTGCGTCGGCAGTGCCCGGCTCGAATACTCGCGCGTCGAACGCCGCGACTTAAGCGCCGCGATCAATGGCACGCCGCCGTCGCTGCGCGGCGGCGGCAATGCCAGCGGCTTGAGGTCTTGCGCCGCAGCAACGGGCGACGTAGCGGCGAGGGCAGCACCGGCGAGCATCCCGGCACTCATTTCACGTCGCGTCATCATCATCACTCCTTCGTGGTTGCCGGTCGATTGGTCATGGCCATAAGAATGGAACGCCGGACGAGGGTTTCGAACAGGGGCAACTTGTAGGCGTTTTTGGTGAGCGGTCTGGCTCCGTCCAGGGCGGCATGGCCGGCTTGCCTCGCAACATCTTCGTCGATGCGGCGGCCGATGAGGACGCGCTCCGCCGCCCTTGCTCGATGGGGGACCGGCGCCGCCGCGCCGAGGATGACCGCAGCACTCTTGCAAGTCCCTTCCGGCGCGAAATCAAGGACGACCGCGACATCCGCGAGCGGCCAGTCGAAGGAGTCCTTTTCGCCCTGTTTCAGATGCGCCATGCCTATGCCCACCGGCAGCGCCGGCAAATGGACAGCGATCAGGATCTCGTGCGGCTTCAAATCATTCTCGCACGGAAGATTCTCGTCCGGAGGCCCGAAAAAGTCTGCAAGCAAGGGGCGGCGCACTGCGCCGGCAGCATCGGCCAGCTCCACTGTCGCGCCAAGGGCCACCAGCACTGTCGCGGCTGTTGAGGGATGGACGATCGCGCAGGGGAAATTGTCGAAAATCGCATGGTACTGGTTTTCGCCCGCGAGCGCGAAGCAATGTGTCCCGCCCTTTCTCAAGCAGTGATATGCCTCCGCGCGAAAGTACCAGCAGCGCGGCCGTTGCAGGAGGTTGCCTCCCAAGGTGGCAACGTTACGGATTTGCGGACTTGCGGAACGGCCGATCGCATCGGCTAGGGCGGGGTAACGCTGCCGCACCAGGGGATGGCTGGCGACCTTTGCCAGGGTAGCCATTGACCCGATGCGCAAGCCGCCGTCTTCTTCGGCAATGGCGTCAAGTCCCGGGATCGTTTGCAGACTCACGATCCTTTCGGGCGCGAGCAGATTCGCCTTCAGGAGGTCGAGCAAATCGATGCCGCCCGCCTTCACGATTGTTGTCGTGCTGCCCGCGGCATCCTCAGACGCCATCGCATCGGCGACGACGATTGAAGCCGATGCCGTAGCCTCGGAAATGGTTCTGGCACTCGCATAGGCAAAGCGGTTCATGGTTCGCTCCTTGACGGAATCCGCCCGAGCGCGGCGAGGATCGCCATTGGTGTCATCGGCAATGTGCGGACGCGGACGCCGATCGCGTTGTAGACGGCGTTGGCTATCGCGGGCGCGGTGGCGATGTTGGCGGGCTCGGCGATACCATAGGCGTCGGTCGCGCTGTTTCCCTGATAATTCTCCAGCACGACGACGTCGATGGCCGGCGTCTCACGCGGGCCGGCAAGCTTGTACTGCTCGAGATTCGGGTTCACCATCCGGCCGGTGTGCTGATCGATGATGCGGTTTTCGAAGAGGGCATAGGAAACGCCCATCAAGACGCCACCTTGCACCTGACTCTCGATGAGCCGCGGGTTCATCGGACGGCCACAATCTTGGATCGCGACGATACGTTCGACCCGAACGACCCCGGTGCCGGTATCGACCGTCACTTCCGCGAACTGGACGCCGCCCAGATCCTGCCGCGCCAAGGCCGCGTCACCCATACGCCGGCGAAACCCGCCGTAATCGTCGCTACGGGAGGCGACGGCGCTGATACAGTCGGTGCGCAGCCGACTCGCGGCCTCGCGGAACTCCATGCTGCGGCTGACATCGTCGCGGACCAGGATGCGCCCATTACGCGCGATCAGATCGTTGACGCCGGCATTCAAGGCGAGCGCCGCCTCGCGAAATAGTACTTGTAACACGCGCCAGGCGGCGGTGCGGGCTGGCGGTGTCATCGACGCGGTCGTCCTGCTGCCGTGTGAGGGCGGCCCGGCCGGAAACTCAGTGTCGCCGATGCGTAGGACGATCTCCTCAGGGCGAAGCCCGAGAACTTCGGCGACCACCTGCGCCAGGATCGTACCGATCCCTGTTCCGATATCCTGCACGCTCGATAGCACCTCGACGGAGCCGTCGCGCATCACGCGCACTTCGCAGGATGAATTGATCTGCACGTTGGCACCCCAGAGCGACTGGGCCATGCCGAGGCCACGCTTCACCGGGCCGGGATCGGTGCCAGGCTCGCGCCGCCGCTGCCAGCCGATCCGTTCGGCGCCGATCCGTCGCTCTTCGCGCCGCGTCGGACTTTCGTCGATACGGTCGCGCAGGACGATTGGATCGACTGACAGCCGCTCCGCAAGCTCATCAATCGCCTGCTCGACCCCGAACGCGCCCGGCGTATTGCCGGGACCACGCATCGCGGACCCTGGCCCCGTATCGATAAAAACATCATATTGAGCGGCTTCGAAGTTGGGACAAGTGTAAAGTGCCTCGGCGACATTGCCGACACCGGCGCCGAGAGCAACACCGGCCGTACCGTAGCTCACGAGCGAGATCGCCGTCAGAGACCCGTCACGCTTTGCGCCGATGCGCAAGTGCTGCCAAGTCGCCGGCCGGTTACCGGTATCCATTTGCTCTTCTTGCCGATCAAGAACGAGGCGCACCGGCGCCTTCGCCAGACGCGACAGACCGACCGCGATCCGCCCATAATTGCCAAGCATCGTCTTGGAACCGAAGCCACCGCCCATGCCGTCGACGATAACGCGTACGCGACTAAGCGGCAGACTGAACGCTTCCGCCAATTCGTGCCGCACACCCGCGGTGAATTGGGTGGAGATATGGACGGTCAGCCCGTCCGGCCGCCAATCGGCAACCAGCCCGTGGGGCTCCATGCAGCAATGGGTTTGAACCTGGGTGCGATACTCTCCCTCGACGATGACGTCCGCTTGCACGAAACCCTGCGTCAGGTCGCCTCGACGGCTGGTGGCGGGTCCGCGCACGTTGCCGTCGAGCGGCAAATTGGGCGGCGCGGGGAAGCCCGAGGGATGCCCGCCTGGCGCCGAGGCGATATCATAGATGAGTGGTGCCGCCGGTTTGCGGGCCTCGTCCATGTCGACGACAAAGGGGAGTGGCTTATAGTCCACGTGGATGAGACGCAGCGCCTCATCCGCCGCGACCGCCGAGACGGCGGCGACAGCCGCTACAGGCGCCCCGATGTAACGGAGGATCGATTGATTGGGGTCGCCCGGCCGGGCGATGAGCAGGACTGCGCGGACACCGGGATGACGCTCAGCCGCGGAGATGTCGATCGCCTGGATCTCCGCATGAGGCAGCGGCGAGCGCAAAATCCTGCTGTGCAGCATACCGGGCAGATCGACATCGACAGTGTAGCGGGTCGCCCCTGTGACCTTGGCGCGGCCGTTCTGCCGCGGCACCGATTTTCCGATCACCGCGAGCTCAGCATTGGGCGGCAAAGCTGGCGGCTCGTCCGCGGGGACTTGCCGCGTCACTTCGGTGAGGCCGACGCTGACGATACCGTACGGGAGCGTCTCGGTGCGCAGCGCTTCTTCCGTGGCCATCGTCATGCCTTCCGCGATTTTGAAGCCGCGATCGTCGCGGCAACGACATGCGGGTAGGTGCCACAACGGCAGATATGCCCGCTGATTGCCGCACGGACGTCTTCGTCCGTCGGCTCGGGAACGCGCTCCAGGAGCGCTGCGCAGCTCATGACCATTCCCGGCGTACAGAACCCACATTGCAGGGCGTCGTGCTCGATGAAGGCAGCCTGCACCGGATGCAGCGTCTCACCCAGCGCCAAACCCTCGATCGTCGTGATGCTTCGCGTGCCGACGTCAATGGCGAGCAACATGCACGAGCAAACGGTCATACCGTCGAGCCAGACCGTGCAGGCGGAGCATGCACCACGATCACAAGCGATCTTGGTGCCGGTCAGGCCAAGCGGACCGCGCAAGGCCTCCGCCAGCGTCATTCGCGGCTCGACGGAAAGTGTTTGTGCCACGCCGTTGATTGTCAGGACGATCGGGGCCGGTCCAGGCCCGGCGGCCGGCGGACCGTTGCTTTGCGCCACTTCCGCATGTCCGGCGACAGAGAACGCCGCATCCATGATCGATACGCCTGCCGTCGTCACCGCCGAGCCGCGAAGAAACGAACGACGCGATACTTCGGCGCGCGTATGCCCATCATGATCGAAAACCGGCATGTCGATCCCTCTCTCGGCCGCATCCCGGCCTACCGAGGCGGCAAGGTACTTTTGCGCTCTCAGATCCGAAGCAACTGAACAGCGCCGGAGAGGCAACGGCCTTGATTTGAGTCAAGACGGCGGCATTTCACGGCCCAATAAGGGGGCCGCGAAACACAAATTCGTTATCGTCCGCTCTGCACTTGAAGATAGGTCGTCAGCAATGTCGTTTGATCGGGATCGAGCCCGGCATTCGCAGCTTGCGTTTTCATGATGCCCGGCCATTGATTGGCGGAGTAGGAGTTTGGCTTCGGGAGCGGATGACACGAAGCGCAACTCGGAGCGTAGAGATCACGAGCGCTTTTCCAAACCGTTTGGACATCGTCGACCAGAGCCTTATTGGTGACAAAACCTTCTATGGTGACCGCATGGTAGACCGTGCCGCCGGAGGTTAGCGTATTGCCTTCGGCCGTATGACCTGTGAGGCCGCTTAGCGTCACTATATGCCGATCCGGTGCGACGAACACGACCGCATTGGCTCCCTGCGCAGACCAGCCGTGCACTGCGACCTGCGTCGCCCCACCGGACTGGCCACGGACTTCCAACGCCGCTCCGGGGCCCAGCGATCCGATCGGCTTGCCGCCGGCCGCATCAAGGAGAGGTGTCACGGCACTGGTGTAACGTAGCATCCCGGCGGCGAGCACCGGTGCATGCGTGACAGCGATGCCGAGGCCGAAAATAAATAATATCGTGCAGGCGATCTCCCGTTTCGTCTTGAACATCTTAGATCCTCTCCGCGACGGCGTGCGTGCCCGCGATGTACCCTTGGCAGGTGGCGCGCGCCAAGCCATGCTGGCTGAAGCCGCCTGCGGACTCGCCGCCGCAGTACAAGCCGGCGATGACCTCGCCATTTAGGTCCAAGACCTGGCAATTCGCGTTGATCCGCAGCCCGGCCCGTGTGTCGTGAACGACAAGCGTCGCCCATGCCGCATAAAAGGGAGGCTTGGCAATCTTGTGCAGCGGCTTTGGCTTGCCGAAATCGGCATCGACGCCTGCGTCAACGAAACCATTGTATCGTGCCGCCGTCTCCTCCAAGTTGCCGGGCGGCATGACCACCCGCTGAAACTTCATCTTAATATTCGTCGCAAGGTCTGCCAGCCGGTCGGCCTGGAAGAAAAACCCGTTCTTGGCGTCGACATCGGGGGACGCAGGATGCCATCGCTCACGCGCGACAGCGTCGGCATCGAAGATCGCCCAGATCGGACCGCCGCCATTATGAGCATCGCCAATTCCTGCAAGGCTTGCGTTGATCCAGTTGTTTGGATCGTACTTGACCTGCTTGGTGTTGTGATAGCTGTTTGGAGTGTATGGATTGATCGAGTCGTAATCATTCGCGGTGAATTGCCCGCCGGTCTCGTCGTAGAAACGCTTGCCGAGCATATTCACGAGGATAACGTCCTGCCAATTCCTAACCTGTAGGCCGGATGCTCGCGCCTTGTTGAACACGGCACTCCCCGGCTGCCATTGCAGATTGCGGTATCCGTACTGGCATCCAATGAAGCCGGGCTTCGTCAGGCTCGACCCGAACTCACCAGTCTGGTTGTAAAGGCCCCACAGCGATGCGCCGATCGCCATGGCTGCAAGCTCGCCGCTCGCATCCTGGTTCGACCAAGGCATGCCGGCGAGACCGCAATACTCCTCGGTAAGGCGCGGATCGAACATGCGCCGGAAGTTGACGTTTCCGGTCGAGCCACCGGTGCCGATGATGACGGCCTTGCCGGCACGGATGTTGACCGTCTTGCCGCTGTTGTTCGCGACGACGCCGATGACACGTCCCCGCCGGTTCTGCCGATAGATCCCTGTCATTTTGTGATCGAGAAGAAACGCCACGCCTGCTTTCTTGGCTGCGGCTTCGAGCGGCCGCATGAGGCCGTTTCCCGAAGATGTGACCGACTGAATGTCGGGATCGGCGCGATTCCCGGTCTGCACCATCGGCCAGTTCATGACGGCCGCGTGCATTTCGCGTGGCACGGAGTTGCCGACGGATGCTCCGCCAAACTCATCGGGTGCCTTGTCGACGAACGTCACCCCGTGCGCGATGAGCCATTCATAGGTGGGAGCCGCGTTATCGGCAAAGGCGCGAATGATCTCGCGGTCATTGTAGCGATAGTCAGGAAACCCATTTGGTTCCACCACCGACCAATCCGTCAGATCCTGGAACAAGAGGTCCGGAGAGTCGACGATCCCGTATCTTTTCTGTGCGCTTGTGCCGCCCCCGAGCGGAACGTTGCCATAGCTGGTGATCGCGTGACCTCCAATGTCCGCCTCGGCTTCAACGAGGATCACCGAAGCACCCGCTTCGCGCGCAGCGATTGCGGCGGGAAGTCCCGTCGCTCCCGCGCCGATTACGATGACATCTGCCTCATGGTCCCAGATGACCGGTGCGTCCGAACTCTCCGCCGCAGCGGGCCGCGAAACGAGATTAGTTCCGGCAACGGCAAGCGCAGCAGCTGCGCCACTGCTGACGAGAAACAACTCACGTCTATTCAAGCCCATCCCTAAGCTCGACTTTGCCCATTTCAAGCGGCGTAACAGAGCGTTTCCGTGAGTCTTTCCCATAGCGCAGCGGGAATTTCCACGCGATCCGGGTCGTGCCGGGACATTGATAAATTCGGCGCGCTCCA
>Ga0187884_10003685_pt1 | contig 11726 bp, 14 predicted proteins | sample June2016WEW_20_4_FD_132983 | JGI IMG/M metagenome (GOLD analysis project Ga0187884, IMG submission 132983) | Peatland microbial communities from SPRUCE experiment site at the Marcell Experimental Forest, Minnesota, USA - June2016WEW_20_40 | ecosystem: Environmental > Terrestrial > Soil >...
TCCCCTTTGGATTCCAGAGTAGCTCAATGGTAGAGCGCGCGGCTGTTAACCGTGATGTTGTAGGTTCGAGCCCTACCTCTGGAGCCAATCTGTGCCATAGAAAGAACCTCGTTTCTGCGGTTTCCAGTGAGTCCAATGGGGCAGGTGTATTCGATTTCAGCCTCTGAATCCTTAATGTTAATGCGCCGGATGAAAGAATTCAAAAATGCCTTTCGGTGCATGATGCTGCCTTCGTTTAAGGTGCTTCGCAAATCTTCGACATAGGCCGTGACGGTTTCCTCTGACGGTTTTGCAAAAGGCACGGCGCGCGGTGTCTGCGCGTTAAGCCGGGCAATTTCCGTAGTGAGGGCTTCTTTTCGTGCGTTCAACTCCCGAATCCGTGAAGCAACGTCATTGAGATCAAGCGTGCCGCCTTCGATCAATTCATAATATCGCGCGAGCTTCTTTTCGATTTCAGCCATTTGACTTTTTAGCGTCACTCGCTTTATTTCTGATTCCGCTTCGCCGTTTTCAAGTTCTTCGCAAACCATGCAAACAAGTTTGGTGAGTATTTCCTTTGTCAAAAGCCGGTCTTTGATCGTGTCCACGATGCACGGTTCAAGTTTTTCCGCATTGAAACTTTTTTGTGAACAACTTGCTCTCCCCTCTTTGGATTTTCGCTGGCAGGCGTAATAAATAAACCTTCCCGACTTCGCGGTGCTGGCAATCATCTTTGCGCCGCAGCGAGCACAATAAACCAGTCCGCTCAAAAGATGCTGACTGGCGACGGCGCGCGGGTGCGATTTCGCTTCCGGTGCGCGCTCTTTCAATATCCGCTGGACGTGTTCAAATACCGTTTGCTCAACCAGTGGTGTGTGGTGATTGGGAATTCGCACAATTTCGGATTCCGGGTTTAGCACTTTTAAGCCGTTGGTTTTATTGAAGCGGTTCCAAATATAAGTGCCGGTGTAGGTCTCATTTTTTAGCAAATAGAAGATTAAATTTTTATTCCACGGTTTGCCTTGCCGGTTGCGAAAGCCGTCTGCGTTGAGTTGTTGAGCAATGTTTTTTGCCCCTTCACCTTTAAGAAAAAGATCAAATGCCCGCTTCACGATTGGCGCTTCATTCTCGTTCACTTCAATCACTCGCTTTTTCACGCCGTTAATATCTTTGAAGGTTGCCCGGTAGCCGAAAGACACTGGCGCGCCATTCAAAAATCCCCTTTGTGCGTTTTCCTTCATTCCGCGCCGGGTGTCTTGTCCAAGATTGGCTGAATAAAATTCGTCAATAGATTCAATCATGCCTTCGAGCAAACGGCCTGTGGGGGATTCGTCAATTTGCTCGTTTATTGAGATCACTTGCACGCCGCGCTTGCGAAGAAGCGACTTGTATAAAATTGAATCCTCACGATTGCGGGCAAACCGGGAAAGTTTCCAAACAAGAATGGCTTGAAAGGGGAGCGGCTTTTGTTTTGTGCAATCAATCATCTCTTGAAAAGCGGGACGATTTGCAGAGCGGGCGCTTTCCGCTTTGTCCACAAATTCGCGTGCGACATCCCAGCCGCGTTTGAGGACATTGGTTTTAAGCGCCTTCAACTGTGCTGGAATGGACAAGTCCTTTTCGGCTTGTTGCTCCGAAGACACTCTGGCGTAAAGGGCGACTTTCATTTTCGTGATTTGTTTTTTTTCTTTTTGGGAAGCTCTTTCGCTGGTGAGGCAATTACTTCGATATGCTCATCATCGCTGTTTTCCCATTCTGCAAGTTGTTGAAATAACTGATTTTGCTCCGCCAGCGTGCGCGGTGGCTTGGCTACTGGTATTCGAGTAGCCGTTGTGTAAATCCAATGGCGAATTGCGCCATGTTTGAATTTTTGCAGTTCCTTTTTTTCAACAAACTTTTGTTTGAATTCATTTTCTATATCTTGGAGTTGGCCATACTGAATCATCTTTTCAACATCCGCTACCTCACACTCAAGCTCTTGAGCGACCTCTTGAAGCGTAAGGTTTGCGTTTGTTGTGTCCGCATAAAGCGTTTCATTTTGGCAACGCAGTCCTGAAAATTCTGGTTTGCTCGCGGACGGATTTTTGTCCGGTTCTCCTGCCCAAGTAATCAGTTTTTTCCCGGCGAGAGACTCGAACCGGCTAATGATTGCCCGCTTGTCGAGAATGGTAAAAATCTGGTTCAAAGCAGGATCGTGAATGACGAAATCAAAGATTCTGTCAATCTCACTTCTTTCAGAAAATCCGTAAATGTTTTTTTGGTCATTGTCGAGATAACCCGCCCGTTCAAAAAGATGTCCCGCTGATACTTCATAAGCATCCGCGAGTTTTTTTAGCATTTGCGGGTGCGGGCCAAAATGGTCTTCGCCCTTCTTTCTCTTTCCGCGTTTGCTGCCTTCAATTTGCGAAAGGTAGGCGTATGAAATGCCCGCTTTTTTAGCAGCTTCTCTTTGCGAAAGTTTTCTACTTTCACGCAAACGCTTCAGGTATTCACCAAAAGTCAGATTTTTTAATTCGGTTTCACTCATAACAAAATGGAGTCTAACGGAGTCTGTTAATAATTGCAAGCGAAATGATATTGCAAATTAGCGATTGAGTGGTATAAAACTGCAAACGTAATGAGCGTTGAAATTAACAATGAAACTTAAAGTTCAAATCAAGCAGAAGGCTTTGCTGACAATTCTAGCACGGGAAAATATGTCTCAAAACAGTTTTGGGCGTTTTGCCGGACTTCAGGGCGGACACGTTTCTCAACTTATCAGCGGCAAGCGGAATGTTTCACCCGATACGCGCCAAAAAATTCTGAAAGCCCTTAACGGGGTTCAATTCAATGAAATTTTTGTCATTCGTCAACGGAAGTAATTGCGTCGCGCCTTGCACACGCGAAGAAGCCGAGTCTTTAGACGCGGGTTTGCGTCTTCTGGCGAAATTCATTGCCAGCGCAATCCGGCGGAAGCGCGAAGATCAGATCGCAGACACAAAGGAAGGCGCGTAATGAGCCTTGAATTTCGACCAGTGAAGGAAGGCCGCGCCGTCGCCGAGTGGGTGAAGGCATTGAAAGGCAAGTCCGGCGTGTATGTCATCCGCGAGCCGGGCTTCTTGGGTGAAGTGCTGTATTGCGGCGAGTCGCACTCGGACAGGCTTTATTCAACCATGCTTCGCCACTTCCAACATTGGACGGGCAAAACGGCGGGACCGACGTTCCCGGTGTCAAAAGTCGAAGTCGCCGTAGTGCGTTGCCCCGCCGCCCGCGCGCTCGACCTACAAAACGCCATGATCGCGGAATATCGCCCAAAACTTAACGTCGCAGAAAAGCCCAAAGGTTTTTGGGAAACTTTTTTGGGCGGCTGATTTTTCCATGACGAGGTGCGACAAACAATTTTCGCTGTCCGTTGGCGAGTGTAGCGACGGGCGGCGGCACGGCACGCGCAAACGCACCTCTGCGCGTGCCGCTTGTTTTTCCTATTGCCGCGCGTGCCATGAATGCCATTGACCGCGCCCGCGCCTATCTCGCCAAGCTGCCGCCCGCGATTGCTGGCAGCGGCGGACACGCCGCCACGTTCAAAGCCGCTTGTGTGGCGGTCGAGTTTGGCTTGAATGAATCCGCCGCTTGGGAACTCCTTTGCGAATGGAATGTGACGCACTGCCAACCGCAGTGGACGGTAAACGAATTGCGTCACAAACTCGCAGATGCGCGCCGCGCCACGACGCCCAAAGAGCAGTTCAACCAGCCGCCGAAATCGCCCGGCTTGTCGCAAAAGGATAACGTCCCGGCACGGTGGAAAAATCCGAGGGTGACGACAGCGGACGCCCAAACAAAACGCGCCACAGCCGATTTTAGCGCGTCGTTTTTTGACCAATTGCCCGCCGAACGCCAATTTTCCGCGCTGGCGTCACTACGCGGGATTTCAATTGAAGGCGTCAGGCTCGCTTACGAACGCGGCTTGCTCCGATTCGGACAGCATCAGGGGCGCGTGGCTTGGTTCATCTTGGACGGCTCGCGCCGCGTCGCACAAGCGCGACGGATGGACGGCAGACCGTGGACAGCGAACGCGAAGGCATGGACGTTGCGCGGCTCGCAAGCGGCTTGGCCGGTAGGTGTCGAGGAGTCCGCGCCGTTTGCGACCGTCGCCTTTTGCGAGGGAAGCCCGGACTTGCTCGCCGCTCATCATTTCATTTGGGCGGAAAACCGCGAACATGATTGCGCGGCAGTGGCAATTTTTGGCGGCGCGAACATTCACGCCGACGCACTCCGATTGTTTGAAGGCAAGCGCGTGCGGATTTTCCGGCACGTTGACGCCACTGGCGACGCGGCAACGAACCGTTGGGCGAAACAAATTGCCGACGCCGGAGCGGACGTTGACGCTTTTAACTTTGCCGGAATTCGCCAAGCGGACGGCTCGCCGGTTGAGGATTTGAACGACTGCGCCCGCGTCCACGCGGACGACTTTGAAAACCACCGTTGCCTTTGGAATTTGCTTCCATGAATTCCACCAGTGAATCAACCACGACCGAACAGCCCGGCGCATTTGTGCCAGAATCCATCATGCCGGAAGATTCTGAGGACGGCGATAACGCCAAACCAATTCTTCAATACTCGCCGCCGCCGATTGACAGGCTGCCACCGCCGCTCGCCGAATATGTCGCCAAGAGCGCCGAGGCCATCGGTTGCGACCCGTGCCTTGTCGCCATGCTCGCGCTCGCCGCGTGTGCCGCCGCCATCGGCGACGCCCGCGCCGTCCAAGTGAAAGCCGGTTGGATTGAATTCCCGATTTTGTGGACGCTCGCCATTGCGCCATCCGGCGCACTCAAAACGCCCGCGATGAAAGCCGCCATGCACGGCTTGGAAGAAGCGCAGAAAAAATCTTTTGAAGTTTTCCGGCGTGCCGAGGCGCAGCACAAGGCCGCCGTTGCCGATTGGATTAAACACGACAGGAACGGCGCAGAGCCGGTGCCGCCCCTGCTCGCAAGTTACTACATCGGCGACGCGACACTTGAAGCGGTTGGTGTTTTGCTGGACGCCAACCCGCGCGGCTTGCTCCAAAAGCGAGATGAACTTTCCGGCTGGCTTGGCGGTTTCGACAAATACAGCGAAGGCAACGAAGCCGCGCAATGGCTGGAGTTTCATTCCGGCAACGCCGTCCGCATTGACCGCAAAGGCGGCGAGAAAAAAACGATTTACATTCCGCGCGCCCTTGTCAGCGTCACCGGCACAATTCAAGAGCCGGTTTTGCGAAATCTTTTGACCGGCGACGATGCCAAGCATTTTGACAACGGACTTGCCGCCCGCTTTATCATGGCGATGCCGCCAGAGCGTGCGCGACAGTGGCGCGAGGCCATCACGCCGCCCGCGCTAATGCGGCAGTATGCGGATTTGTTCTCTGACTTGCTGAAGCTCACACCGCAGATTGACACCGAAACCGGACGCCGCGAGCCGGTGACGTTGACTTGGACGCCACAAGCCAAAGCTCGCTTCGTGGACTTCGTGAACTCACACGGCGCGGAAATGCGCGGCTTCAAATCCGACCGGCTCAAAAGTGCATGGTCGAAATTGGAAGGACAGGCCGCCAGGCTCGCCCTTGTGTTTCACTGTGTCCGCGAAACCTACCTTCCAAGCCCCGGCGAAAATGCCAACACGATTTCAGCCGACACGCTCGACGCCGCCCTTGTTTGGATTGAATGGTTGAAAAACGAAACCCGCCGCATCTACTACACATTGACGCACAAGGGCGACGCACGGCAGGCCGACAAGTTGATTGCTTTCGCCCGGCGCAACGGCGGAACAATCACCGCCCGCGACGCGGCGCGCGCTGGTGCAGGCGGACGCGACCCAAAGACGGTCGAAAAGCTAATGGCCGGGCTGGTGGCGGCTGGCATGGCTGAATGGCACACGCCAGAGCAGCCCAAAGGCGGACGGCCAACCCGTCATTTCCGGCTGAAAACATTTCCCGCCCAATCCGAAAATGCGACACCTTGCCGCGAAATTGACAAAACCCCTCTGTAAAATAAAGAATCCTCTTTGTTTACAAGTGATTTTTTCATTTTACACCATACCGCGAAACCTCCGCGAAACCCTGCGAAACCCCTTTGGGTTTTGGCAGGTTTCGCAGGGTTTTGTCAGGGTTTCGCGGCAACTGACAGAACTTGAGCAAACCCATATAAAACAAGGGCGAAATCACTTTTTAGCGAGGTTTTGTCAGTTTCGCAGCAACCGGAGATAGAACAGCCTTTGCCATTGCAACCAGCTAGAACGCAGAAACCGTAGAGACTTACGAGGCCAGACACGCAAACCCGCTTCCGATCTTCCGCCTCAAATCCCTTCCGTTTTTACCCTTAAAACGCCGATGTCCGGCATTTCCGTCCGGTTTTTCGGTTCCAGTATCCGGTTTTCCGTCTGGCTTCACGGTTCCGGCGTTCGGTTTGCCGTCCGGTTTTCAGGTTCCAGCATCAGGTTTCCGTCTGGCTTTCCGGTTCCAGCGTCCGGTTTTCCATTCGGCTTTTCTATTGAGATTTGAGCCGGAAAAAGCAGTTGCTTGCGGGTGATGGCAAAGTCGTTTGATTTTGTAAATTCGTAAGATTCAAAACCGGCGTGTTTGTCACATTTATCCAGTTCGCCGTCGTTAAATCAGAATTCTGCTGCAATGCGAAATTGCATGAAGGGATAATCCAAGAAAGGGTGAGGCTGTTAGATGCTGGCGTGATGCTCATTTGTGGGGTTGGAATGGAATATGAAGTATAAACCAAACCGCCTTCAGCCGCCGCTACCAGTCTGGCTCCGTCCGCCGAACAAGCAACCGACCACATATATGAGCTGATGGAATTAGTATATGTCCAATTAACTCCCGAATCCGCCGAAGTGTAAATCCAACCTAACCCTGCTACCAATTTGGTTCCGTCTGCCGATGAAGCGACGGAAGGCAAAGCTGCTGGTTGCACTTCATTTGCTGTCCAAGTTGTTCCTGAATTCGTTGAAATGCAAATGTAGAAATAGCATACTGCCGCCAATTTTGTTCCGTCTGCTGAGGACGAGACGGAAGTCCAACAACATTCCGGCGGCAGATTGGTGATTTGAGTCCAACTTGCACCGGAATCTGTCGAGGTGTATATCGCACCGTAGCCGGTGCCGGGAACTTCGATTAAACTGGCCACTAATTTGGTTCCGTCAGCCGAAGAAGCAACGGACGACCAACGCCCTTGTAATGTGGGTGTCGCCGTCCATGTTGCTCCTGAATTTGTCGAGGTGTAAATGGAATTGCCGTCTGTTGTCGCCACTAATTTAGTTCCATCTGCTGACGATGCAATCGAAGTTAAACCCGGATTTAACGAAGATGAGGCCGCCCAGTCCAATCCTGAATTAGTCGAGGTATAGGTAAAGCAGCCTACATCCGCTGCCAATTTAGTCCCATCCGCTGATATACTAATACAATTACAACCTTCACTGGGCAGGCCAGCAGCCACCCAAGTCGTTCCTGAATTAGTCGAGATATAGGCCCAGCCACTTTCAACCGCTGCCAATTTAGTCCCATCCGCTGATATACTAACAGAATTCCAACCTTCACTGGGCAGGCCAGCAGCCATCCAAGTTGCTCCCGAATAAGGCGACGTGTAAATTCCGCCGCCAGTGACAGCCGCCACCAATTTGGTTCCATCCACAGAACAAGCAACGGACGACCAAATCAAAGCGGGTGCGTTCATTTGTTCCCAAGTCGTTCCCGAATTGGTCGAGGTGTAGATCAGGCCGTCATAACTAACGGCAACGAATTTGGTTCCGTCCGACGATGAGGCAACCGCCTGCCAAGTGTCAATCGGCGCGCTGGTTGCCGTCCACATTGTTCCCGAATTGGTAGAAACGTAAATCAGTGCGGAACCCGATGCTGTCGCCACTAATTTAGTTCCATCCGCTGAACAAGCAATAGCCGTCCAACTATTATTGGGCGCACTGGTTGCCGTCCACGCGGCTCCTGAATTGGTCGAAGTATAAATCTGTCCTAAGCTACTAATCGCCGCCAGCTTGGTTCCATCTGTTGAAGAAGCCACAGCCACCCAAAAATTACTGGCCGCGCTGGTTTGTGTCCAAGTAGTTCCCGAATCTGTCGAGATATAAATTGAGCCGGGATTAAAGCTTGTGTAAGAAACAGCCGCCGCGACTAATTTGGTTCCATCTGCCGACGATGCAACCGAAGTCCAATTATTACTAGGCGCGCTGGTTTGTGTCCAAGTAGTTCCCGAATCTGTCGAAATATAAATTGAGCCGGGATTTGTAAAACTTGTGTCAGAAACAGCCACCGCGACTAATTTGGTTCCGTTCGTTGAGCAAGCCACAGAAGCCCAATAATCATACGGCGCGCTAGTCTTTGTCCAAGTCGCTCCCGAATTAGTCGAGTTGAAAATCCCCTCGCCAGAACGATCCGCCGCGACCAATTTGGTTCCATCCGCCGAAGAAGCGACAGAAGCCCAATTCGCGCCGGGCGCACTTGTGCCAATCCAGTTTTGAGCGAAGACGGGATTAACGGCAGTGAAGAAACCGCAAAAGGCAAATGCGGCAAGCGGCAGTTTTTTTAATTTCATAAAGAATTCCTTTCCAACCTCGGCCTGCTATTAGGTTTTCCAAATAATTTAAGGAATTCGATTGAATTGAATCGTCTGTCCCGTTCGGGCAAAAACTGTTAATTGGTTTGTAGATTGAGAAGAGATGCGGAACGCAACAAACCCGCCATTGGGTCGCTCAATGATCAGATAATCACCTGTCTGCTTCCAAGACCCCGATATGGTTTCAGTTTGAGGAGTGAAATGTTGAATTACTTCTATTTCCTCAAAGTTAGCCGAGCCATTCGTTTCTGTCGTTATTCCGATTGTGACATTCGCTTCTCTTTCTTCTTCATTAAAGAGTTTAGAACGGATTTTCGTTGTGAACTCCGCTTTCCATTTTCCAACAAGGTTTGCAGGGTGTGTGTCCGCAGGCTGCGTATTTGGCTTGCAACCACTGATAACCACCGAAACAAAGACAAGTAAGAGTGCAGTTATATTTTTCATGGTTTGTGCTTTTTTCAGCACAACTCCGCTACGGAACACAAAGGGCGCGAACCTAACGCACCCCACTGAAGGCACCGCGAAGCGCCCGTCGAGAGATACGCCAAGCCGCGCCCCGGTTGGGCGCGCGCTAGGTCGGTCTCTCGACAAAAAAATTCGCGGTTTTTCAGTGAGACCGCAGCCAAAGCTGCGCTAAAGTTTTAGTTTTTTGTTTTTACATAATTTACCGAACGCTCAGTTATTAGATGAAAAAACGTGGAACGGCAAGACTTAACAAAACGGCCAATAATTCCCTTAACGCGACGCAGATTTCCGGCGTCCGGCATACAGTTTTCCGTTCGGTTTTCCGTTTCCGGCATACGGTTTTCAAGTTCAGCATCGGTTTACCGTCCGGCTTTGAACCAAGTAAACCAGCGAGAGAAACCACACCAACGCCGGAAAAAGCGGAAAGAACCGATGCTGTTAATTAGACAATCCAAAACCGAGTCAAAAGTTCTTTCAAGGCGGATGGAAAGCGAATAACCCGGCGGACGCAGAAGTTTTCCGGTTTGCGGTGGTTTTTCCGTTCGCTTCCTTTGGCGGCAATCCCAAACCATCACCAGAATCAAAACCAAAAGTGGAGCAAAAGCCGCCAGCAAAACAGAAAGTGGACTAAAACTTAGATTCATCCGGCTGGTCTTTATTTTTATCTTTGGGTTTTGAATAATTGTTTTTCGGTCTGAACGCACTGTCTTTTCTGCTAGCCGGGTGTGACACTTTGCCCTTTTCAAGTCCAACTGCGTAGAGATGTTCAATCGCCATCCAAAACTCATTCTCTCCGAGGTGTGATTTCATATCATTGATAATTCGCGCCTCAACAACCAGTGTTCCATCATTGCTTTTGGGAATGACGTGCTCCATAGACGGATAAAGCGAATCTGTATGTGCAAGTGTTGGTTTAAGAATAAAGTCGCTGTAGAATCCCCGCACTTTTTTGTTTTTGTCCAGTTGCTCTTTTGCTGGCCGTCTTTTGACACCTACAGAGTATTTTCCTTTCTTACACCAGTCCTCCCATACTTTTGGCAAATTAGCCATTTCCTTTGTGAATGGTTTTCTCATTTTAGATCGCCGAGATTTTTCTTTTTGCCTTTGTATTCCCATGCGAAGCAGCTTTTTCCCAAACGTCGGCAAAGCCGCGCTCCGTCGGTTCGCTGGCGTCGGGTGTTTCGTGTAACTCGAAAAGCTCCGCATCTTTGACCACGCGCTTTTGGAAACAGAAAAAATCCGTGCCGGACGGGTCGGCTTCGGCGGGCGTCGGCTGGCCGAGCAAGCGGCAAAGGTCGTTGAAATGTTTCTGATAGGCGGATGTTTCCTTGCCCGTGAAGCGTTGCCACTTCTTTTTGAATTCGGCGGCAGTCATTTGGTTCGCTGACATCCGGGGCGATAATAGCAATGAGGCAGGTTAGGGGCAAGCGCGGTGCTAGGCCGTTGCCAAGATTGGTTTTGGCGCGGCTCAACTTTGGATCGTTACCCCATAAGATTTCCCGCGCCTCGAATTGCCAAGCAAAACTGTGATTTTGAAAGTTCTTTCTATGGAATGGGCAAGGGAGCCATTTAAAAAGCCGAATCTTTTCAAGGGCCTTTTCAAGGCGGGTAGGCAGTTTTGAAGGCGATTGTCAGCAAAATTGTCAGCAAAAATTGATTTGTCGAATCACTCGGCAACAATTCGTGCTAACACCAGCCGACCCGCCCACGGCTCTCTAACGAGCAGTTCGTATATTTCACGTATCCTTATTACATGGGAGAAACCGTGAAAAAAGCATATCGAATGTTCAGACGAAAAAATCGAGCGAACTATTACATTCAGAACAATAAGACCCGCGAACAGCGTTGCCTTGGCACAAGCGACAAACAGGTGCGGGTATTGAGAATTCATCATCGGGGAGGCATTCGACATCATCCGCCACAAGATAATCAACAAGTTTTTGGGGGGTTTCCGTCGGACACAGTTTCAAAATTCCAATGTCAGACTTGTGACGATACCCCAATGGACTTCCGCGCGTGCTGTATTATCAATTGGAAATACAAAGCCAAGTCCAAAACTGGATTGCACCTCTCCAATGGGTTTGAGGTTCATGCGAAATCCGATGCTTCCAAGAAGACCGTTTTGACCGGAGTCAGCCTTGTTTAATTCCGTTTCTCCGGACAGTTCAAACATGGGAATAAATTGTTGCACGCCGGGCAATGGCAATTCGTTGTGTGGAATCGTATGGCCGAGATCAAAACCGTATTCAAAAGTCTGCAAACCGCCGTTATCTCCGCCGCCAAAAAGTGTGGAACAGCCGAAGACAGACTGAAGTGTGAAATAACCACCCAGCTTGAGGTCATTGAAAATCTTGGGGGCAAATTCTGTATTTTTGCTTGCTGCCGAATTGACCGGTATGCCGACTTCCATTGCCACACCCAAAGTGGTGTCGAAACATCCATTGGCCGAGACAAATTGATACAGCGGACAACGCGCACTCAAATCAATGTTGCCGATGCCTTGGGAAACGTCGTCTGCATCTGAATTGCGCTCGTAAGGAACTTCCAATTCCAAAGTCAGCAGGCCAAAACTCTTTTGGACTCCCGCCGTGATGATGTCGTTTCGCTGACTGTTTGCTTCCGTGTGCAAAGAACCAAACTCGAACTCACCGTCTTCCTCCAAACCCGTATCCTCCACCAGAAGCGGTTGGGGAA
>Ga0187884_10003687_pt1 | contig 11724 bp, 13 predicted proteins | sample June2016WEW_20_4_FD_132983 | JGI IMG/M metagenome (GOLD analysis project Ga0187884, IMG submission 132983) | Peatland microbial communities from SPRUCE experiment site at the Marcell Experimental Forest, Minnesota, USA - June2016WEW_20_40 | ecosystem: Environmental > Terrestrial > Soil >...
GAGAGAGAGAGAGAGAGAGAGAGAGAGAGAGATGCAACGGGAGTACCGTTGCGTCGGCCTTCGGACGTACACTTCCTTGTGCCTGAAGGAATCTTCCTCTCCGCCGATGAGGGTTGCAGGAGATATTCAGATGCCCCTGTTCAAATGGGATTCGACGTATAGCGTGAAGGTGAAGCGCTTCGATGCGGACCATCAGCAACTGTTCAAGATTCTGAACGAACTTCACGATGGGATGATAGCGGGCCGCGGCCAGGAAGTTCTGCAAACCGTTTTGAACGAGCTGCTGCAGTACACCGAAAAACATTTCGCGTCCGAAGAAGCGGTCATGAAGGCGGCCGGGTACCCGCAGCTGCAGGCGCATATCGATGAGCATCGCAACTTCACCGACAAGGTCAAGGTAGCGTCGGCCAAGTACAAGGAGGGCGGGGTGGGCATGACCATGGAGACCCTCGACTTCGTGAGCGATTGGCTGAAGAAGCACATCAGGGGCGTGGACAAGCAGTACAGCGGCTTCCTGAACGCGAGAGGAGTCGCTTAATAACGCGACCTGCGGGCGCGGTACGGGAGGGGGAGCCTGGGTATTGGCAGGGGGTTAAGCCTAGCTGCTCTTCCCTCTCGCCAGTGCGCGCTTGATGGTTTCGTCAAGTGCAGACTTGGCCTTGGCATATTCCTCCGGGCTGAGCTTGCCCTGCTGACGATCGATTTCGAGTTGGAAGAGCTCTTCTTTCATCGCCTCCAGCAGCAACGTGTTGCGATCCTGGCGCGGCAGCGCCGCCGGCACGTCGGAAGCGTTTTCGTACGCGACGTTATCGGCGGGCAACTGCGAGCCGGCTGCTCCAGCGGCCGCGGGCTGGGGGCGATTGGACCGCGATATGACGTAGAAGCCGCCCATGACCAGGACGAGCGCGAAGGCGCCAAGAATGTAAACGCGGTAATCGTGGAGCGGATCGGGCGCATCGATGGGGGCGCCGAGTCCTCCGCCGGGACGATTTTCGGGGGCTGCGGCTTGCGATCCACCGCCACCCGCCATGGCTCCGCCGCCGGTGGCATCAGGCGGTGCTGCCTGACCACCCTGCTGATCGTCAGCCGGAAAGACGCCGGTGCCGCTGATGCGGAAGCCGAGGTCCTGCCCCGATTTCACGTTGGTGGCGACCATGATGGTGGACTGCGCGTCCTTCATGGCCTGAAAGCCTTGCGCGTCTTTGGGGGTAAAGGTCATGCTCTTCGGCGTCATCACGACGAAGTGCTGGATGTCACGCAGGGCCTTGGGCGCGAAAGTTGCCTCGCCGCTGTAGGGCATGTGGTACGAGACCTGGAACTGGGTTTCGCCGGGACGCAGAGGGTAGGTGAGGAGGTAATGATTTTTTTCGGAGCCGGGCGTGGGTTGAGTGGCGATCGGCTGGCCGCCGGGACCTTTGGCCTGGGCGGTTTCTAATTCGGCGCCCGCGGGCAGAACGATTTCAAATGTACCCTTGTCGTTGGCGAGGGTGCGGGGCGGTTGCGACTGGTTGGTGAGCGCGTAAAGGACGATTCCGTCGAGTTGCTTGCCGTCGCTCTGCAGGCGATTTACTTCGACGGTCTGCGCCAGGCCATCGATCTTCTTGGCGGAGTCATACACGGTGAGCGCGGCCGTCGTTGCGCCGGGCATTAACGGTCCAGCCTGCGGGAAGTAGCCTACGCCGCCGTAAGTGGCACGGACCATGTGCGGGGCTTGAGGGTCTTTGGGAGCGGGAAAGGAGAAGTGGCCCTGCGCGTCGGTCTTAGCGCTGCCGACCTCCTGCATGCCCTGCGATAGAGCGAGCAGGGTAACGTCCACACCTGACGCCGGCTTGCCCGTGGTTCCGTTGGTGACGGTGCCGGTAATGTTTTGGGCAGCGGCGAAGCAGCCAAGTGCGAGCAGGCAGATCGTTATTAGTGCGAGTTGCTTATTTTTCATGGAATCTGGTCTTGAGTGATTGTATCCGGGGCGCGATCCTAGTCGGGCCGGAAATTCCTGCCGTCCCCACGGGACTCGGGCCGAATTTTGGGCCGCTCCCAGCACTGCGTGCTGGGCTAAGCTGAGTCGTGCCTTCGGGACGGTAGTTCCGCGGTATCAAGTTCACCGCGAAGAAAGCTGCTTGCCAAGAAAATCAGTGCTTAGAACTATCGCTTTCGAGTCTGAATCTGCGCTCCGGATCCAACCGTGAACTTAGGCTCAGGAGTCGTTCAACCTCTACATGTACCTCAGCGGCTAAAGCCGCGCCCGACCATGCTGCTTCTTATGCACCGCTGAAGCGGTGCTCCACCCATTCTTATCATGGCAGTGCAAGATCAAAGGCAGCACTGCAAGCCGAGTCCTTAAATGAGTCGGAATCATCAGCCGCACTCGTCGCTAATGTCAGCACCGCAAATAGAGCATGAAGCCGGAGTTTCAGGCGCGGCCGCCGCTGGGGCGCATGGTTGGACGGCGGGTACCCTTGCGCACCACGGCCTTCGCTTTGTCGATGGACTCCAGCTCTGCCAGAATTGCTGCGGCTTCGTCTTCCAGCGACGTGCGCTGCACGGCATAGTCGTGTTCGCTGAGTTTGCCGGCCTTGAATTCAAAGTTGAGGTCGCGCAGGTTTTCGTAAGTCGCGTCTTTGCGTTCCACTAGATACATCTGGCGCGTCTTCACCTCGCCGGCATCGACATCGCCTGGCTCGTAGAAGACGTAAACGAACATGGCGACTGCAAAAAGTGTGCAGCCGAAAATGATGAATGCCGATTCTTCGTTCAGGACGGCGAAAGCAAATAGAGCGTAAATCAAAATTCAATCTCCCCACTTCGGCTGAGACGAGCCGAAGCGTGTCTCAAAATTCCGTATCGTGACGGGCCTGCTTGCGAAGGTCATCGAGTTGTTCCGGGTTCAGCTTCGGCGCCGGAACCGGTTGCGCGACGGCGCGCGCTCTCCACAGGCGCACCAGCCAGACTGTGGAAATGATGGCCAACGCGAAGACCGCGAAGGGCATGATCCATGCGATGCGGTTGAAACCGGTGGTCGTGGGCGCGGACAGCACGGTGTTGCCGTATTTCTGGACGAAACTTTGCAGGACGAGCGAATCATTGTCGCCGCGCTCGATGCCGGCGGTGAGTTCATTGCGCATGCGGTCGGAGTAGGTGCAGCCGACGTGATTGCATTCCAAGAGCACCTGGTTGCAACCGCAGGCGCACATCAGTTGATGGCCGAGCGCGTTGAAGCGGGCATCGCTGTCTGCGCCCAGGAAAAGCAGGGCGAGGAGCGCGATGAGGATGAGCTGCGCGATGCGTAGTTTCGAGTTGCGAGTTTCTAGTTTCAATGTATGAATACCGATCACGTTTTGAACGGGCGCATCTTCTGGTGCCCCGACCTGCAACTGTCTGCCGTCCCTACAGGACTCGGCTCCTTCTAAACCATCTACCCAGCGCTGAAGCGCTGGGCTAGGATATTCCGTCTCGCTTTGCGAGACTTGATCCTGCCGGCGCGATGAGCTTACCGACACATCGGAACCGCAGATCCTTCGACTCCGGATCGCAAACTGCGCGATCCTCCGCTCAGGATGACAAAGTGTAAATAGCAATTAGCAATTAGCCACTAGCAACTAGTAAATGCTCACTAGCAACTACTCAGTGGCCACTGGCAACTAGCCACGGCCTCAATCTCCCCCGACTTCCACTGCTCCGCGATGTTCTGCGTCGGCCAGGGCGCGGTCCTTGTCCTTGACCACCGTGACCGTCCCGGGTTTCATGTTCGGGATGAGCGCGATGATGGTGCCGATCAGAATCACATGCACGCCGATCCAGATCCACAGCACCAGCGGATTTACATGCGCCTTGATGATCGGCTTGCCTGTGTCCTGATTGCGGCCGGTGTAGACGAGGTACAAATCTTCGCTGGGACGCGAGCGGTTCGCCACGATCGTCGACGTCTGCTGGCTGGCGGTGTAGAAGCGGCGCTCGGGGAACATCTGGCCGAGATACTTGCCGTTCTTGTAGACATCCATCACCGCCCACTCGCTGTCGTAGTTCGGCTTGCTGTCCTGGGTGTACGACTTGCAGACCAGGGTGTAGTGGCCGATCTCCATCTTGTCGCCGAAACCCATTTCCTGCTCTTTGTCGATATTGAAAGGCAGGCCAGCAAAGCCGATGACGACGAGCACCACGCCGATATGAATCAGGTAGCCGCCATAGCGGCGGGTGTTGCGGCGGGTGATGACCACCATGCCTTGCAGGATGTTCACGCCCGTCTGACGCGCGATGACGCGGCCTCCGCGCCAGAACTCGCCGCTGACGGTCGCGACGACAAACGCCGAGAGCGCAATCGCCATCAGCGAGTAGAAGTAGGCTGAGTCTTGCCACGGCTTCATGCCACCGGCTAGCAGCACCACTACGGTCAGAACGGCGATAATCGTGGGCCAAACGAAGTTGCGCTTGACGCGGTCGAGCGTGGTCTGACGCCAAGCCAGCAGCGGACCTACTCCGGTGAGGAAGACCAGGAAGATTCCGATGGGGACGTTTACGCGATTGAAGAACGGCGGACCGACGGTAACCTTCGATCCCGTGACCCACTCCGACAGCACCGGAAACAGCGTGCCCCACAATACCGCGAAGCACGACACCAGCAGTACCAGGTTGTTGAACAGGAAGCTGGACTCGCGCGAGACCAGCGATTCCAACCGGTGCTCGCTGCGCAGCGTGTCACGGTTCAGCACGAAGAAGTAAACGCAGGTGGCGAAGGCAATCGCCAGGAACCAGACGAACCAGGTGCCGATGCTCGATTGCGCAAACGCATGGACTGAGCTGACCACGCCGCTGCGGGTGAGAAATGTTCCGAAGATAGCCAGCAGAAACGTGGTGAAGATCAGCCACATGTTCCACATCTTCATCATGCCGCGCTTCTCCTGCATCATCACGGAATGCAGGAATGCGGTCATGGTGAGCCAGGGCAACAGCGACGCGTTCTCGACGGCGTCCCATCCCCAATAGCCACCCCAGCCCAGCACTTCATACGCCCAGTGCGAACCGAGGAAGATGCCGCAGGTGAGGAACAACCAGGCGACCATGGTCCAGCGGCGCGTGATGTGGATCCACTTTTCGCCGGGGTACTTCATGATCAGGGCGCCGAGGGCGAACGCGAATGGCACGGTCACGCCGACATAACCGAGATACAGCATCGGCGGATGGATGACCATCTCGGGATATTGCAGCAGAGGATTCAGGCCATTGCCGTCGGCGGGAATCGTTCCTGAAACCAGGCCGAATGGGTTGGCGGCGAAGTTCACCAGCAGCAGGAAGAAAACCTGAACCGCGGCGATGATGGCGGAGGCGTAGGCGAACAACTGCGGATCGACCTTGTAACGCAAGCGCAACACCAGCGCGTACGACGACAACAGCCACGCCCAGAACAGCAGCGAGCCTTCCTGCCCCGACCACAGCGCGGCAAACTTGTAAGCAATGGGCAGGTCGCGATTGGTGTGGTGCAGGATGTAGGCGACCGAGAAGTCATTGCCGATGGCAGCGATGACCAGCGCCACGCCTGCGACGGTGACCGCTGCCCAGCAGGCAATGCCGGCACGGCGCGCGGTTTCGACCAGTCGATCGTCCTTGCGGTAAAGACCCAGCGCTCCCGCAATCAACGAGTAGGCTGCCAGCGCGAGCGCCAGCAGAAGCGCAAAACTTCCAATGAGTGGCATTGAGATCGATACCTGTAGTTAGCTTGAGACGAAAAGCGCCATCCGATGATGCAATTTTACTCGCAATCATCGGAGTGGCAGCGATTTATGAAGGGTGCGGGTACAACTTTGCGGACAGTCGGGCCAACGGCGTTCCCGGTGGGCGGGTCAAGGCTTTGGCGAAGGGTGTGTCCGCAAAGCAAAAGAGCCAGGAAGGAGGCTGATGCGTCCTTTCCTGACTCTCTGTGAACAGTATAGCACATTCAGGGGTTGTTTTGGCGCTATTTCTGAGATTTATATCTCACTTGTTTGTAGCTAATTAGGGAGATTTATACCCTTTTGTGGGGCTTGACAAGAGTTTCCCGAATCGAGAATTTGGGCGGAAAGGCAGCAATTAGCAATTAGCAATTAGCAAACAGCAATTAGTTTGCGAGCCACTAGCCGCTGGCTCGTAGCTATTGGCTTTGGGGGCTTGCTGCGTTGCCGGGAGTTGGGGATGCAGGCGGTACTTGGTTGGGATCGGGAGCGTCGGGCTTGGACGGAGCGTCGGGCTTGGACGGAGTGTCGGGATTTGCCGGAGCGTCGGGCTTGGACTGCGGCTGCGCTTGGTTGTCGGGTGCCGGTTGCTGCTGGTTTGGCGGGTTGGGATTTGCGTCCGACGGAGGTTGCTGCGCGTCAGGTGGTTGCGACTTTGAATCCGGCGCCGGCGCGTCGGGCGCTTGGGGCTGAGGAGCGTCAGGCACGGACGGTTTCGCGTCAGGGGTGTCGGGTTTGGGCTGCGGTTCGGCCGGACTGGCGGGCGCAGACTCCGGCTTCTGATCCGGTGCATCCGGCTTAGGTTCGCCTGCGGTTGCGGCCGGCATCTCCGGCTTTGGTTCTGGAGTGAGCGGCGCGGGCTCGGCAGTTCCCTCTTTGCAGGGGACGATCTCCGGGTCCGAGACCTGGGTCGGGTCGTCGCTGGGGGTGGGCCAGTTCGCGGTGTAACAGCCGGCAAGGTTCAGCTTGCCGTCGTCCATGCGATAGACCTCAAGGCCACTCTGCTTTTTAGAAATGTGGTGCATGAGGACGAGATCGCCGTCGGCTGACTGCAGGGTGTAATTGGCGGCGATGGCGTCGAGCAGCGATGCGAAGCCGCCGCTGCTGCGGCGAAAGATCCACAGCGGGCAATTGCCCATCAGGTCGCAGCCGCCCTCCATCCCCATCGAGGTGGCGAAGAGGAGCGGTTTGCCGGTGCCGAATTCAACGAAGCGGATGCGGGTGGTGGACGCAATCTCGCGGATGCGGTCGTCGTCGTAGCCGGCTTCGGTCATCGGCTTCTGCAGACGCTGCACGATGGCGTCGATGAGTTGGGCGCGCTCGGGTTCAGTTAGCTTGGACGTGTTGCCGACGCTGGCATCGTTGCGGCCGATCATTTCCTGGTTTCCCCAGTCCCACTTGAAGTCGGCTTTCTGCGCGACGGTGGGGACCGAGAGCAATGCGAGCAAGAGGGCCGTGAGCGTGCGCGGGGAAAACATAGTATGCTTGTACGACAGGTGAGGGAGAGTTTCAAGTTTGTCGTTCTGGTTTGTCGTTTTGATCGGCAGCAGCGGACCATTCGCGAGCGAAGAACAGCAGGTCCTTCGACTCCGCGTCCGCCCGTCCGGCGAAGACGCCGGCCGGAAGAACTTAGCGGACGCTCCGCTCAGGATGACAATTCCATAAATCCCGTGCCAATTGCCAGGCGCTAATGGCCGCGAGCTACTGAAGAGCCCGGAATCACAACCGTGACATCCAATCTCGCAGCGGCAACTTCCGGCCTGCGCGGAAGTCTGTTAGTCTCGCCGCAAAGGTCCCTGACCCATGCCACTCGCCAAGAGCACGAAACGCGTTCGCCGCAAAGCTGCGCTGCGTGAGCCCGCACCCGAGCCTAAGCCCGATCCCAAGTCTGAATCCAAGTCCAAGGCTGCCGAAGCGCGCGGCCGCGAGCAGCACGAGCTGGTCATCATCTCCGGCATGAGCGGCGCGGGTAAGGCGTCGGCGCTGAAGACGTTTGAAGACCTCGGCTACTACTGCGTGGACAATCTGCCGGTTGGCCTAATGGCCAACTTCGCTGAGCTGGTGCTGGACACGCTGGAGATTCAGCGCGCTGCCCTGGTGGTCGACATTCGCGAAGGCGCGCGGCTGGACAAGCTGCCGCAAATATTGGCATCGCTGCGACGGCAGTTGAAGACGACAGTGCTTTACCTTGAGGCTGATGAAGATGCGCTGCTGCGGCGTTACAGCGAAACGCGCCGGCCGCATCCTTTGGGACGCAACAGCTCGGTGAAGGCGTCGCTGGTTTCTGAGCGCAAACGTTTACAGCCGGTGAAGGCGCTGGCCGACCTGGTGGTCGACACTTCGAAGTTCAATGTTCATGAGTTGCGAAACTTATTGAATGGCAGATTTCAGCGTGGCAGCAAAGATAAGAATATTCTGATCTCCTGCGTCAGCTTCGGTTACCGCGAGGGCGTGCCGGAAGATGCGGACCTGGTGTTCGATGTGCGCTTTCTGCCGAATCCACATTTCATTCCCAAGTTTCGGCCGTTCACCGGACGCCATCCGGCGGTGGCGAAATACATTCGCTCGTTTCCGCAGACCAAGGAGTTCATCCGCCGCATCTCTGAGCTGCTGGTGTATCTGATTCCGCATTACATCGAAGAAGGCAAGAGCTACCTGACAATTGCGTTCGGCTGCACCGGCGGCAAACATCGCTCGGTGATGATCGCTGAAGAGGTGCAGAAGCGCCTGGGCAAGGCGGGATACAACGTGAAGGTCGTCCATCGCGACTCGCCGGTGTAGCCCAGACGCAAATCAAATGGGGCGCTGGGAGACGCCCCGGTGCTTTATCTCACGCGAGTTGCGGTTCGCGGTTTCGCGGGATCGGCTTCGCAGTTGCCGTGCGCACTTCCGCGAGCCTCACACTCCGCGGCGGCTTGCGGCGTGAGCCCATCACATCCTTTGGCTCATCGTCGTCGATCGACTGCCGTTGCCGGCGGTCGGGATGGTTCTCGCTCAGGAGTCCTGAGCTGAGAAAAATCTCGCTAAGCGCATCGACGGCTTCGGCGAACCACTCACGCGCATAAGTACGCGAGCTGTGGATCATCGTCGCAACCTCCTCGTCCGAAAGATCGTACAGGCCCATGAGGGTGATGATCTCGGCGTTGTCCCTGCTCAAACGTTCGAGGCACAGTTCGACATCGCGCGCGAAGACCGCCTGATCTTCGAAGCTGGGAATCGAGTGGTGCGAGACGCGCGAGCGAAAGAACTCGCGGCCCAGCAGCGAGGAGATCCGGCCCAGCTGCGACGAGATTTCGAAGAAGTGCCGCACCAAGGCTAGGGTCTGGCCCCGAAAGCAAATCATCTCCGGCCGAGGGTCGAGAAAGTCGAGTTCGTCAGCTGGCGAATCGTCGTGCGGCACCAGCAGCAGCAGCTTCACTTTGTGGGCGGCAAGTTGAGAGCGCCTCATCGCAGACCTCCCAGCATCGGCTGCGCTTCGGCTTTCAGCTGGAGCGGCAGGCGCGGGCGCTTGGCGTGGCGGCGCAGGCGCGGCCTGCGGGTGAGCGAGTCCGGGGAGAAACTTCTGGCCAGTATCTGCGTGCAAAGTTCGCAGTAGGTGTCATTGGTTGCAGAGCGGCGCGTGCCCAGGGCCCCGCAGCGCTCGCAATATTTCAGTTCATAAGTGGCGCGATCCATGATGTCCTCATTTCCTCGGTGCAAAATCAAAAACCTGCGTCGCGTCCCTTGCACTATCGGGGAAGCGTACGCAGGGTTCGTTTCAGTTACGATGACCTGCTGTGATTTATTGAGTTAGGCGAAGCGCGGCAGCTGACAGGCGCGATTGACGAAGATGATGGCGAAACGAAGAGCCACCCGCCAGCCGTCCGGTGGTCAAGAGATCATTCGCTCATCCTGGCGGCGAGTGAAGTATCCCTCTTCATACCCGGACTTCAGAATGCATCCGTTCTTCACGATGACGCTGAGCCTGCCGGAGAATTGCAGACCGCGGAGAAGCTTCTCCATGGAGGCCGAAAGCCACTCGGCGTGCTGCATCTTGCGGCGAAACTCGGCGAAGTCTTGGTTATCCATGTTCGGTTCCGTGTCCCTCATTACATTTTTCCCATCGAATCACAGAACCGGGACACAGTTCGACTGTGGCATAGGGGAATCTGGGGAGTCAATAAAATTATTGCGATTCGCAGGTTACTAAAGTACATGTATTGCTTAAAGAAATAACAAGCCAAAATGACCTTCCTAACTCTGCAGGACCAGCTGCGCGACCACATCCGGGCGCGCATCCGCCGAAGAGAGCTGACGGGGAGCGGCCTGGCCCGGGCTGCCGGCTTTCCCCAGGGACATCTCTCCAACTTTCTGAACGCCCGCCGCGGTCTGAGCCTGGAGTCGATGGATCGCCTGCTGGAGACGCTGGGAATCGATGTGCTCGACTTGGTGAGCGCCGACGATGTGCAGCGGCGCAGCCCGCACCGCTCGCCGGAGCAGGGTGAGGAAGCCATTGTCCTGGTCGCGATGGAGAATGCCGCGCGGGCGCGCTTCGCTCCCGAACACGTGCTGGAAACGCGCGTCTTCAGCAAAGCGTTTCTGCGGAGACTGCGCGCGCGTAACGACGACGATCGCGCCGACTGGCTGCGCTTTGTTGCGGTCAAGCTGAACATCGAGAGCGCGCGCAAAATTTTTCCGCTGCCAATAACCGGGGCGACGCTGCTGCTGGATCGACACTACAGCTCGCTGCTTCCCTATCGTCCAGCGCAACCGAATCTGTACGCGGTCAGCATCGGCGGCCGCTGCAAGGCCGGATACGTGTCGTTCCTGGAAAACCATCTGGTGCTGCGAACGCGCGACCTGCGGCAGGAACTAGAGAGCGTGCGGGTGCGGCCGGGCAGAAGCTATTCGCAATACATCATCGGTCGCGTTTGCCATGTGGCGCTGGAAGTGTGAGCTGCGCGCCTCTGCTATGATTTTTTTATTACCTGAGGAGGCCTTCGTATGGAGGAACATGGCGCGACCGCGCCGGGCACACGTCGCGATCAAGACATCGCGCTCGACCTGATGAAGTTTATCGCCGTTACCACGGGCTATGGCCGGGCAAGCACGTCGCCGGCCGCGGGATTCCAGTCGGCCGGAGAATCGAAAGCCGAGGATTACGCGAAGCATCTGCTGGAGCTGTATGGACAATGTCTGACGGCGGTGCAGGGCAAGAAGTAGATCGCGGCTCGGTTTACGTTTTTGTGAACAGTAGTAAGCGGAGGCCGCAATGGCCTCCTGTTTTCTTACCGGAAGTCCTACCAACGCGCGCGGCTGAAGGGCGCGCTTTCTTGCTGCATCAATTGCCTCACGTGACGCGCTGCTTTCCGTAGCTCGTCGGATGTCTTCGTTGGGCGGCATGGGGAAGATCGTAGCACTCAATGGAGGAAACCGCAGTTCGGCGAACAAGAAACTCAACCGCAGGGTTACTTGTGACATGGGAATTTCTCGCCAACTATGTGCGAACGCCTCGGAGTTTGAAGATCACAGCAATGATCGCAGCGACGCTCGCGTAGAGCAAAGCGTTCAACAGGGGTATGACAATCATCCAGAATCCGCGCCCGTCTCCGAGCGCCCAAGGTGGACAAATGAAGTTGGGCAGCCGGAGAACGACGAACTCTTCCCAACCACCACCCCTTGCGCCGAACAAAATCATGCCGACCATGCCGCACAAGACCGGCACAATCAAGCCCAGCGCTGCCGCAATGACGATCGTTTTCCGCATGTCGAGAAACGAGAAGCACTCGTTACTTATGATAGGGCGATGTATCGCCAACTAGGACGCAAACACATTTTCAGGATGCACACGAGCATACTTGACCCAAGCAGCGTAGATCGGGCTGCCACTCAGTTTTGGCTGTTTTGCTGAGGCTTTATCGGTGAGTTCGCTGATTCTCTCGATCAAGCCCCGACTTTCGAGGCACTGATAATATTCCTCGGCTTCCGTGATCTCTGGCTTGAGGGGATCAACGATGGCGTGCGCCTCTACAAAATATTCCGC
>Ga0187884_10003697_pt1 | contig 11709 bp, 12 predicted proteins | sample June2016WEW_20_4_FD_132983 | JGI IMG/M metagenome (GOLD analysis project Ga0187884, IMG submission 132983) | Peatland microbial communities from SPRUCE experiment site at the Marcell Experimental Forest, Minnesota, USA - June2016WEW_20_40 | ecosystem: Environmental > Terrestrial > Soil >...
ACGACGAGCACGGTCGCGCCGACCACGACGACGAGCACGGTCGCGCCGACCACGACGACGAGCACGGTCGCGCCGACCACGACGACGAGCACGGTCGCGCCGACCACGACGACGACCACGGATCCGCCGGCGAGCTCGGGCAGCCGCCCGGCGGGACTGATTCAGGCGGGTGACTCCAAGACGAACTGCATTTCCGATGAACCTGAACCCGCCCAGCTCGCTCAAGATCTTCTGTACACCGGAGTCACCTTCAACTGCGTGGAAACTTTCACTGACGCCGACCCGACGTGGGCCGACTGGGTGAACCCCTGGATCACGAATCCCAACGAACCCTTTGTGTCCTGGGTGGCCGCCGACCCTACAGGGCACCAGGTCATTGACACACAGAACCTCATTCCCGACAGCGAGGAGACCAACCCGAACTGGACCGCGGAATGCGCGGCCGGCGACTACAACACCTATGCGGCCGAGTTCGCGACGAGCATGGTGGCAGCAGGCCTTGGTTACTCGGTTATCCGGCTCGGTCACGAGATGAACGGCACCTGGTACAACGACGACCTCGGGACCACCGTGGCGGAGTGGCAACAGTGGGGGCAGTGCTTCGCCCAAGAAGTGATCGCGATGCGGGCGGTTACCGGCGCCCACTTCTTGTTCGACTGGAACGTCAACGCCAACTACCGGGACATTCCCCTGGCTGACTTCTACCCCGGCGACGCCTATGTGGACATCATCGGGATCGACGCGTACGACGACACCGGAGTCTCCATCCCCGCAGTCGGGCAACCGGGGCGCTTCCAGGCGCTTGCAAGCGAGCCAGATGGCCTCTACGCCGTAGAAGCGTTTGCAGCTGCCCACCGGAAGCCGTTAAGCATTCCGGAGTGGGGTACCGTCACGACTCAGGGTGACGACGGAGCTTACGTGACCGCGATGGGGAACTTCATCGCCTCCAACGATGTTGCGTACCAGTCCTGGTTCAACCCAGGCATTGACACCATCTACCCGCTCGACCCATCACAGGCACCGCTCTCGGTAGCGGCGTACGTTGCGGCTTTTGGCTAGAGGCCACTACCTCGGTCGTTCCTGACGACCTGCGGCTCCATGAGCCGGGCTGACTCACGAACTGGTGTGTGCGCGGGTCCGCAATACGAGAGCCACCAGGAGGGCGACGAGCGTCGCGGTGGCTGTGCCAGCCGCGAGAGCCGCAGGCCCACCACCGGCCAACAGACCCCGAGTCGCCGTGGCGCCACACGACAAGCCGGCCGATCCTGCCGCGACACCGAGCACCCACTTCGGGCTCCAGCGCTCAACTCCCGGGCGGTACTCAACTTGGGGCGCCTGACCGAGTGACCGGTCGGCGACCTCGGCGGCGCAGAACAAGATGGCTCCTGATATGGGGAGGACGACCGCGCGAGCAGCAACCGCTTCCGCCATGGCTCCGACGACGGAGGCTGTACCGACAAGCACGAGGCCGGTGGCGGTCGCGCGGTCGCGCATAGGTGCGAGGGGGGCGGTCAACGCCGCCGCGAAAGTCATGACACCGGCGAGTCCGGCCAGCGCCACGGGAGGAGCCGACTGCGCACTCGAGTGTGACAAGGCCCAAACGGCTACAACTAAGGTCCCGATCACTGACAGGACCCCTCCGCAGATTCGCGAACGACGTTCGGAGTGCCTCATCTCACGAGGCGCCTTCGTGCTCGGCGTCGCCAAGTGGCGAGCGCCGCAAGGGGTGCTTCGAGCGACTCGTTCTCATGCCAGCTGACAATCGGCACCCCGCGTCGACCGAAGTTGTCTCGCATCTCGGCGCGTTCGAGTTCGATCAGCCACGCTGCCAGGACACCGGCGGCGGACCTGACCCCCCGGGGGCGGCCGCCGATCGTTTCCACAATGGCCAGGTCGACGCCTCGCACGCGGATGGCTGCAAGCGCGTTGAGCATCCTCGGATCCTCCAGCGGGCTGATCGCGATTACGAGCCCTGTGGCTGGCAGGGTTCGCGCGGGGATGGTCTCGGCGCTCTTCCACGCGTACGAGTGGTGCCACTGCGTCGCTGTGAGCGCGGCGACAAGGCGTTCTAGCTGGGCTCGTCCCATACCCGGTTCGACCCAGTGCAGGACACCGCCGAAGGCCACGAGCCCAACGCGGTCGTGGCGCGCGAGATACGCGGCCGCTAGACCGGCGGCGCCGCGCACTTGGCGCGGGAGTGCAATGGCAGAGAACGTGTCGACGAGCAGGATCAGGTCTGTGCTGTGCTCCGGGTGACGGAGGGTGACATATGGCTCGCCACGGCGCGCTGTGACGCGCCAGTTGAGCCGTCCAGTAGTGCCTGCGGAGTAGGGCCTCACCTCGGCGAACTCGATACCGTCGGCGGGCCGGCGGGCGAGCCGGTCGCCTGCTGTCGCGCGCACTTCGCGTGCTCGCACCAGCGTCCGGAGACCCACAGCCTTTGGACGGACTGCGAGAGCGAGTGTGCCGCCGCCGGTGCCGGTTCTGTTGAGGAACCTGAACGGGCCTGCGACATTCGTCGCAACAGGCCCGATCGCGAACCTGCCGTAGTGCTCAGCGGTGATCGGCACCTCGATCCGGAGGGGGACCCGGCCTGCAGGCGAAGCGACCACCTCGTGGGTTTCTCAGCTTTGAGTCCCGGAGGGACACTTAGTGCCACATCGCAACGAGGTATGGCTTGGGGTGCCAAGAGATCAAGGCCGATAGTCGCTCGACCACCTTCGACGAGCTGGAGCGTGTCGATCGAGAGAAGAACCTCCGGCAGGGGAGCGACAGGCGCCAGAAGCCCGAAGACGAGCGCGAGGCCAAGCGGCGCGGCAAGCCCGACGATGGCAACATTGGCGAAGACGACGGCAGCCAGCAGTCCCATACCGGTCAGAGATGCGTAGGCGACAACCTTGCGAGTGGCTGCAAGTTCGCTCATGGATCGTCGAGAACTGGCACCGGCACCGAGTCGAGGCATTGCATGACGAGTTCCTCTGGCCTGCTGCCTCGCAGCCAGAGGTCGGGCTGGAGCGTCAGCCGGTGAGCGAGACAGGCGACCGCAAGCGCCTTGACGTCGTCAGGCAGTACGAACTCGCGTCCCTCAAGAGCGGCGCGGGCCCTGGTGGAAAGCAGCAGAGCCAGTGCTCCGCGAGGGCTGGACCCGATCTCGACGCCGGCAATCGAGCGTGTGGCCCTGACCACGTCTACCAGGTAACGGCCTGTAGGTTCGCTGACCTCGACGCGCTCTACTGCGTCGCGCATGGCGAGGACGCTTCGGGCGTCGGAGATCTGCGCGAGGTCGACCTCTTCGCGCCCACGTGCTGCCCGACGCCGGACTACATCCCACTCGGCGTCCCGGTCGGGATAGCCGACAGGAACGCGAAGAAGAAACCGATCGAGCTGTGCTTCGGGAAGAGGGTATGTGCCCTCGTACTCGATGGGATTCTGTGTCGCTACCACGGCAAACGGCGAGGGAAGCGGGTGCGTGGTTCCGTCGACGGTCACTTGACGTTCCTGCATCGCTTCGAGCAGTGCCGACTGAGTCTTCGGGGGAGCACGGTTGATTTCGTCCCCGAGTACAAGATTCGCGAACACTGGCCCGGGACGGAAGATCAGCTCACCGTGGCGTTGGTCGAAGACTCCCGAACCTGTGAGATCCGCAGGCATGAGGTCGGGCGTGAACTGGATTCGGGAGGTCTCGAGGCCGAGGACTCGCGCGAGGGACCGCACGATGAGGGTCTTGGCGAGGCCGGGCACGTCCTCCAGGAGCACGTGGCCGCCGGCCAGCACACCGATCAGGACGAGCTCGATCGCCTCCCGTTTGCCGACGACGGCACGCTCGACTTCCGCGATGACGCTCCGGGCGATGCGGGCGACGTCGTCGGTCGTAAGTGGCGCCCCGGAAGAGTGGGTATCGGTCGTCAAGGGTTGCTCCTGAGTGCTTCTAGGCGGTCAAGGAGCCGACGCACCTGGTCGAGGGGGACGCCGGGTTCGAAACGGTCCGCGGGCGGCGTGCCATCCGGGTCGACGAGCGCATAGGCGTCGGCGCCGAGCAGTCCCACTGCGCGCTCTTTGTCGGACAACGACACTCCGTGGCGGGCGAGGCATGACTTCGTCAACGGGACGAGCCTGGGCCGAACCTGCGTGTAGAAGTCACCAGCTGTCGAGGCGCCGAAACGGAGCGAACGCTCGAGACCAACGAGGGCGGCCGTGCCGGCTTCGTCGGGCAGCCCTTCTGGACGGCGACGTCTTGGGCCCGCTGGCAGACCGGCTTCGACCGCTGCCGAAAGAGCGATCGACCCGGCTCCGAGCCCCAGCAGACCGAAAGCGCCCGCGGCGGCCCGCTCGATCGTTCCGGGATCGGGCGCGCCGACCCCGAGAGCTAGCCCGAACGCGATAGCTGCGAGGATCGCCGTCGTGAGGAAAGCAGCCCAGAGTGAGCGCGTCAACTCATAACTCCGGCGAGGATCTCGTTGCGGATGGCATCGAGCGCGGTTATCGCGTCCGATCGCATCGACTCACCGACAGGTCGTTCGCTGTAGCGAGCCTGCTCGAACAGTCCTGTCAGTAAGGTGGCGGGGGTCGCAGCGGCTGCCGTGATGGCAAGTATGCGTCGCAGGTACTCAGCGGGCGTCTCGCTGCGTCGTCGCTCGGGTCCGTGCCTCGCCGCGATCTCGAGCATCTGCCCGTAGCACGCGATCACCGCGCGGCGCGGGTCCGGTTCACTGCTCGGGTCCGCCACCTTCACTAGAGCTAGCTGCACGCCTAGCTCTTCGCTTTCCGGGCGTAGTGCCTCTTCACCGTCCACCGCTGCATCTGTGCCGGACGGAGGCACGGGTAGCCTGCGCAAGACCCGGCGCCAGCCCATCGACCGCACGAGCTTCACCATAACGACGAGGACGACTGCTCCCACAACTATGCCCGAGGTCGTAAAGGACGCGAAGGCGTTGAACGGCAGGGGAGCCGTGGCCGTGCCGGTGTGCACCGAGGGCCTGCCGCTCAACGCAGGAAGGGATTGAATGTGTCGACCACGGGCGGCCAGCGCGAGCAGAGCTGCGAGGCAGGCGAAGACTGCCAAGGCCGCTCCCGCGACGAGAATCGGTGAGTGCCTGCGCGGCTCCGAGCTGTCAAGGCCCCTTCGGTTCTTCGTGACTAGTCCCCAGAACAACAGCGCCAGCGATCCAATCCCAGCAAGGCCGGCGATGGTGAACAACACGCTCAGCACTGCCGACGCTGGTCCGCGACGCAACTGAGAGGCACCCAAGCCGCGCTCGGCCGACGCGCCGATGACTGCGAGTAGAAGGAGAAGCACCACGACAGCGACTCCGAGGGTCAACCTTGTCACTCGACTCGCTGCTTGATGTGATGAGTAGAGCCCACCCGCGCTCGGGGACGACTGCACCGTCAACACTCTACGAGCCTTGTTGCGCTCTGCCATGAGGACGACGAGTGAGTTTGTGACAGCAGTTTCCCTGCAAGCTCGGGTGCTGACCTGGCACATCTCACGGGGGGTCACAAGGTCGATATCATCGGTGCAACCTTGCTGAGCAATCGGCCCGTCTCGGCAGCGGGCTGTTTGAGTCGAAAAACTCAAGCTCGGGTTTTGGGTGCTCAAGCTCGGCCTAATGCAGTGGCACGCAAGAGAGAAGAGGTCCAGGATCACCGAGGAGATACGCCGCGTGCTTGAGGAGCACGCGAGGCTAGTTGTCGACGTGGCTGAGTTAAGCGACGACGACGATCTTTTCCGGCTGGGTATGACGTCTCACGCCAGCGTGCGGGTGATGCTCGCACTCGAGGATGAGTTCGGTGTCGAGTTCCCTGAGCACATGCTGAGAAGGGGGACGTTCGAATCCATCGCGTCGATCCGGCAGTCGATCACTGAACTGCTAGACACGACCTCAGGCGATTGAGGGTGTCTCTAGCAAGGCCGGTACCGGTCTGGTTCGGTCCCGACGAATCACCGCTGTTCGGAGTCTTCCACGCACCAGAGGAAACCACGCGTGGGGTGATTGTTCTCTGTCCGCCACTCGGGCGTGAGTACACGTACTCACATTCGACGTTTGTCCAGCTGGCGACTCTCCTGACAACGCTCGGCTTCGCGGTGCTCAGATTTGACTATCGCTCGACCGGCGACTCGTTCGAACGAATCGAAGGCGGCGAGGCGGCAAGTGGATTCGAACGGGACATCGGGTTTGCGGTCGAATACGTACGATCGCTCGGTACCGCTCCGGTCGGGATTGTGGGCATGAGGCTTGGAGCCAACTTCGCCAGCGCCCGGCGCGGTTTCGAACCGGTCGATGCGGCGGTCCTTTGGGACCCCTGTCCGACAGGGCGGTCTTTTCTGCGGGAACAGCGCGCGCTTGGCCTGTTCGCGGTAGTTCTCAAGTCGGGGGACGACGCCGATCCCCTCGATTTCCCAGGATTCAAGCTTTCGCCCGAGATGTCGGACGAGATTTCCAGCCTGGACTTCATGGAGAGCGACCTCGGACCGATCGCGAAGGACGGTCTCGCTAACAGGGTGCTGTTGCTTACGCGGACAGAACGTGTTGCCGATCGCAAGCTTGCAGACCGCTTTGATCTACCAAATGTCGAGCACAGGGAAGTGCCGGGGCAGCCCAAGCTCTTGAACGTGCACGACGACTGGCCTGTTGTCCCCACGGAGGGGCTCGCAACGATCGCTGAATGGTTGGACAAGGTCATGCCTCGAAGTAGCCCGGGAATAGCGGTTCCGACCCGCAGCGAGGTCACTGCCCAAGTCTCGACGAACGGGTTGGGCTCCAGTGCGGATCAGGGCGCGCAGACAGCTCTCGTCCGCGAACGAGGAGTCAGGCTTGGCCCAGGGGGGCTTTTTGCCATTGAGACGGAGGGTGAAACCGGAGGATCAGACCCGGTTTGCGTCTTCGTGAGCGTCGCGAATGAACACCGAGTTGGCCCAGGTCGTTTGTGGGTGCAACTGAGCCGTAGGCTCGCGGCTGAAGGATTCCGCTGTGTCAGGTTCGACGTCAACGGATTCGGTGACAGTCCTCCGCGCTCTGGAGGGCCCGTTCAGCCAGTGCGCTCGGTCACAGCGATCGACGACGTTCTCGACGTCGCCCGAGCTGTTTCGCCCGAGGATCCGGGCAACGTTGTGTTGTTCGGACTCTGCTCCAGCGGTTACCAGGTGCTGGAGGCAGCGCTTAGCCTCTTGCCGCGGGGCGTCTGCGCGCTGAATCCTTCCATTGTGTTCCACCCGCCTGAGGTGACGTCAGGGGGAAGGATGGACGTTCGCCGTCGGTTCTGCGTGCCGGAAGACCTCGCGCTGGCCGGAGCCCGCGACTCGCGCGCCGTACGGTGGTTTAAGAGGCGACTTCCGACTCCCACAACGAAGGTAAGCCATCGACTGTGGAGCGTCGTCGGGTTCTTCCGAAACGGTCCAGGGGCGCGCCTAGGAAACCTAGCTCAGGCGGGCACCGAAGTGCTCCTGATCTGTAATGACCATGAAATTCAGCCCTTCTTGGAATCCGGCGTGAGTGCTGTTCGCCGACCGGAGCTCAAAGCGCGCCTGCACATAGAGGTGATTCACACACTGAACCACGGGCTGTTGCCGTCAAGGGACAGGGAGCAAGTCACGGAGCTGATTCTCGACTACGTCCTCACTCGTTTCCGTACACAACGCTCGAGTTGACTGCTGAAGCCGCTATAGAACGCTAAGACCGTCGGGTTCAGGGCCAGAGGCGGGAGCGCACAGCTTGCGGCCACTGATCGGGGTCGAGTCCGTGCGTTCCCAACAACGCGAGGGTGATCCGCTCGACGCCGAAGCCGACGCATGCCGTGTGCGCGACGTTGCCCGTTTCAGACTCGATCCCGAACCCGATCCCGAAATGATCAAGGTGATAGTTGGACGACGAGATCGCCGTCGGCTCGGCGTCAGGGCGAATCGTGCAAACGACCTCGTACTTGAGCGCGTCGGTGCGTTGGTTCAAGGCGAGCATCCGCCCGGTTCGCCCGAAGAACGGGTCGTTCGCGACGACCGTTTCGACCGTGAGTCCCAGCCCGGAAAGTAGATCGGCGGACCGCTCGAGCCAAACGTCGCGGTGGGCAACGGCACTGTCGGGATCACCGACGTACACGAACTCGTGTTGGCGGAACGCCTGCATCCTGGCGGGGTCGAGGCTCGGCTCGTGGCGGAAGCATTGCCCGAACACCTCGAAGCGCCGCCCCCCGGCAGGAAGGCGTCCTGCGCACAAGGGATAGAGAGGGTGGCACGCCGCTGAGCACAGCGAAACATCGGACGGCGTGAGCAACTCGACCCAAGTGTCTCCGCGCGTGAGTCGTTCCAGGAGCTCCACATGCTCTCCATCGCCTCCTTCGAAGACGCTGATCGAGCCCAAGAGGTCTGGAAACGAGCGCAGGTAACCGCTGCGCTCGAGGACAAGTCGTGGGATTACAGCTGGGAAGTGGAGAACCGAAGCATGCTGATCTGCTCCAGCCGCAGTGACAAGATCGTCGATTCCCCGGACCACTTTCTCGAAGGCGCCCGACCGGCCGTAGAGGCCGTCGACGCCGGTCTCGACGAGTAGGCCGCTGGCCAACAAGGCCGACCGGAAGTCGCTGGTCACGGCTCGCTCCTCACAGACGCGAAGACGACGGCAGCGGCAAGGTTCCCCTCTTGGCTGAAGCTGAGAGCAAAGTCGCTCAGGCTGGCTCGTCTGGCGAGCTCGGCCGCGTGGCCGCTGAGCCGCAGCGTGCAACGGCCGCTCTCATCCTGGCGAACCTCGATCGAACGCCAAGTCGGGAGGCGGTCGTTCGGTCGGAGTACCTTCATCGTCGCTTCCTTAGCCGCAAAACGCGCGGCGAGGTGACGAGCGCGCGCCTTCCCCGCACCCGATGAGCAGGCGATCTCGTGGTCGGTAAAGACGCGACTCAGATAACGGTCGCCGACACGCGCAAGCGCCTCTTGCACGTCGTCGATCGCGACGACATCGATACCGACGGCCAACCTCGGGTTGTCTCTGCTCGGCCTCTTGGCGACCGGGTTTGGCTCTGCCCTGCTCATATAGCGGCGCTCAATGCCTGATCGATGTCTTCGATGAGGTCATCGACGTGCTCGATGCCGATCGAAAGTCTTATGGCTTCCGGTGCCACACCGACCAATTCGAGAGCTTCAGGCGACAGTTGGCGATGCGTGGTCGATGCGGGGTGGGCGACGAGCGACTTGGAGTCGCCCATGTTCACGAGGCGCTTGAAGAGCTTGACCGAGTCGAAGAACCGGATCCCGGCGTCGTACCCGCCAGCGACGCCGAAGGTGATGATCGAGGGGCAGTGGCCCTTCAGGTACCTCTGGGCAAGCTCGTAGTACGCGAAGGCGGGATCTCCGAGATACCTCAGCCATTCGACGCGTGGGTCACGAGCCAGGTAATCCGCTATGGCACGCGTGTTCGATTCGTGGCGTTCGAGTCGCACGGCCAAAGTCTCGAGCCCTTGGAGCAGGAGGAAGGAGCCAAGGGGGGAAAGCGTCGCTCCGCTGTTGCGCAGGCTTACGGTGCGGCACCGCACGGCATAGGGGGCCTCGGGGAATTGCTCGGCATAGACGACTCCGTGGAAGGCCGGTTCCGGCCGGTTGAACATCGGGAACCTGTCGGGATGATCGACCCACGGAAAGCGGCCCGCGTCGACAATCGCCCCCCCGAGCGTGGTGCCGTGGCCACCGATGAACTTCGTCAGGGAGTGCACGACCACGTCTGCTCCGTGATCGATCGGCTTCAGGTACATGGGAGTCGCGATCGTGTTGTCGACTATGAGCGGAACGCCGTGACGATGAGCGACGTCGCTGGTCGCCTCCAGATCCACGACGTTGAGCGCGGGGTTGCCGACGGACTCGCAGAAGACCGCCTTTGTGCGGGCGTCGATCAGCGGCTCGATGCATTCTGGTCGGTCGTCATCGGCGAAGCGCACTTCTATGCCCTGGCTTGGCAGCACATGAGCGAAAAGTGTGTACGTGGAACCGTAGAGCTGTGGCGTAGTGACGACGTTGTCGTTCACCGTGGCGAGGTTCAGGACCGAGTAGTTGACTGCTGCGGCACCAGAGCTCAGGACCACCGCTCCAGCTCCGTTTTCCAAAGTCGTGAGGCGCCTTTCCAGCACGTCGTTCGTCGGGTTGTTGAGCCGGTTGTAGTGAAAGCCTGGTATGTCCAGGTCGAAGATGGCTCCGGCGTGTGCCGCGTCATCGAACTGGTGGGCGATCGTTTGATAGATGGGCACGGCGACCGCTCGGGTTGTGTCGGGCGTGTAGCCGCCGTGGATCGCCACGGTCTCGTCATGCACCGCGCTGCCTCCTACTTTGAATGAGCCGAAGCCAGTTGGCATACAGCCTTGTCCCGGAATGCTGCCAGGTGTTGTAGAGGCGCTGCTCCACAGCCTCGAAGGGGAAATCCCTGATCAGTTGGGGATCAGTCGGTAGGGCACGCACCCGGGTCTCGAAGCTCGCCAGAAGCCGGTGACTCTCCTCATCGAAGTAGCCGACCGGAATGGCGGGGATCGTGCCGCGCTCGCCTCGCAGGAAACGCTGCAGGTCGCGCCTGTACTCGCGCAGGAGACTGTCGGTCGAGTACTCCGGATGGCCCTGGACGAGGACGAATGTGCACGAGCCCCTGTCCTTCACTACAACCGTCCACGTCATCTCCGGCGACTCGATCAGGTTGGTGTAGCCGTCGGCCTGAAGGAGGCCAGATGGCAGGTCGTTGAGGCGCGAATGGGGAATGTGCACCAAGGCGCCGAGCCCTTCGGTGAGGGGATGCCGTTTTCTGATCGCCTGGACGAATACGCCCGAGCACTTGACAGGAAGGGTGTGCCGCTCGATGCCGTCGAAGAGCAACGCCGCAGCATGTGCGGCCAGGCAGGAGAGCAAGGCGGACGCCGTGGTGCCTTCGGCCCAACCGATGAGCTCCGCCAGAGCTTCCCAGTACGGTTCCTTCCTGAGATCGTCGGTGAGGGGCTCTGTTCCCGTCACGATGAGGCCGGCTGGCCGGCCGAGGTACATCTCGTCGACCGGTCTGTATTCCCGAGCCACAAGCTGTTCGATTGCCGCAGATCGGGCAAGACCGGGAAGCCAATAACGGCTTACGTACACCGTCACGTCAACTATCTCGCGAGCCGCACTTTCCAAGAGCCCGACGAACTGCCGCTCCGTCTCCTCGAAGGCTGAGTCGGGCATGTTGTTGACGAAGGCGATCTCGATGGTCGAGACGTGCGGGTCCCGCCGGCGTCGGTTCTCGAGTTCGTCACCTTCCGCCGCACGAGCGCCGTTGGCGGGTGAGGTGATAACAAGTGAGATCGGCTCTTCTCCAACTGTCGGGCCGTGCGGCCATCCGTACGGAATATTGTAAACGGCTGGTGGCATCTCCGGACCATTGCGCTGTGATCTCAGCGATAGCACAGACGTGCAAGCAAACACTCCGGGTAGTCGGATACGTCTGTTGCTAAATGTCCGAATAGGCACCGAGGCTATGAGCATCGACGTCCAGGAAGCTCGTATCCCCTGTGTGTCAGGCTGAACTGAGACACCCGCAGCAGTAGTCCAACCCTGCAGGGCGAGATCGGATCTCTTACGAAGTGACCCTCACCACCTTGACGATGACTCGCGCCCATGATGAAGCCATGGGCGACGAACCCTCGATTCCAGATCGACCCAGGCGGCGGAGCTTCACCGCCGACTACAAGCTGGCGATCCTCGACGAGTATGACCGC
>Ga0187884_10003709_pt1 | contig 11698 bp, 12 predicted proteins | sample June2016WEW_20_4_FD_132983 | JGI IMG/M metagenome (GOLD analysis project Ga0187884, IMG submission 132983) | Peatland microbial communities from SPRUCE experiment site at the Marcell Experimental Forest, Minnesota, USA - June2016WEW_20_40 | ecosystem: Environmental > Terrestrial > Soil >...
AACGATAACACTCGGCTACGCCCCCTGAACCAACGAAAACCGAGCGCGTTGGTCAAGATTAACGGGATTCCCCTGCTCGAGCACCAAATACGGGGGTACCGTTGTGTGGGCGTCGAAATGGCTTCCATATCGGTCGTCTCTGGCTATCAGCACGGCCAGATCAAGCGCTACTTGATGCGCGAGCACCCCGACATCCGCCTCGTGCGCAATCCCGACTATCGTTCCGCGGACGCCCTCTACTCGCTGACCCTCGCCTTGCGATGCGCAGAGCCCCCCACCGCCGACGAGGGGCTGTGCATAAGCCGCGGAGAGTGCATGTACGATGATGAGGTAATCGAGCGCGTGTCTCGCGTCTCTGGGAGCGCCATCGTCGTGGATAGCAGCCGCTACGGGGCTGAGGCGACGAAGGTCATGGTAGAGGACGGAAACGTCGTGCTGATTGGTACCCATATTCCGAAACAATCGGCCACCGCGGTCGTAACCGGCTTATGCAAGCTTGACGCCTACGCTCGTACCGTGCTGGGCGACATCGCCGTGGAACGCACTGCTAAACAACGAGATGCGCCGATGATCGTGGCGCTTGGCGATCTGATTCGCCGCGCACCGATGAAGCTCGTGGACATCGCGGGAACGAAGTGGACCGCCCTGCGTACGATGCAGGACGTGCACACGGCCGACAAGCGATTCAGTCGTTTTTCATTGTCCGGCAAGCCGTGTTTCGTCTTCGACTTGGACGGGACCGTGTACGTGGGGAGTCGACCGATCCGCGGCACCGTTGAGTTCATCAAGCGGAATGTGGACGATTGTGCGTTCTATTTTGTCACGAATAACACCTCGAGGCTTCCCGAGGATTATCGGGCACGGCTCAACGCGCTTGGCATACCCGCTGACGCTGAACACATCTTGACGCCGCTTGGCCCCCTTATCGCGTACCTGCACGAGCGCGCGTTGACGCACGTGTATCTTCTCGCGAATGCCAGGGTCACCGCATACCTGCGGGAGGCGCTTCCCGGACTCGAGCTGACCGCCGATCCGGAGGCGTGTGAGGCGCTCATCGTGGGCTACGATACGGAACTCACGTACGACAAGCTGAGAGACGCTGCGCTGCTGCTGCAGCAGAACCCGCATTTGACGTTTCTCGCGACGCACGGCGATCTCGTGTGTCCCACTGAGCACGGTTTCGTCCCCGACAGCGGCTGTATTTTGTCGGTGCTCGAACAGGCAACCGGCCGCACGCCTAACACGGTTTTTGGTAAGCCTAACCCGCTTTTGTTGGAGCGCGTGACCGCTCAATACAGCCCAAGCGAGATGGTTGTCGTCGGCGACCGACTGTACACCGACAGACAGATGGCACGCAACGTGGGATGTGATTTTATCTGTGTGCTAAGCGGCGAGACCACGCGCGAACGGATAGACGAACTGAGCGAAGGCGAGTTCCCGTCGCTCATCGTGAAGGATCTTGGAGACCTGCTGACTTGAGTAAGTGGATCGACCGACGCGTTGCCGCCGACTGCAGCGCCTGAACAAGAACGACGTGGATGCTCCAGCTCGTGCGATCGGACAATTATGTGGAGACCACCATTTTGACGGCGGCTGCAGTCCTCGTGTATGGTTCGCGGGAGGCCTGGGGCCATCCGTGTTAGGGCGACTGATTCGGGCTGATTATCACTGTTTTCGATAACCTTTCCGTTGGCGCCTGACAAAGCGGAGAGACGACAACGAAGAGGGCAAGCGCTACAGCGTGCACCGTCTGATAGATACGCGTTCGCAGTCCTGCAAGCTTTGAGAACGCGTGGGGCAGCCATATCGTTGGGTAGCCATAGTCGTTTTTGCGCGGTGGAGCGAGATTTTGCTGCGATGAATCTCTAGAAGCGCGTGGTTTGGCGTAGCAACATCACGATGAAGATCTGGGTAATGATCTGCAGCTAACGTAGTACGCGCACAGCGGCATCGCACACGCAATCATTATGATTCGCTTCCTCAACTAAGCATAAATTACACACCTCGAGCGAAGAAGAGCCCGCCAAGTTGAGAACGGTCCGCGTCCTGGCTACAGGAGCGAGCGCGGCTCGTGTGGTGTACGGAGACGCAACAAGTGATACCTCACCAGCACCTCAGCGCTCTATGCACGGCTGTAGGCGCTGCGACCCGGCGCACACTGTGTACGCGTGTGTGGTAGCGACGCTGTCCGTGAGCGTGAAGAGATAGCGCCCAGAAGCGTCGGTGGTGGTGCTGGCTATGCCCACCTTGTTCGTCGGATCATCCGTGTTGTAGAGAACGATTGGCACCGCCGCCATGTCTGCGCCGCCACCGCTCGTGAGTTGACCGGCGATAGTGACGCTGTGCCCGACGCACTGGTCCGGTGGGATGGCTATAGCGGTGATGGTCGTGGGAGTTTCGACTCCGACGACTCCGCGCCTATGCACGCCGTCCCTGCCGGGAACGCTTAGCGCAGCGCCGGGGCGTTCAGCGTCAACATTTTCGCCATGCTCGTCGATAGCAAGAACGGTTTGACTTGAGGTCGCGATGCCGTCCGGGTGTCTCTCTTCTTCGTCGCCGGGCAATCTCGTGGGCCTCCTTATAGTTCAAAAAACGCATTGCCGGCCATTCATACGCAGATAGGTTCTACAACGACGATAGAATATGATACTACCGTTAGTGAACGGACGTAGTAGGCAGAGATCCCGGATCGCAGAGTTACCCTGCCAGTGCTGGCTTCATAATCGCGCATTCATTCTCATCAGTTGCGCCAGAACCTTGTCAGGGCATATGCCGCGAAACAGATCACGCGAACACGGAGATATTCTTTCTCCAAGGAATTGTGATCATCGATAGCTTAGTTAGCTCTACGAGGACAAGGAATTCTATGATTACAGCAACATAAGAAGCTCAAGCGTAGATTTCAGCACCACAAAAACTGTGGCAGTAAACCGTCAATGCCAGTAGACTGTATCCAAAACGCTGCGTCTCGGTGATAATCATGCTGTTCAACAAGGGGTCGGAGCTATCTATCGATAAACGTCAAGACGAGAGATATAAATCCTTTTAGTATACTCATTACCCGCGGAGCGTACACGTTCAATAACACAAGAACTCTGACAGTGGCAAACGTCACGCCCATAAATACATCGCTGCACCTCAGTAATGATCATACTCGATTCCGGAGCTGCGTTAATTAGCGCTGCATTTTTCTGCCGCCAAGACTACGAAAAAGGCCAAACAGAATCTAATTTCCGGTGGAAGGAGCGGTCCCGGCAGTTTAACACTGAAGACCCGAGAGCGATACAAAACTTAATGTGCGAAGCATTCAGATACTGGTGTGCTGTTTCCGAAAGGCCACTGTGGCGGCATCAAGAAATCGAGCACGCTACTGCACGACCGCCGTGACAACATGCCAGTCGAATGCGCGCCTCGTAAATCATTCCTTCCTGCTTTCAGACACACGATTGGGGAAGAGGAGATCGCTGAAGTAGTAGACACACTGAGATCGGACTGGATTACTACCGGTCCAAGAACCCACGACTTTGAAGATCAATTTAAGGAGTATGTAGGCTGCGATCATGCAATTGCTGTCAATTCGTGTACTGCAGCAATGCATTTGTCGTTGGTTGCGGCCGGAATCGGGCGGGGACACGAGGTTATTACCACCCCGTTCACATTTGCTGCGACTGCTGAAGTCATCATCCACCAGCAAGCAAAACCAGTCTTCGTGGATATTGAACCAGACACGTACAATATTGATTCATCTAAGATTGAAGAGAAGATAAGCGAGCGGACGCGGGCCATTATGCCTGTGCACTACGCGGGCCACCCCTGCGAAATGCACACCATCCTTCAAGTCGCAGATCAACATAGATTAAAGGTCATTGAAGATGCTGCGCACGCATTTGGAGCGGCTATCAACAACACGATGATCGGGTCTTTAGGAGACGCAACGTGCTTTAGTTTTTATGCAACGAAAGCTATTACAACTGGCGAGGGAGGCATGGTAACGACGAATGATGACCTTCTCGCTGAAAACATCAGATTACTGAGTTTACACGGTTTAAGCAAAGATGCTTGGAAGCGGTACTCACACGAGGGGACATGGTATTACGACATAATATGCCCTGGCTATAAATACAACATGATGGACGTACAGGCAGCAATAGGCATTCACCAGCTTAAAAGGGCGCCGGAAATGCAAAAGCGAAGGGAAGGGATCGCAAGAAAATATACGAAGGCGTTGAGAACTATTCCCGAGATTACCCTCCCGCGCATTAAAAAGAACGTACGGCACGCTTGGCATTTGTACCCCATTCTGATCAACGCCGACTTACTGAGTATCAGTAGAAACGGATTCATTGACGTGCTAAAGTCTGAAAATATTGGAACGAGCGTCCACTTCATACCGCTGCACTTGCATCCTTATTACCAGCGCACGTATGGCTACAAGAGGGGCGATTTCCCCGTAGCGGAATCGGTGTTCGACCGCACAGTTTCACTGCCTATATATCCCCGCATGAGCGAGAATGACGTTGACGACGTCATTGCTTCAGTACGCAAGGTGGTGGACCAGCATGGTTCGTAGTTGTACGAAGATCAGCATTGGAAGTAAAATGGTTGGGGACGGCGAACCGGCATTCATCATTGCCGAAGCAGGACTTAACCACGATGGAAAACTTGCGCAAGCTAAGAGGCTCATCCAATATGCTGCAGAGGCAGGAGCAGATGCCGTTAAGTTCCAAATCTACGAGACTGAAGAGCTGTGTGGCAGCGAAAGCCCTGATTTTGCCCTATTCAAATCACTGGAATTCAGCAAAGACAAATGGCTCGAGCTGGCAGATTTTGCAAAAGACCACGATATCGTGTTCACTGCGAGTGTATTTGGTGAAGGGAGCGTGGATCTCTTAGAAACCATTGGCTCACCGATGTTCAAAATCGCATCAGGAGATTTGACGTACGTGCCATTATTGGACTATGTCGCAAAGAAAGACAGGCCGATAGTTCTCTCCACCGGCATGGCAACGCTCGGCGAAATTGAAGATGCTTTAAATGAGATCTATGAAGCAGGTACCCGTAGCGTAGTGTTAATGCATTGCGTGAGCACTTATCCCACAGCTTATGAAGACGCGAATTTAAGGGCCATTAAAACACTAAAATACGCGTTCGGCCTTCCAGTAGGATTTTCCGACCATACAGAAGGGATTCTCCTTCCGGTAGTTGCGGTCGCCCTTGGAGCAAATGCCATTGAAAAGCACTTGACGCCCGATCGTACGCTTCCGGGGCCCGATCATTTGCTGAGTCTTGAACCTCTCGAGTTCAGAGCCATGGTCGAGCAGATCCGACTCGCAGAACAAGCGCTCGGAGACGGGATCAAGAAACCAACCGCGGCTGAGCGAGAGATACGTGACCAAGCGCGCCGATTTATAACAGCGAAAACACAAATCCGCGCAGCTACCACCATAAGCAGAGACATGGTCAAAATAGTCAGGTCGAACCCGGCCATCGAGCCAAAATTTCTTGATCTCATAATAGGCAGAACAACTAGACGAGCGATAGCAAAAGATCAAGGAATCACATGGCAGGACGTCTAGACCGACTCGTTTTAGCTTTTCAACATCAGCAAAACAATCGTCAGTTTCACAAGTGTAGCGCTGGAGGCGCTTAAAAGCACCCGGATATCGGATGTATCCTTTGGTTCACTGAAAAAAGCCGTGCGTGAACGGGCCAATCGCTTTGGTGCGAGAACTAAGATGCGCTTCGCAAGCGCGTGACAAGATGAGTTTCATGACGCACGATGATCAGAGAAGGATTGTTGCAATTATTCAAGCGAGGATGGGCTCCGAAAGGCTGCCAGGAAAAGTACTGGCGCGAATCGGGAACAGCTCGCTTCTCAGCATTCTTCTACATAGGTGCAAACAATCACATTATTTAGATTTAATCGTGGTTGCAACGACGACAAAAAAAGAGGATGACGCGATCGTGGAGCTAGCTAAAAGCGAAAGTATCAGCTGGCATCGAGGAAGTGACCAAGATGTATTAGGCCGATATTATCAAGCCGCCACGCGATTTAACGCAGACGTAATAGTCCGCGTGACTGCGGACAACCCACTCACCGATCCGAAGTTAATGGACAGGCTAATCGGAGCTCACCTAAAGAATAGATGGGACTATACTTACTGTCCGGATGCACCGTTAGGAACTGGCGTTGAAGTCATAGATTTTGCGGCTCTACACGCTGCCAACCAGGCAACCTCCAATCTATACGAAAGAGAGCACGTGACCCCCTACCTCCAATTGCATCCAGACAAATTTGCTATCCAAACGATCGAGTGTCTAAGCGCGGATCCGAACGTGCGTCTGACCGTTGACACAGCGGCAGACTTGGCACTTATGAATGCACTTGATGAAGTGTTGGGGGCTCTCGAGGACGTTGAGATAAAGCGCGTAGCAGATCTTCTAGAGAGCAACCCGGAGTTGCGCGAAATAAATAAGCACATAGTGCAGAAGGATGTTAATGGCAGAGCACGTTAGCGTATCGAAGATCGCGTTCGTAACCGAAGGCGGGACGAAAATTGGCTTTGGACACGTCTACAGGAGCGTAAACCTGGCCGAGCAACTGCGTTCTGATGCAATACCGCTCTTTTTGACCCAAAGCGATGAATCAGTCGCCGCGAGGATCAGACACTTTGGATTTAGAACCACGCGGTGCAAGTCAAATGAAGAGATCTTGGATACGTTGAGTCAGATCAAGCCGACTGTAGTTGTTTTTGATGCACCTCATCTATCCGCAACGTTGATAAAAAGCGTACGCGCGACACTGGTCGAGACGCGCATAATAGTTTTTGACAACTTTTTCGATCCGGCTGAAAATAGCTGTGTTGACGTAATAGTCAATGCATTAATCTCGCGCGACTTCAAGAACGAGTTTATTTATGATGAGAATTCGAACACACGGTACTACTTTGGCCCAAGATATTTAGTGCTTAACGAGGATTTTTTTGTAGAGTCCTTCGAACAGCAAACACAAGCAGGTCACTCGCATAAAAAGACGGTGCTGCTGACTTTTGGGGGAGGCGATTCAGCAGACTTAACAACCCGCGCGCTTAATCATATTTTAAGACTTGATAACGAAATGCGAATTCATATTCTCATAGGCCCCGGGTACACGCATCTCAAAAAGCTGAATGCAGTGATACAGGCAAATCAGGACTACGGGGTTCAAATCAAGGTTGACAAAGACGTTAATAATGTGGCAGAACGGATGCGCGACGCTGATGTTGTGATCACTTCTCCTGGGCTCTCTATGTTCGAGGCGCTGAGACTAAGAAAGCGGGTAATAGCAGTTTACCAAAATGAGCTTCAAAGAGCAGATTTCAAAAACTTTCCGCTTAAATGCATAGTCGAACAATCAGATATGTCGCATATGGATGCGCTCTTAGAAGACGTTGAACATTTTGACCAAGACGGCGTTGATAAGCTTCAGATAGGCGAGGGCAGGACAGAGGTTTTGCAAGCCATCAGGAACCTCTTGTCTCCTTCAAAATACTCGATCTCAAATCAGAGAACATACTGCGTAAAGTAGTAGATCTGTATGTTGAAATGAGAAACGACTATGCAGAGCCCCTAAATACCAAACCACCAACGCGGCAAACACTTCGAAGAGGTTCCTTGACGCTCATGTGCTGATAAGCGCATTGTGCGCAGTTGACAGCTGCTTGGGCTATTCGTTGTCTACTCGGAGAAAAAAAATCACAACGATTTAGTGTTTAAGAACGATGCTAAAATACAAGATTCGCATTCGATGCAAACTAGGTTGAACGGGGGGCGAAAAATTAAGGGAACAGTTTTGCAGCCAACGTATCTACCGTGGTCAGGCTATTTTGACATGATAGACTCCACCGATATCTACGTAGTCTTTGATCACGTTCAATTTGAAAGAAAATCATGGCAGCAAAGAAATAGGATTAAAGGTCCTAACGGCGCACACTGGCTTACTATACCTATTCAAAAAGTTGCACGAGATACTCCAATTTGCGACATAAGAATTTCGTATGATCAAGGAGATCCACTAAGTAAACATTGGAAAGCAATAACTTTTGCTTATCAAAAAGCACCCTATTTCGCGGAGTATCGCCCCTTTTTTGAACCGATCTACTCAAAGAACTACACGTTGTTGAGAGATCTAAACGTTGATCTGATCAAAGTAATCTGCGACGCATTAGGAATCAAAATGAAACTGGCCTTTTCCTCTGAGCTCGATTTGAATGACCAAGAGATGGGCAAAACAGAAAAAGTTATAAATCTGTGCAAGAAGGCAAGAATCACCTGCTTGTACGAAGGCAAATCTGGGCAAGATTTCATGGATTTGGCTTTGTTTGACAGGGAACAAATCGACATCAAATTTCATCAATTCATTCCTAATCCGTATCCTCAACTACACGGCCCATTCGTTCCTCGCTGTTCTGTGATAGATCTGTTATTTAACGTGGGAGGGCGGTCTTTACAGATTATTAAGCAAGGCAGCAAACGTGAAAGCAAATGAGGTTACCAGATCTAGAATGAGAACAGCACTTCTACAGCGCACTTATTTACCGTGGATTGGCTATTTTGGCTTGATCGATTTAGCGAGCACTTTTGTTTTCTATGATGATACTCAGTTCACGAATCAGTCCTGACAGCAAAGAAATCGCATCAAAACTGCTCCGGGATGGATCTGGCTTACCGTTCCAGTGTTTCGAAGGTTCGGTCAGCTCATTACGCAGGTTCGCATTAACACCAATCTCAAATGGTCTGAAAAACATTGGAAATCTATAAGCTACAACTATCCGAGAAACACGCATTTTAAAGACTATTTGTCAGTTTTTGAAGATATGTGGAAATAGAAATGGGATCGTCTGGTCGATCTAAATGTGGCACTAATTATGCAGATCTCTGATCTTTTAGGCATTCATGCGGAATTTGTTGCTTCTTCAGAACTTAATGCGCTGGGAACAAAAACAGACCGCTTGATCAGTGTATTGGACGAACTTGGCGCAGACGAATACATCTCTGGCCCGGCAGCACAATCATACATTGAAGTCGAAAAGTTTAAGGAAAGTGGCAAAACTCTCTATTGGTATGAATTTGCACATCCGGTGTACCCACAGCTATTTGGGGGATTTGTCCCATGTTATCTGCAGTCAATCTGCTGTTCAACGTGGGCGAATCACGAGACTTAATTAGGAAATCGAATGAAACCGCACTTAGACGAGCATAACAACACTGGTCTATACGAGGGAAAGACAATACTTGTCACTGGTGGCGCTGGCTCAATCGGGAGGGAGCTCGTAAAAAGACTCCTAGATTTTAATCCGAAGTCTATTCGCATTCTTGATGAGAACGAGACTGCGCTCTTTAATTTGCAGCATGAGCTCCAAACTGAGAAGACGCGGATCTTTATCGGAGACGTGCGAGATTACAGAAGACTGCTTAGGGCTTTTGAGGATGTGGACGTCGTATTTCATAGCGCTGCACTTAAACACGTCCCACTCTGCGAATACAACCCATTCGAAGCAGTTCGCACCAATGTGCTTGGCACACAAAATGCCATTAATGCTGCCTTAGACACTGGTGTGAAGACGTTTATTTTTATAAGCACCGATAAAGCCGTAAATCCACGTAATGTTATGGGGGCCACCAAGCTGCTTGCTGAACGCTTGGTCATTTCTGCAAATCGCTACAAAGGGAGTCGAAAAATAGCATTGAGTTGCGTGCGATTCGGCAACGTCATGAACTCAAGAGGTTCAGTGATCGAACTATTCAGAAATCAGATAGCCCAGTCGAAGTGCATTACCATCACCGACCCAAAGATGACGCGCTTCGTTATGGGAATTCCACAAGCAGTTGACATGATCTTGAAAGCCGGAAGCATCGCTCAAGGGGGGGAACTCTTCATTCTGAAGATGCCCGCTCTGTACATCGGTGACCTTGCTGATGCAGCGATCCAAGTATTCGCGCCTCTCTATGGCCACAAGCCTGATGAAATCAAAATTAAGATCATAGGAAAGCGGCGTGGTGAAAAGCTGTTCGAAGAGTTATTTACCGATGACGAGGCGGGTAATGTGACGGACCGGGATGACCTGCTTATCCTAGATGCTGAACAAGACAGACCAGCTTCCAGGGATATTCGTTTTACCTATACTTCCGACTCGGCTGAGAAAATACCAACGAAAGAAATTGAGAAGTTGCTACTCGAATTCTGTATCTGATATTATCTTTGAAAAGACTCTTGAGTGCTTCATTTCTTGCCCGCACCTCCCTCCTACCGGTTACAAATTAGTAGGTCGAAAAAGCCGCTGCGACCTCGATGTTGATCGACGCAAGGGACATCAGAGGCACAATTAAAGCGACCGTGACGAGAGGGGTTACAACGCTCCCCAAAGTCGACAAAGCATTTATGCTATCTTCTAAGTCTACAAACAAAACTAACGACGCGAAAGCAAAGGACCTATTGCCAATGTCGTCATCGCTGCGGCGATTATGCCGTGGCTGGGTACATAGAGACAAGCATCTTGCGTGGTGCGCCCATTGAGCCCGGAACCGAATATCAGAGCAAATCGCCTTTCGCTCTCCGTCAATGCTGACGCTGTGTACCGTCACACGCTGGGGAAACGCAGCCATAAGCTCCTTGAGATAAGTATCGCTTAGTAGAGGCACTTCGGCCCGATTTCGCATCTCGGTCGCCAGATGTCAAGCAACGCGCTTACGTCATTCGTTTGTTCTATCTCTCCTTTTACTCGTGCAAGTTGGCTATGGTCTTCTTCTTACGAATGCAAATCTTAATTCATTTAGCGCAGCTAGCGCTGGAAACATTATTTCTGCTGCGTTTTCCACTCAGCTTGTCCTTACGTATTCGCGCTTCTTGTTGTATGTTTTTTACTTCGTGTTCGGCTTCTTCATTGCCGAGCACTACGGGACGATGAAGCAACGGATTGCGAAAATAAGCATAAAAAACATCTCGCTGGCGGTTCTGGTCTCTACGATTTATTATACCGTCGTTTACTATCACATCGCCGTGTTATTAGGCCCTGCTCCCTTGTATTATGTAAGGCTTTATCTGCTTACGGGGCCTTTTTATTGTTTAATCCTGATCTTTTTCTACTTGGAGCTCAGCACAGGCTGGGCAGAGCTGCGCGGATTTTTGTTGCGGTATCTGGAAAAAATCGGTGAAGACTCCTTTGGGATATATCTTGTCCAAGGATTTTTCTTCACGGTGTTTTGGGCTGCGCTTTTTAAGCTGGGTTTGAGCGCAAACAATCTGCTTCTTTATCCGGTTTTGTTCTCGTTGACATTAGTATCAAGCTATTTGAGCGTGGAGGGGATATATCGCCTGCCGTTGAGCAACATCATCATCGGAAAACCGAGAAAGGAGGACAGTAAGCCAACGCAGACGGCGCGGATTTCGTCTGCGCAATGACTGTCTCACTTTCTGCTCGGCCGACACTGTGGACAGCAGCTCGATAACCTCGTTATGGTAGCAATATTAAATATTGAGCGGAACCCTCATGGCTCGGCTGGCCGGTGACATCCCGGTTTTTTATGGTAAAAAGTGGGTCCGAAAAGCACAAGATAGCATGAAATGGCCGACTTGGGACATCAAATGACCACCAAAGAAAAAAAGAGTCCTGTGTGGCTCCGAATACTTGAGATCAGCGCAGGTCTTATCATCCTTATC
>Ga0187884_10003711_pt1 | contig 11694 bp, 9 predicted proteins | sample June2016WEW_20_4_FD_132983 | JGI IMG/M metagenome (GOLD analysis project Ga0187884, IMG submission 132983) | Peatland microbial communities from SPRUCE experiment site at the Marcell Experimental Forest, Minnesota, USA - June2016WEW_20_40 | ecosystem: Environmental > Terrestrial > Soil >...
AGGCCGATGGAGACCTTGGTGGATACGGACAGCCGCTGGACGACACGGCCGTCTTGGTCGTGCGTGACACCAATGATCATGGGGATTCCTCCTTCAATAGCTGCGATCGGACGAGTGGACCTGGCAGTGAAGAATATGCTGACTTGACTAACACGCCATGGCCTGACGGCCAGGCTCGGATGAGATGTCAATGTGGGGGAGGGTGCACTGGATTATCGTTACGCGGTGTTGGAGACTGGGGGTAAGTGCAACAGTCCCCGAAGAATCGCTTCTACATACTGGATCGGTCCCTTGCTATGAACTTGGAGTTCAAAGTACCATTCGAGTAAATCTAGCGTCTTGGCGTCAGCCACCTCGGCGGTGATAACCAACACGTTCGCCAGAAGGCTGGGCTGGAGCGACCTGATGCTGGGCACAACTTCCTCGGCCAGAGCATGAGCACAGCGAATGTCAAGCCACACTGCGTCGAGCTTCTCCCATCGGATTAAGTCGATAGCCTGCCTGCCACTGTCAGCCACGTCAGCTTCGCAACTTAAGTCGGCGAGCAATGTCAAAAGAGCTTTGCGCACAGATGGTACATCTTCGATGGTAAGGACCTTGCGCATCGGTGGGTTGGGTATTTTCATGATTGCCTACGCGCCTCTCATAATGACGGCGCTATGACCATATCCAAGCGGGGGTACCGCAGTCTACGACAAGATGCCTCCATCGCTAAGAAAGAAGAAACCCTAGTAACTTTAATGTAAGTATCTACATCGTCCTCGAGGGCAATCCCTCGTTTGCCGCCAAGCCTGAAGATGATGCGATGACTTTTGGAATTGCTGAAAAATCGATGCATGCCTGGGCTTCCTTTACCGGGTCACGAACGGTAAGGAAGGAATTGTGGGGGAGCGACTCGATAAGACGGCGCGTGTAGGCATGTCCGGGTGAGCGAAAAATCTGCTCGGTCTTTCCGCATTCCAGGATTTCGCCCTCTCTAAGGATTGCCACGCGGTGGCATAGGGACGCGACCGAAAGCAGATCGTGCGAGATATAGAGGATCGCCATATTGAGTTCCCGATTAAGGCGAGCGAACAATCGGAGGATCTCTGACTGCGTGACCATGTCGAGGGCGCTTGTGGGCTCATCAGCGATGAGGACTGATGGCCGATGGAGGATGGCCATGCAGATCAATACTCGTTGTGCTTGGCCTACACTGATCTGGGAGGGGTAGCGGCGCAAGAAGGCTTCATCTGCCGGCAGGTCCACGCTCTCCATGACCTCACGGATCGCCGCCTGGCAATGGTTGCGTGAGTGCGAGGCATGAGTTGTCCATGCCTCGGACAACTGTGTACCAATCCTCAGCACAGGGTTTAGGGAGGAGGTGGGGCTCTGCAACACGAGGCTAATCTCTCGGCCGCGGACCCGTTGCATTTCCCGCTCGGTCAGGCGCATCAGGTCACGGCCGCTGAACATGATCTGACCGCATGCACGACCTCCTCGGAGTTGCAGAAGTCTTAATGTGGCGAGCGCCAGCGTGCTTTTCCCCGACCCACTCTCACCCACCAGCCCTAGGATTTCACCCCGTTCCATTTCCAGCGCCACGTGGCGAAGCATGCCTGGCTTGCCGGGGTAATCGACCGAGAGCCTGATCGAGAGCAGAGAACCAGATGAATTCATTTCTCACCCCCGGCCCCATCTGAAGTGAGACGCAGCCTCTCCGCGTTCCAAAAAGCCTGCGGCCACAGTACGCCCGGGTCGGCGTTTTGCACCGACGGAGATATTGCTGTCAGAGCGTTTCTCGTAACGAGATAGAGAAAGGGGGCCTGTAGCCAGACGATTTCTTGCACCCTATCGAAGTAGGCTTTCCGTACGTTTTGATCGATTGCTGTGGCCTGGTCTTGCATCAAGCGATCCATTTCAGCTTCCCAGGCGGTTTCCGGCGACTTTTGATTGGGATTCCAAATATGCTGGTCTGCAGAGCTGAGCCAGACATTCATCTGGGCGTTTGGATCCAAATCGACATTCACCAAGCCGAGCAAGCACGCTTCGTAGTCGAAGGTCCGGCTTATGCGCTCGATCAACGATGCAAAATCTAATGTCACCACGTTGAGGCGGATACCCAACTGCGACAAATCCTGTTGAACCATCGCGGCGATCCGCTCGCGCGTTTTGTTCCCGGCATTCGTGATCAGAGAAAACTCAACAGGATGGCCATCACGATCCTTCAAGGAATCCCCCTCCCTCCGAAAACCGTCCTGATTTAACCGTCGAAGAGCTGCCTGGGGATCGAACGGGTGGGGCTTGAGCGACTGATTGAACCAGAAACGGTTAGCCGGTGAAAAGGGACCCACCGCGGGGCTCCCGTGCCCGTGGTACACGACGCGAACGATGTCGTTACGGTTGATCGCTTCAGAAATGGCCCGCCGAAAATTCTGGGAGCGGAACCAAACCTTCTTGTAGCCGGCAAGAGGCGACGTCGGCACCTGGTTGAACCAAATCATCTCCGACTCCAGTGACGGTCCTGCATCCCGAGCCGATGAAGATGAAACGGCAGCCAAACGGTCAAACATCTCCGGGTCAATATTGTTGATGAAGTGGATCTCTCCGCGCCGGAAGCGAAGCATTTCAGTCTCACGACTTTGTTGGGTGTCCAACCGAATATATTCCAGGTAGGGCAACTGGCGTCCGGCGTCGTCGCGCTTCCAGTAATAGGGGTTGCGGCGCAAAAGTACATAGGTCCCCGGCTTATAGTCAGCCACGTAGAAGGGCCCCAAGACAGCTTTCTCTTTCTGGGGCGACTTCGAAGATTCGATGGCCAGTTGATCGAAGAGCCTCTCCAGGCCGGCGACCGGGGCCGGAAAGGAGATCGTAATGCGGTGAGTCCCGGAGACGGTTGTGCTGACTGAGCCGCTTGCCGGCAGAAACGAGTCGCCAACGGGCGAATGCAGACCCGGATCCGTTAGTGCCCGCAGAGTGAATGCCACGTCTTCGGCCGAGAACGGCGTCCCATCGGAAAACGAGACGCCTTCCCGCAGTTCGAAGAAGATCTTTCGACCGGCGTCCAAAACTCTCCAGGAAACAGCGAGGCCGGGCTCAAACGCCTGCGTTTTGCGGTTCACTCGAATAAGTACTCCCCCGGTCAGGTAGCGGACCGTTTCTGAAGCTTCGTCCGCAGCTTGAAGAGGATTGAACGTCTTGGGTTCGGCGTGCAGAGAAAAGCGGAGTTCCCCACTCGACTGGGCAAACGCGGTGCATAGTACGGCCCAGGTCAAGAAGAGGTAAAGAAGCAGGCGTCGCCTCATACAGAGTGCTCCTTCCGGGAAAGAGTAATCTGAAAACAGCTCATGACCAGGAGCAAGAGGGCGGCGGGCGCCAACGACCAGGGATTGGACATAATCACAGTGGAGTCTCCAAGCTCCCGAAGGAGGTTGCCCCAGGAAGGTAGAGGCTCCGCAACGCCAAGTCCCAGAATTCCGAGGTTTGCTTCACCAATAATGAAAACCGGGATCAGAATCCAGAACTGAGCGAAGAGAGTCGGCGCCAGGTTGGGCACTACATGGACCATGACGAGACGAAGGCCGTGGCAACCGGACGCCCTTGCCTGGAGAATGACGTCGGACTCGCGCAGGGACTTGGCGCCAGCGCAAGCTACGCGTGCCGTCGCTGGCCAGCCCAGCAGGCCCAGAAGCGCGAAAGTGATGATCACCGAAGACCATGCACCCGCATTTAGGGGCAACATGGCCCGCGCCGTCAAGAGTAGAAAGAACCAAGGAAGGGAAAGAACCAAGTCTGTCGCACTCATGGCAAGCTGTTCTGTACTTCCGCCGATATAACCCGCCGCTCCGCCAATCACGGCTGCTATCAGGGTGGAAAGCAACGCCGCCGCAGGTCCCAAGAGAAGTGAGACCCTGGTGCCATAGATAAGCCGGGAGAAACGATCCCGGCCCAACTCGTCGGTGCCCAGGGGAAACTTCCAGGATGAGCCGACGTTCGGAGAATCGCGAAACTGTGTCGCGTATGAAGCTGGCGCGATGAAATTCGCCAACAGGGAAGTCACGAACACGGCGAGTAGCATGCCGAGAGCGAGTTGGCGCAGTCGTTTCATTGGTGATGTCTAACCAGAGTCACAGCCGTAAAGTCTGAGGCGAAGTTCGCTAACAGGGTCACTATTGTCACTAAAACCGTCAAATTAACCAACAGAGGCAGATCGCGACTCAGCGCCGACAGCCACGCAAGCTGACCTATTCCGGGAGAACCGCAAATCACTTCCACCGGGATGGAAGCTCCAAAACCGAGGGTTACGGAGACCCCAGCCAATGCCAAGATCTCCGGACCAGCAACCGGGAGTACATGCCAAAGCAGGATGCGAGTCCGCCCCAAACCCTTGGCGCGGGCTGTCACAATATGCGGGAGCGAGGACGTCTTCACGACTAGGTTTCGAACATAACGAAACACCTTGGGAAAGACAACGAGCCCGATCACCAGGGGAACCGACCCCCTCAGAAAGAAAAGCAGCATAGCCAGCACGGTGGAAGGCAGACAAAGGAAGACCCCACTGGCGACTGTGGAAAGCAGATCATACGCGCTACTCCGGTACATTGCTGCCGGAAGAGCTAGCGCCAAGCCGAAAAGCCAGCCCACTGCCAGCCCCAACGCAACTGACCGGAAAGTCACAGGTAAGCGCTGTGCAAAAAGTTCACTCACAGGCCGCCCCAGGGATCGCGAAACGCCTAGGTCGCCCTTGAGGGTCCTGGCCCAATAACGCCCATAGAAGTGGAAGATGTCACCGTCTTGGACGCGGGCTTGCCGAAGAACTTGGACGCTCTCTTTGGCCAAGCGAGGATCTAGTTCGCCCTCATCTACTGTGAACCCCGGAGCAAGGCGCACCAAGGTCGCTCCTAAAAAACCTCCCAGGACCACAGTGACCAAAATCATGAGCAGTTGTCGTGTTACGCGCCTTATCCACATTCGTCAGCGCCTTCCATGGCCGCGCCCTAGTTGATTGCCGCTGGCCGCAAATTGACCTCAAGTGGCCCGAAGGCCGGGATCATCTGCGCGTGATGAAGTTGCTTGTTGACGTACATCCGGTGATCTGCTTCGGCAAGCAATTGCTCTGCATCGAGACCGTCATCCGGGTACACGGCTACCCCAGTACTCAAGGACAGCAGGGGTTCTTTGCACACTTGAACTCCGGCCTCCAAGGCAATGCTCTGAAATAACAGCGACTTTTCCTTTATCGCTGCGGTATCGAAACCGGGCATGATTACGACGAATTCGTCACCGCCCATTCGCGCCACGTAGTCATACTCGCGGCACCTCTGCTTCAATCCAGAGGCCACAGAACGCAGGACCATATTCCCTGCGAGGTGTCCGAACCGGTCGTTGACCTGCTTGAAACCGTCCAGGTCACAAACCACAACCGTGAGAGGACTGTGCAGCCGCTTGCTGCGAGCCAGTTCGCTGTCAAGATGCAGGAATAGCGACCGTGCATTCGGCAGCTCCGTCAAGTAGTCGGTGGTAGCTGAGTTCTCTACGGTTTGGTACTTCAAGGCGTTCTCTATTGAAAACCCCAGCTTCGCGCTGATTGCCAGGAGAATGCGGAGGTGATCTCCGGTGAACGCATCTCTCTCCCGTCGGTAAAGCCCGAGCACGCCGACGGTCCGGTCAACCCCTTCGAGAGGCACGGCAAGCGCGGAAAGCAGGAGAGACGATCGATCCACACCTTTCAGGAAGCCTGGCTCCACCAAAGGGTTTCCGTTCACAATAGGCTTGCGGTTTTCCGCCACCCAACCACACAGGCCCTCTCCCAGACGGATTCGCAAGGAAGCGAACTCGCGGAAGTTCTCCCCCAACACATATTCGGGGAGCAGGTAGCCATCTTTGCAAATGAAGACCGCAATGGAATCGTGGGGGATGAGTCGCTTGAGACGGACAGCTACAACGGACAGGGTTTCGTCCAGGCTGAGAGAGTTACCTAATGCCTGGCTCAGCTCGAAGAGCATCTGACCTTCCCCGCGGGCGGAGGCGATGGCATGGAGGAAGTCTGCCGGCTCGTCGGTCGAAATCTCTGCCTTGGTTATCTCGAAACCTGCAGCCGGAGCTTGCCCTCGATCGACCTTTGCTCTTTTAGAAAGCTTTATTTCTGTCTGTCCTGCGGATGCGTTCACCACTTGATCGGTATCTAGGTGAAGCCTGGTTACGACTTCAACTACGCGCGGATCAAACGCCTTCCCGGCCTCTCCCTGGAGCACGGCCATCGCTTCTGGAAAGGGGAGGGCCCGTCGGTACTGGCGGTCAGAAATCAGTGCGTCAAGGCAATCCACGACCGCCAGAATCCGCGCACCGATGGGGATCTCTTCTTCCTTCAGCCCATCCGGATAACCGCTTCCATCCCATTTCTCATGGTGCGCACGGACAAGAGGCACGACCTCATAAGGAAACTGCACGCGCTGCAGGATTTCCGCACCGACTAGTGGATGGACCTTCATCCTTTCGAACTCCTCTGGCGTTAACCTGCCGGGCTTAGTGAGGATGTGCTCCGGCACGGCCAGCTTGCCGATGTCGTGAAGCAAAGCAGCGGTACGAAGAGCATCCATTTCCTCTTCCCTCAGCCCCAATTGCTTTGCCACTGCCAGGGCGAAGAGTGGCATCCGCTCGAGGTGGGGGTGTGTTGTCTCATCCTTAGCTTCGATGGCCAGGGCCAATGCCTCGATGGTGCGAAGGTGCAGAGCGGCTACCTCCTCGGCGTGTTTCTTCTCCTCCTCCAGGCGGGCTAGGTAAATGTTGTATGACCGGTAGATCCAGTACGCCACGGGAAAAACCAGGAACGTCGCATACCACTGGGTAGAACGGTTCATGATACTGAACAGTCCGGCGAAGGCTCCTCCGATCAAGTAGCACGGGAAGCACCAGAAATAGCAATCATGCCAGGTTTTCCATATCGCCTTTTTTTCGATCAGAGAAACGATGGCTACGACCTGCAATGTATTCAAGACAAAAAAGATGGAAGCCGACGCCACTAGAATTAAGGGCAGTCTGTAAGCGTTCACCAGCTTCTGGCCCCACTGGTAAACTAGAAAGGCGGCAAAGATGGCATTTGTCATACCTGCTATGTTGAACAGGACCTGAATCAGCTTGGGCCGCTTCGCCGCCTTCCAGACACTTTGTATCAAGGCGCCACTGGAGCTAATCACCAGGGTTTCGGCAAGACTCAAATCCGCAATGGCGAGCAGGTAGAAGAAGAAGGCCACCGAGATAGTCCCAGTGATGCCAGGCAGGCGTACCTTCATTCGCGAGGCCGCTAATGCGAGTAGCCAACAACTGAAAAAAAGCGGCAGGTCCTTCCACCCCCCTCCTCTCAGGGAGATTATCAAGATGCTCAGCCCTACCAATATGGAAAGAGTGAGGAAGGCCCTTGCCTTGATCGGCATTGTTTTCATGTAAGTGGCTCCTTAGCACTTATGTGCAAAGGTTTCATGCCTGCTCCTTGACAATCCGTGAAGTCACTAGTTCCCTAAGACGTGGGCGAGCAGAGAACCGCCTTCTTGACGTGGAGTCGGTAGGAAACATAGACCAGGGCCATTAGTGGCAAAACCAGGAATGAAGTCTGCCACCCTGCTAGCCGACTCGTTATAATCATCAGACCCGCGAAAGCCGCTCCAACAAGGTAATAGGGAAACGACCAGAAGCAGCAGTTTTGCCAAATCCTATACAGCGGTCTTCCCTCAACCAAGCACAACACTGCCGCCACCATTACGACATTGCTGACGTACAGGATCCCGGTGGCCAGCACCAGTAGTGGGGACAAGAAGTCTCCCAACGCCTGAGCCAATGCCAGCCGACAGACTACGAAAGAGAGCGTGGCGCTGACGATTAAGGTGGCAAGACTGAAGAAAACCTGGACCGGCGCCGGGGGCCGCTGCGGCTTCCACAGGCATTGCACCACCGCCGCTGCCCCGCTGATAACAATTACTTCCGAGAGGGGCAATTGGGCAATGGCCACCAGAATCAGAACGAAGTTTAGCGAAATGGTGCTTGTCATTCGGGGCAAGCGCACCTTGCACGTCGAAGCCAGGAGAGCCACGAATAAGTAGCCGACAAATCGAGGCATCCCCTGCGTGTCCCAATGGGCTGCTGCCCAGGCAATCAACATTAGACCGCCCGTGATCACCGCGGAAATGTAGAGTTTCGCGCTGACGGGCAGCCCGGGTACATGGGCCTCCGCCCCCTCGGGACTGCCCTCGGGGTGTGGCTGGAGCAACAATCCATAGTAGAAATGAATCAAGTAGAGGGGCGGCAGGAGGATCAGCCAGGACGTAGGCTCCGCAGGCCGGTCCGATAGCGGTAGCAGGCCCACGACGGCGGCCCCAATGAGATAATAGGGGAACGACCACAGATACCAGTGCTGACATACTTCCTTCAGGGGTTTGCCCTGTAAGAGGGTAAGAACGCCGGACACAAGCACCGTGTTGGTTACGAAAAACACGCAGGCTACAAGGGCCAGAACGGCGGGTTGATGATCAGGCAATCCCCGGCCAGACAATCCGTGGACAACCAGGAAGCAAAGGCCAATGCTGAGAATCAGATTGGCCATATTGAAGAGCACCTGGACAACTGTAGGTCGGTACTTGGCGTTGAATGTCGTTTGAACCAAGGCGCCGGCACAGCCGATGACGAGGGTCTCGGGAAGGGTCAAGTAGACAATGCCAATCAAAATGAATATGAAGCCGACCGAATAGGTACCGTCAATTCCGGGTAACCTCATTTTGAGCATCGAGGCCAGCATCGCCAACGCAAGGTAGAGGAGAAAGCGCCATGGATGGGGCGAGGTCCAGTGTAACAAGGTGGGCACCAGAACGATGGCTCCGGCTCCAATCACCCCACTTACATAAGCCTTGAGTGTTGCAGACATGTTGATCCTCTGGACTCCTGCTTCACTGAGGGCCGGGTCCCTCGAGGCTGCGATAGCATCGCATTCCCACAGCAGAATCGAACCTGGCCCACGCCCGTACTTCCCTTTTTGGAAAGAATTGTCTTCGCGGCAGAGTGGCTAACACTCGGCCCCGCGATTCCTTTTGCAACCCAAGCGACCACGTTTCCTCCAGCACTTTTGTCGAGTGTCCTACTCCTCTCCGTGAATAGTCACATTGAGGCTATCCGCGCTCATGGTGCTGGTTCCCCAGACGACGCTCGTGCCCCAGACGACGCTCGTGCCCCAGACCACGCTCGTGCCCCAGACAACGCTCGTGCCCCCGACAACGCTCGTGCCCCAAACCACACTGGTTCCGGACAATACTGAGGTACTCCCGACAACGCTCGTGCCCCAGACCACGCTCGTGCCCCAGACCACGCTCGTGCCCCAGACCACGCTCGTGCCCCACACGGCGGAGGGATCCGTCACTAAAGACACGGAGTTCGTCGTCGAGTTGTAAGCAACGGTTGGCGATAGGGCCGTCCCCGTGGGCGTATCCCTACTGGCCACCGCCGCGGCAATATCCAGGTAGCCGGCGCCGACCGTGAAGATATCGTAATAGCTTGTGAAGGTCTGGCCCGTCACCGAGTCAGTGGCTTGGCTGCTCGTGGGGAAAGTCTTAGAAGCAGTCAACATCAGAGTGGCTTTGACCTGATCGGGCGTCAAGGCGGGGTTTTGTTGAAGCAGCAGGGCTGCCGCACCGCTCACGACAGGCGTAGCCATGCTGGTCCCGCTCAGCGTGTAGTACACGCTGGAAGGTGAGCCGTCGCCCGCAGAGTTGTAATAGGTATTGGGGGTCAGTGTCGTAGGTTCTGTCTTGGGGAGTGTGTCGTTGCTGTTGGCCAACAGAGAAACCGTCAGGTTGCCAGGCGCCACGATGTCAGGCTTGACGACAAGGTCGAGCATGCTTGGACCCTTCGAGCTATAGCTTGCGATCATGTCATCTGTCCGGTCGGGCGTTCCCTCATTTTTCATGGCGCCCACTGTGATCACGAAGGGATCATTGCCGGGCGCAGTGATGGTTCCGTAGCCGTGTTCGCCGAAGGAGTTATCCCGACCGTCATTGCCGGCGGCAACCACCACGACAATGCCTGCCTGCCAGGCAGCTTCCACGGCCTGGCACATCGGGTCCTGGGTATAGCTTTCCATCACCGGTCGGCCCACGGAGAGATTGAGGACCCGAATGTTGTAGGTACTCGCCAGGGCAATAGCTTGGTCGATGGCAGCGATCACGACGCTGTCTGTTGCCGAACCATTTTCGTCCAGCACCCGAAGATTAATCAGGTTGGCGTTCGGGGCGATGCCCTGAAGCGTGCGCGTGCAGGTGGTGCAGATCGAATCGGCGCCATTCCCAGCCACAATGCCCGCGACGTGTGTACCGTGTCCATAAAGGTCATCCGTGCCGGTGCCAACAAAATCCTGACTGTAGACGACGCGGCTGACCCCTTGGGACATCAGATCGTCGACCTCGGTGATCCCGCTATCGATAATCGCTACGCCGATCCCCGTACCATCGAGGCCCAGTTGCCAAGCTACAGGGGCGTTCACCGTGGCGGCAGTCACATCCAGCTTCCCGTGCACTTTACGGTCTGGCGTGATGAAGGTGACTTCCGGGTCTTTGGCGAGTTGTGCCAACGCTCTGGCCGGCACCGTGTAGAACCCGCTCCTGACCCTTCCATACCGCCTTCTCAGCACACCACCCTGGCCGCGCACTCTTTGGTGGTTGGCCTCCGTCGGGACGTGGCTGAACTGGATGATGACATCCACGTTCGAATTGGGGTTAATCCCATCGAGGTCACGCCCGAGCTTCCGCTGGCTCCCATACGCCCAGCCTGTGGCTGTGAGCAGAATGACTAACCCCATGGTCAGTTTTGTTTTCATTGTCATATCTCCGTCTTATCTCCTGCCAATTACTTCTAATTCTCGCCGTAAATGATCACATCGACGCTGTCCGTTGATGAAGTCGTGCTCGTGCCCCACACTGCGGCTGTTCCCCAGATAGCGGCGAAGCCTTCCGCAGTGCTCGTCCCCCAGACTGCTGCCGTGCCCCACACTGCCGCGGTCCCGTTCAATAATACGGAGGTGCCCCAAACCGCGGCATTGCTCCAAACCGCACTAGTTCCCCATACTGGCGCTGCACCATCCACGATGAAGACTTGACCCGTGGTGGGGTCATAAACCACGGTAGGCGACAGCGCGGTTCCCCTGGCCAGATCTGAATTTGCCAGCGCCGCCTGAATGTCCAAGTACCCAGCCCCCACCGTAAAGATGTCATAGTAGCTCGTGTATACAATTCCCGTAGTCGGGTCCGTGGCTTGACTGAAGACAGGAAATGTCTTGTAAGCCGTGCGCATCAGACGGGCTTTCAATTGGTCAGGCGTCAGGCTCGGTTGTGCCTGGAGGAGCAGAGCCGCGGCTCCACTGACCACTGCCGCCGCCATGCTGGTCCCGCTCAACCGAAAGTAGTCGGTGGAAGGGTTAGGGTCTGCCGACTTGTAGCAGGACTTGGGGATCAGGGTCTGGGGATAAGTAGCGGGGAGCGTGTCGGTGATCCTGGCCAGCAGAGAAACCACTAGGTTGCCGGGCGCCACGAGGTCAGGTTTGACCACGTGGTCGATCACTGTGGGCCCTTTGGAGCTGTAACTGGCAATGCGGTCGTCGTAGCGGTCGGGGGTGCCCATGGTCTTCATGGCGCCGACCGTAATCACGTAGGGATCGTTGCCGGGCGCCTCGATGGTCCC
>Ga0187884_10003712_pt1 | contig 11692 bp, 10 predicted proteins | sample June2016WEW_20_4_FD_132983 | JGI IMG/M metagenome (GOLD analysis project Ga0187884, IMG submission 132983) | Peatland microbial communities from SPRUCE experiment site at the Marcell Experimental Forest, Minnesota, USA - June2016WEW_20_40 | ecosystem: Environmental > Terrestrial > Soil >...
CGCGTTGCCCAACACGAACTCGGCGGTGGTCCGCAGGATGGGCGGCGGAGGCATGTGAAGTTCGGACAAGAAGCGCATGAATGGGGCGTGGTGCTCGTACACCTGGCGGTACATGGCCTCGGCCTCGTGCATGGTGGAGTTGACGATTCGACTGAGAATGCGCCGTTGCTCATCGCGGAACAGGGACTTCAGCGAGTATGTCGCGCCCCGAAAATGGCGATCGATCACGCGTAGGCACTCCGGCAAGTCGGCACTGGAAAAGGCACGGCTCGCTTCTTCAACCACCACATGGAACGCATTTTTGCTCTGGAAGGGACGAACCCCAGCGCTCAGATTGTGATCGCCGAAATGAAGCACGGCGAAGCCGACGGTCAAGCGCGTGCGTGTGATGTTCGAGACAATGCGGGCGCGGCCGAGAGCAAGTGTTGTTTTACCGGACTCCAATTGGTGTGCTTCCTGCAGGTCCACACCGTAGCTGTAAATCGAGTTCCAGCCCTGATAGCCGTTGAACAGCGAGCTGATGGCATAATGTGCGCCCAGCCCCAACAGGTCCAACATGGCGGGTCGGACGAAGCGCTCGTAAACGTGGCGTCCGTTCCCGTAATCAGGGATGTTGCTCCAAGCCGCTTCTAGGCGGCGCAAGAATTCCTCCTCTCGGTATTCGCCGAAAAGCTGCTCGCTAAGTTGCACCGCGCGACCGGCATACTGGAGGACGTGCACCGTCTCGGGCCCGGTCAGTTCGTCGAAGAACCACCCGCAACTGGTGTACATCAACATGAGATGGCGCTGCGCTTCGAGCAGCCTTAAAGTGCGCACTTGTTGTTCGAGGGAAAGGTCCCGCACAGCATGGCGGGCAAGAAATGCGTCTACATTGCTGGGCGAACGATCCAGCACGACGTCGATATAGTCGTTGCGCGCGGCCCAGGCATCGCGCAGAAGTTCCTGCGCGCTGAGTTCATAAGACTTGGCGAGATCATCGCGCAGCCAGTCCATTGCCTCTCGCAGAGGCTGCCGCCAATGCTGGCGCCAGGAGCCGCATCCGCCGGAGTTGCAGCCGCAATCGTTCTTCCAGCGCTCCACCCCATGCATGCAACTCCACGAGCTCCTCTCGATGATTTCCGCTTCATGAGATGGCGGGTGCTTGGCAAGGTATTCACCGTAGTTGGTGATATTTGCCAACTGGTTGCGCTCAATGAAGTCGAGCGCGTAGGCGAGGGCCATGTCGCCGTGGGCATGATGATGACCATAGGTCTCGCCGTCGGTGGCGATGTGGACCAATTGCGCCCAAGGGCGGTTGTCATTGAAACCGCTGAGCAGGCGGTTGGCAAAGTTCGGTCCGTTGACGAGCAAATTTTCGAACGCGACCGCGTGCGAGATGGGGCCGTCGTAGAAAAACAAACTGATGTTGCGCCCGGACGGAAGGTGGCAGGCGTAGGCGCGCGTGGGATCGATGCCAGCACCCTCGAGGTTGAGCCATTCCTCCCAGGGCTGGTGGCGCATCCGACGGGCCTGGTGCTGGGCCAGAATGGTGAACTTGAGGCCGACCGAACTGAGGAGTTCGAGCGTCTCCAGATCCACTGCCGTTTCCGGCAGCCACATGCCCTCTGGGTCTCGTCCGAAACGGTGCTGGAAATCGCGCATGCCCCAGACGATCTGCGTAGCTTTGTCCCGCGAGTTTGCTAGCGGCAGGATCATGTGGTTGTACGCCTGCGCTAATGCGGCTCCGTGGCCCGAGAACGATTGCTGGCTCTGGCGGTCGGCCTCTAGCACCCGCTCATAGGCGTGCGGCGCGTTGCGCTCCATCCACGACAGCAACGTCGGCCCAAAGTTGAAGCTGATGCGGGCATAGTTGTTGACGATCTTTGCGATCCGACCTGATTCGTCGAGAATCCGCGCGGCACCATTGGGCAGATAACACTCGGCGGCAACGCGCTCGTTCCAGTCATGGTAGGGAGAGGCGCTATCCTGCAGTTCGACCGCTTCCAGCCAGGGATTTTCGCGCGGCGGCTGGTAAAAGTGACAATGGACACAGAGATAACGTGCCATCAGGCGTCTCCGGCAACGGCCCTGAGAAGCGACTCGGGCGCACTGCACTCACAACACCCGATTCATAAACGCGACTCGGGGCTCACAGGCGCTGACAGGACCGCGCCAAACGCTTGCGTTAAACATACCGCGGTATGCCCGCTAGCGGGATAGACCAACATGGTACGTCTGACATTGGAACAGTTGTTGGGATCTAAAAGGGTCTGAGAGGAAACCTCGTGGGGGAAGGTCCTCGGTGAATGGTTTCTCTGAGAAGCAAGCCAAGAACGTTTCATTACTTCGCGGACAAGTTGCAAAGGAAAACGCCCGGGCTGGGCGGGCGGCGGGAAGAACAGGAGAATCCGGTTAGGGCTACGCCGTGGCTGCTTTGGCTTGTCTGGAACCCAACACCTCTTTTTCGGCTATCAGCCAGTCCTCCATTGCGTTTCCATCCAGGCGGCCACGTTCTTCATATAGCTGATACGCACGTTGGCTGATTTGTTGTCCGAGTTCGGCATCCGGTGGTTTGGGTCTGATTGGGGTGGGAGTTTTGGGACTCATGTGGGATTACCTCCGCCCAGAATTGTCCCCCCAGTAACTGCACTTTGCAAGTGAATCATACAGTTCCTACCTTGGATGAGTGGCGAGCAGGCGCTCCGTTGATTCGAGCTCACCACGCGGTAACTCCCGGTTTGTCGGCAACTCGGAGAGCGCCGGGATAAACCGGCATGTTGTAGGGGATGAAAGAGCCCTACAGGAAAGGAGAGCAGCGAATCCATCCTGGCCTCGAGTCTTGCAGGCGAGATCGCGAGGTGTCGCTTGAAGCGTAGACAGGGTATCGGTGGGCCGGGCTATTGAGCTTCGAAAAGCCGATGGAACAGGATGCCGACTTCGTTCCGGTAGGGAGGAAGGCAACACGGCAACCACGCTAATCGCGAGTGGATTGTCGGTCCTGCGTAGTCTAAGAACCCGCGCACGCTGAGAAACAACATGCACGAGAACCGGGAGATCTCCTGCACGTCTTGGTTACCCGATCAAGACCGGTCCGCGAAGGCCATAAACCGAACGGCGGACGTGCACGTACAGGAGAAGTCGGACTGTGCCGTAGTACCCGTGAACCAGCCGAACAAGGAAGGGCAACCTTCCGCGGAGGCCGGGGAGGGAAGGGCGCAGACTGAGGAGAACATCGTTCCATCACACATGCGCCCGACACAGAGCGGGAAACGCATGTCCCAGGGATTGGACGGTGTGCGGCAAGCTGCAAGAAAGAGGAAGCAGAAACGGTTCACCGCTCTGCTTCACCATCTGAGCGTCGGATTACTCCGCGATAGCTTTTACGCACTCAAGCGTCAGGCTTCCCCCGGAGTCGATGGCGTGAGGTGGCAGGAGTATGAAACCGGATTGGAAGATCGACTTGTCGATCTGCACAGTCGGGTACACCGTGGAGCGTATCGAGCACAACCCTCACGACGAGTCTATATTCCGAAGGCCGATGGGCGGCAACGTCCATTGGGCGTCGCGACACTGGAGGACAAAATCGTCCAACAGGCTGCGGTGACGATCCTCAACCAGATCTATGAGGTCGACTTCAAAGGCTTTTCGTATGGGTTCCGGCCCGGTCGCGGCCCGCACCAAGCGCTGGACGCGCTGACGGCGGGCATCCAATGGAAGCGAGTGAACTGGGTGCTCGATGCGGACATTCGTGGTTTCTTCGACAACATGAGTCATGAATGGACCATGAAGTTCATCGAGCATCGCGTGGCCGATCGGAGGATACTTCGCCTGATCCAGAAATGGTTGAAGGCTGGAGTTTCCGAAGACGGTCAGTGGTCGGAGACGGAGGTAGGAACGCCGCAGGGAGCAGTCGTCTCGCCGTTGCTCGCAAACGTGTACCTGCATTACGTGTTCGATCTATGGGTCGAGGTCTGGCGCAAGAAAGTCGCGAAGGGCGATGTGATTGTCGTCCGTTACGCCGATGATCTTGTGGTGGGCTTTCAACACCGGACGGACGCCGAACGGTTCCTGCAAGCGTTTCGGGAACGGCTGGCAAAGTTCGGGTTGGAATTACATGCGGACAAGACACGACTGATCGAGTTCGGGCGGTTCGCCGCTCGAAACCGGAAGCAGCGTGGAGAGGGAAAACCAGAGACCTTCACATTCTTGGGTTTCACTCACTTCTGTGGGCAGCGCAGCAGCGACAGAGCTTTCATCGTCTGGCGGATTACGGCGAAAAGCGAATGGTCGCGAAGCTCAAAGCCATCAAGGCCGAGCTTCAACGCCGGAAGCATCATCGTACGACCGAGGTCGGTGCATGGCTTCGAAGAGTTGTGCTGGGCTACTACCAATACCATGCCGTTCCGGGCAACTCGACTCAGTTGCGCATCTTTAGCTGTCGCGTTTGTTGGTTGTGGTGGAGCGTCCTTGTCCGTCGCAGCCAACGCGCACAAGTGCGATGGGATCGTCTCTCCCCAGTCTTGAACCGGTGGGTTCCCCAACCCCGCATTCTGCATCCTTATCCTGATGCACGCTTTGCCGCCAGCCATCCACGGTAAGAGCCGTATGCGTAAACGCGCTTGTACGGATCTGAGCGGGGGGCGATCAGCAATGGTCGTCCCTACCGCGACAGGGATCGAACGCAGGAGAGTGCCGGCAGTAATTCCAGCCGCCGTTGTCCACGCGTCGATCCCATCTTTCACTCAGTCTGGAACTGGAATGGTTCTCATGTGGCCTCCCTTGCCGACGAGATCGGCTATCACCCAATGTCCCTCTCTCTGCTGCAAGTCTTCAACGCGTAACGCAGTCAGTTCCGCCCTATGTCAACCTATTCAGTACCGCTGACTTGGATTGTTCAAGGTCCGGAATTTTAGGACTGCTTTGGGCGTCCGCTTGCGCTTGCTCTTTGTCATGGAGACGGCCTCCAATCGCCGTGGCAAAAAGCATGGTCCAAATCGGCAAATCAGCCCATTTCACGCTGCGCGTTTCCCGGTACCTATTTACCTGGCTGGCAAATTGCTTCTCAGATATCTTTATCGCACGCGGTCTGACGAATTGTTTTGTCCAGTTATTAGATGAGTGAGGAGGTCTAAGATCACATGATCCCCAAAATGCTTTGCAGATTGTTCGCGTTGCTGCTCGTGGGAGTTGGGTGTGGACTGGCTCAGGTGACCGTTCCCGATACTCCTGCCGGACATACGCTCCAGGCATGGCTGGCTGCCTTCAATAGCGGCGACCGCGCCAGGATCGAAACGTATGTCAAGACCGTGGACCAGTCACAGTCCGTCGATGGAATGATCTCATTCCGCAACCAAACGGGCGGATTCGAGCTACTGTCGATGCACGCCAATGCCCTTCTCCTCGCCGCATCCGAAGAGGTTCCCGCAATCGTGATGGTGGGATTGAGGCTGGCTTTCCTGGTCCTGCTGGTGATCGAGATCGTGTGGCATTGTTTCCTCCTAATCGATCCACAAAGAGAAGTTCGTTTGCGACAGCACAGCGCGTCACAAGGGCAGACGTACGCATCATTTCAGATAAGGGAAGAACGGCGCTTGCTCGGGGACGGTGCCCTTGTCGAGAATGGCCTTTGCCGCAGCAACATGCTTTTGCGCTTCCGCTTGGTCGCCGCGCCGGGCGGCGATGCGAGCCTGAGCGTGCTCCCACCGGAAGTTCCATAGGTCTTGCCGCGCGGGCTTGATGTCGGGTTCCTTAAGTCCCGTGTCGTGGCCAATCTGGTACCACTTGTAAGCTGCGTCCAAATCGCCGGAATCGATACAAACGCGAGCCGCCTCGTCCGCAATCTCTCCCTGCTGAAAGAAGTTCTTCACGCTGCCGTAGAAGTCGAAAACCTGTTGTTCGTACTCAACGGTTTTCTTGCAATTCCCCTCGAAAGCGTAGGACATCGCCATCGCTCGGGCTGATGCCTTTCCCTCGGGCGTGTCCGCAACCTCGATTGCCTTCGTGAAATACTTCCGGGCCTCCTCGCCCTTCCCTATCAGGTCGAGTAGGCTCCCAGCCGCGATGTTGCCGGGAACCGAATCCGGCGAAGTCTGGAGAGTCTGGCGATAAAGCGCCAACGCATCTTGCAGCTTTCCTTCACGCATCAACTGCTGGCCTTGTTTGACAAAAAATCCACACCAGCAGAAACAGCAGCAGGGCCAGCAAGACCCAACCGGATCGGTGAACACCTCGGATACGAAGACTAACCCTTCACCGGGAAATCAGAGCCAGAGCAACCCTCCACAGGACATTTCCAAGAAGAATCCATCGCAGGACAGCGAACTCACAGTAGGTCTATCTGTCCCTAGCCTAGCATCGTTGCGAGACCGCCCGGCGCTGCTCTCGTTCCATTCCCGGAAAGATGTCATAGACGTAGTCGTGGGCGTTCAACGCGATCTTGCTCAAGGTGCCGGCTTGAACGCGCTTGACGATTTCCTCGCGGGAGAGATCGAAGATCGCCTCCAGAATCTGCGCGCGTTGCTGCTGGTTGGCTTGCGCCACCACGAAGAGCACGCGGGCACTGTGCTGGATGTAGCGCGGTGAAAGCAGCTGCCGTTTCAAAAGATCCATGATGATGGGCGCTTTAGAGCGGTCGAAGCGGCCGGGATCGCCGTGGCGGTCCAACTCGGCGAAAAACTCTGCCGTCCATTCGTTGTGGTAATCCCACAACTTCTGGAACAGCTCCCGGGTAAAGCGGGTGCCGGCCTTGACCTCAGTTGCATTGGCAGCCGGTACAACGCCATCCTCGGTGAGGGCGGGTCGCTTGAGGTAGCCGTCCTTAGTGATAACGGCTTGGTGGTGGACGAGGCTCCACAACCACGAAACATCAATGCGGTAGGTGGCGAGGTCATTCATAAACCGCAGCTTGAGCTCGTAGTCGTCGATGGCTGCGGCGAAATTGCCGTTGAGGATTTGGAAGCCGTAGTTCGCCGCCATGTAGAACGCGTGCTGGATGTGCTCAATGGTGATCTCACCCTTGGGCACGTCGTTGATGGCTTGCCAAAGTTCTGGCGTGAAGATTTTCTCCGGTGTGTCCAGCGTGTCCTTGTCAATGACCCGTGGCATGATCTTGCCCTGTGGATTCAATAAGCCTCGGGATTGCAGCAACTGCCGCTCCGCGTCAAGCAGACCACTGGCCACCGTTGCCACCGGTTTACCATTCACGTCCACAGTTTCTTGTGGCACATCGAGGATCGCTTGGAGCTGCGTCACAGGAACCTGCAGAGGCGTATTGCCGGCAGCCACGTAGGCCGGTTCCGGGCTGGCCACCCAGCTTTGCCGATAGGCGTCATAGAGTCTGCCCTTCAATCGGCCGGCAAGGATGTCTTCCAGGGTAGGTTGTTGGCCCGCTGGCAGCGGCTTCTCCGGCACAAACATGAGCCCCAGCATACGCTCCCGCAGCTTGTCGACAACCATCGCGCGCAGGGCCAGAGGGTTATACCTTGAACGCCCATAGGGATCGTTGGCTTGGTAGATCATCACCGCCGCCATGCCCCCGATGGGGGCACCTTGGCTGAGCTCACCGTTCTTCATGCCGGCCATGAGCATCATCAGCGCGTTGTAGCGCTGATAGGCAATCATGTTCGGGAAGGCCATGCCGATCGACTGCGGATCCGGAAAGACGCCGTGCGGGTCGTCCTTCCACATCTCAATTAGGCTGCCTAGGTAGTCCCAGCGGCCCACGTTCGTACCCAGCAGCCGACGCCGCAAGACCCAGGCGATCACCGGCAAGAACCTGCCCGCATTCCCCTCCTCGTAAAGTACTTTGATCTTGATCGTGCCAGGCGGGACACCGACCATGCCTTCCAGCCGTGCCAGGAGCTTCTCCACAATAAGAGCTTCCTGAGGAGTCTGAATCTTCGGAATGTAGTAGTACACCCCTGTGCCCGCACGCGTGAGAGACTCGTAGTTGTTAAGGATCCAGAGGACAGTGATGACAATCAAACCGGGCACCGGTTGGCCATCGACGGTGATGTGGTCATAGCGCACGTGCATGCCGGCAGGCCGAGCAAACCGGGTCGGCCACTTCGCCGGGGGCGTATTGATCTTGTACGCGCGGCGGTGGCTTTTCTTCACCACCTCGTAGGGGCGGTCGGCCCAGCTGCCTTCGAGAATTTCTTTGGCGTTCTGCAGGGCCGCAAAAATTCCCACCGGCTGATTGGACGGCGTACCATCAGGCTGAAAATGCGGCGGAGAGGCATCTTCAAAATCCGGCATGTTCATGGGTGCCGGACTATTCAACGCGTTGAAGGCCATGTCCAGCGGATGCCAAGGGCCGGTAAGCTCCAAGCCGGGATTCGTTAATGGGTGCGCGTCCTTCGGGATAGGCACTTCGTCGTTGAGCCGCCAGCACCATTCGCTTTCCTTACCGAGAAAGTTGTCAATCATGCCTTGAACAATCTGGCGAAATGTCCAGGGCTGCCCCGTTGCAGGATCCTCAAACGTTTCGTCCCACTTCGGCCAGGCATACTTCTCCCGCACCGGCGCGGCAAACTGCAGGAGCGCCCGGCGCGCGGTTAGGGCGGCAGCAATATCGGGATCCAGCTCTCGCTTGAGTGTGGCAATCGTCGCCTGGACATTGATTTCTCGCCCCTTAACCTTCTTGGTCCCGAAGAGGTCGGGGAACTTCTGGAGAATATCGTCGCGGACCAATGCCACCATGGGCTCAGCCTTCCTGAGTTCTTTCGTGCGAGTTCTCATATGACGCCTCATTTTAGCTGTTGTTGAAGCAATAGTTTGTAACTTGGTTGATGTATTGCTGAAGGTTAGCGACCTTGCTAATTATCCCATTTAGGGTGAATGGTTTGCCGGAGGTAATATCCTTCGGAAGCTGGAAGGTATCTCCCGACTTCTTTGCTTCTAGCACCGCAATTCGGCGGTGCTCCCCGCGACGCACATTTTCGGGTGGCCAGTCGAGCACCTCAGACAGCAAATGGTCGATCAGTCGTGCCCGGGTGTCGGCCTCGGTCTGGCTTTCGAGTGGGTACTTGGGAAGATCGTTCTTGATCTGCCGGAACGCTTCGAAGCATTCTTCGCTGCTTTTCATGTGCCTCCGGGTTCTCCAAATGAAGGCTACGATTGCTCACCACACGTGTCAAGGACCAGGGCTGGACCGTCCTTGACACATTTGGCTGATCAGATAACCGTGTCGGCTTCTAGCGACCGAGTAGACTTGGTGCGTTCAAGCAAACCAAGGCTTGGGGAAAGGAGCCGAGCACATGAAGATTGGGCCGAATGGACCTCGAACCGGATGGCGGCTGCTGATCTTTTTCGCGATACTCATCCCCATAGGTTACGGCACGAGCCGGATCATCAACCCCGCCATGCACAAGCTGCACGCAGAAATGTACACGCCCCTGGGTGCAACTGGGTGTGCATGTACTGATACCACTGATACCGTTTTCCTTGAAACTACGGCCTATCAGAGAAACTATAGAAACTCCAGCCTAAGAAGAATTCGCTTGTAGCCCGCCGTTGGCGCGGGTACTATCGCGCAAGTGCAGGTTTTATCGTAACCGATTCCCAGTCGGTGGTGGACGTGGCAGCCAGTAATCGCACCTCGTGACCAGCTTTCTCAGTCGCAGCGGCGACGCATGCCAGCCCCAGGGGCAGCGGTGTCTCGACGCCCGCTTCGTTGTTGACCGAGATGAGCAAGGTCTTCACCCAACCCTCAACGTGTACGCTCCGAACTCTGGAAGATCCCTACTAAGACGATACTCGCAATCGAACGGCGGAACCGTGATGATGCCCGCGTCGCGTCATGTTTGGGAGCCTCGGGATGTGAAGAGTGCAGCTGAGACAAAATCCAAAACCGCTTTGCGTCGTCTGTTTCAGGCCGAAGTGAGCCCTGTGCGCGCTGGTTCTATGCGGCGACTGTCTTTGCCTTCTGTTGAGTCACCTCCGACTCTGCTTGCAGCCAATCGTCTAGTTCGTGTCCATCGTCTCTCCCGCGTTGCTCGTACAGTTCGTAGGCACGACGACGAATTTGCTCTTGAAGCTCACTGGTGGATTCGGTTGTTTGGTTGATTGTCCTTAGCGGAGTGGGTATTGTGTGCGTAGGTTTCATTGTGGTGTCACTCCTTTGTAGGTAATGGTTGACGGTCTCTGTTGACGCTTCCTTGCTACGCCCGGCTATGCGGCTTGAACTCTCGCTAATAGCCATTCCTTGGGCACCGACTGAAAAAGTAGTTCATCTTGAGGTATGGCAAAGTCGATCCCGCAGCGCGGGCACGTGAACTCCCCTGGCTCGGAATGGTCACGTCCCACGCCGTCCGTTGACCCGTAGGCAACCGCCAACGCACCGCAGTCGGGCATTGGGCACATCGACACTGTCGCAACTACATCATCGTGCTCATCCCAGTCATCTGGCATGGTGTGCCTCTTTCAACCGCGTTCTTATACGACGTCCGAGATGCTCTGGCAAAGTAGAGCTAACGGTACTGAGCAATAATCCTCTTTCTCGATCTGCCGAGGTAAGAGCGACACTATCGTGGACACCACGAATCGGTTCTGGGAGCAGAACCGTTACCACTGTTCCATCTTCTCTCAGACGCAGGGTCAGCGTAGACGAGCAGCGATGGCAAAGCCAGAAGTACTCCACTCGGTTGGATTTCGAGCGGAGCGCCGGGTCACTTTCGAGGCGAAAGAGTCTGCCCTCTTTGAGATAGCGAAACGAGGCGGAACACGAGGGATTGCTACACTTGGCAACCATAACAGCACCCCATCCGCGCCAGTAGGATAATTCCCAGTCTCCTCCCCGATCCCACAGGGGTCTGTGACGTACGTGACACCTCATTGTGACTGGACGCACAACCGTGCCGATTTCCTCGGGTACCGCCCGTGTACGTGCCAGGCTGATTCTCGGGCAGGATCTTGAAGACTGTTACACCGAGACCCTCTTCCCTATCCCGAAGTCCACGCTCCAGCACCAGATGCAGCGGACCTGCCGCAAGCTCAAGCTCGAAGGCTTGAGTCTTCATTCCTTCCGGCACACCTTTCGGAACCAGGCTGGGTGAGGCCGGCGCCAGCGCCCACGTGACTAAGCAGTCTGATGGGGCATTCCGTCATCACTGTCAGCCAGCGTTACGTGCACAAGCTGACCGAGTCTGTCGAACGGGCCATGGCGGCTATGGAAGAAGCAAACCACCGCAATAAATTACCATCAAGAGCCAAAATGCGTCGTTGAACGACATGATTACCGCTTGCTGCTGAACCATTCCGAAAACGGTGGCATAAGCTTGTTGCGTTGCGCTCACCGCATCAGCGCCGCCGGCCATCAACACCGCTCGGACGCCCTGCAACATGGTTTGGGCCTGCTGACTAAATGGATTCACGTATTCGCCGAGCACGTTCGTGTACACCTGTTGGTGGCGCGCGACAATGGTCGTGACCGTGGCAATCCCGATGCTGGCCCCGATGTTTCTCATCAGGTTGAACAAACTCGTTGCGTTTCCCATCTCCTCCTTGGGGACTGGATCATTGGTGATGGTGGTCGGCGGGATGAACATTGCGAGTGCACGTTTGGCCCGAGACCAAACCCCTGCATCGGGGTTGTGTTTTGGCTCAGCGTGAAATGGAGAAGCGGCGTTCTCCGTTAGTGTAGATTCCGCCCCTTCGGGGCGGGGATTTTCAAGGCATAGGGGTCTATCGTCCGATGGCTTTTGCCTCGCAGTGC
>Ga0187884_10003714_pt1 | contig 11690 bp, 10 predicted proteins | sample June2016WEW_20_4_FD_132983 | JGI IMG/M metagenome (GOLD analysis project Ga0187884, IMG submission 132983) | Peatland microbial communities from SPRUCE experiment site at the Marcell Experimental Forest, Minnesota, USA - June2016WEW_20_40 | ecosystem: Environmental > Terrestrial > Soil >...
ATCTGCTGGTGGAGAACTTCAAGGACATCTTCGATCCGCAGTACACCGCGCGTCTGGAAGAAGAACTCGACGAGATCGAGGATGGTAAAGAGACCTGGACCGACGCACTGAAGGGCTTCTACAAGAAGTTCGCCAAGGAACTCCAATATGCCGAAAAGCATATGGAGAACGTAAAGCGGATGGAGAAGGCCACCGACGAGAAGTGCGAACGCTGCGGCTCGCCGTTGGTTATCAAGTGGGGCAAGCACGGCTCGTTCTACGCGTGCAGTTCTTACGACAAAACCAATCCCGAGAGCTGTACCTTCACCAAGGAAAATCCGATCGACTTGCCGGATCTGGATTCCGCCGATGTGCAGGAGACCTCGCAGGAAGAGTATTGCGAAAACTGCGGACGTTCCATGGTGCTGAAGCGGGGACGATTTGGCCAGTTCATGGCCTGCACCGGATATCCCGAGTGCAAGACCACGCGCCGGCTCGACCAGGCGAAGAAGGTTCCTGACATTCCGCTGGATGAGAAATGTCCGGAGTGCGGACGAAATCTGCTGTTGCGTCACGGGCGCTTCGGAGAGTTTATTTCTTGCAGCGGCTATCCGGATTGCAAGTGGGTGAAGCAGAATTACATTGGCGTGAAGTGCCCTGACTGCAAGACTGGAGACCTGGCAGAGAAGAAGGCGCGGCGCGGCAACTTCTTCTACGGCTGCTCGAATTACCCGAAGTGCAAGTTCACCTCGGCCTATAAGCTGATCAACGAAACTTGTCCGGATTGCGGCAGCCCGTACCTGCTGGAGAAGAACCTGAAGTCAGGGACGTTCCTGGTCTGTCCCAACAGCAAGCGCAAAGATGTCGAAGAGGTTGAGCAGCCTAAGCGTCGCGGGAAGAAGAAAACCGAGGATGAAAGCCCGGTGAAATGTGACTACTCGCGTGAAATAAAGCCTGAAGCGGTAGCATAATAGGTTGACTCGACATCGTCAGGCCCGGCGAAGCTCCGCCGGGCATTCCCGTGAAAAGAAGGTGAATTATGGCACAAGAGACAGGCGTTCCCAGCGGAACGTATTCCATCACCGCGCACCTGGTCGTCGACAAAGGCGATGAAGCCGTGAAATTTTACGAGCAGGCATTCGGAGCTAAGACGCTGGGTGTGCATCACACGCCCGATGGAAAAGTGATGCACGCCGAATTACGGATCGGAGATGCGCGACTCATGCTGGCCGACGAGTTTCCTGGTTTCGGATGCGGCTCGCCCAAGGCCTTGGGCGGCAGCCCCGTTGTCCTGAATCTCTATTCCGACAACGTTGATGCAATCTTCGATCAGGCCGTCAAGGCCGGCGCCGTCGTCACCATGCCGCTAGCTAACCAGTTCTGGGGCGACCGCTACGGTCAGATCACCGATCCTTTCGGCCACCGCTGGGCGCTTGGCCAGCACGTCGAAGATGTAGCGCCGGAAGAGATGGAACGCCGTTCGAAAGAAGCGTTCGCGCAAATGGCGAAAGCGCAAGATCACAAGTAATTCGATTTCGACCACATAGTCTTCTGGGCCGTCATCTTGACGGTTCCTCTAACCGAGTTTTGCCCGGAGGAAACAAATGAGCAATTCACTGCCGAACCACCACGATGCTGAACTGGTTTTGAAACTGTACGAGCTACGTCGCGAGACCGTTATGCGCGAGGCGCGCAACTGGATGGCAACCTTCAACCCCAAGTCGATTGATGATGTTGTCGCCGTCATGAGCAACTTTGGCGCGAAGGAAAATGCCTACATGCGCCAGGTTTGTAGCTATTGGGAGATGGTGGCCGCATTCATTATTCACGGCACGCTCAATGCCGACCTGGCCTACGACACCCTGGGTGAAATGTATTTCGTTTATGCGATCATCCAGCCGGTGCTCGAGGACTTCCGCAAAAAGTTCAACTCTCCTGATTTCTTCAAGAACGTGCAGCAGGTCGTGGAAGCGACAGCGAAAGGCCGCGAGCGAGTTGCGCAGGTCCAGCAGCGTCGCGCCGAAATGATGAGCCGCATGGCCGCCGCTGCGAAGTCCAACTAAAGCAAGAGCGAACGACGGGTTGAGGCGCCGAACGAAGCGATTCTGATCGATTGTCATTCTGAGCGGGGCGTCCGCTCTGTTCTTCCCGCCGCGTTCTTTGCGGCGGGCGGACGCTAATCAAAGAGACACGCCGACCGCGAACTCCGACGTCTTGTATCAGGGCACGACTTCAGTCGTGCCGCATACGAACCAATAGAATTCAGGGCGTTAGCCCCTGCGCAATGTATGCAGGGGCTAACGCCCTTTTCATTGTTGAAGCTCATCGGCACGCCTGAAGGCGTGCCCTGATACAGAACATGATACTCAGGGGATGAATATCTCTGAGAGAAGATACTAGCTCAGATATTCCCGAATATACGGATCATTGTTCTTCAGCAGCTCCGGCGCGGAGCCCTCGAAGATGATCTTGCCGTCGCGCAAAATCAGGAAGCTCGTGTTTGTGTTCCGGGTACGGTCTCCATCGAGCGGCACCATCTTGTTTTGCTCGCGATCGAAGTAGTGGCTGGCCATGGTGAATGCGTCCTGCAGACGGTGCGTCACCATAAGCGAACTGGTCTGATATAAATCGCGCTGCTTAACAATCAATTCGATAATCGTGTTTGAGGTCACGGGATCGAGTCCGCCGGTCGGCGAGTCATACAACAGCACCTCCGGCCGCGTGATGATGGCGCGTGCAATGCCGACGCGACGACGCATGCCGCCCGACAGCTCCGAGGGAAACAGAAATACCGTGTGCTCCAGCTCGACGAAGCGCAGCGCTTCCAGCACGCGCGCGTGAATTTCTTCCGTAACCTTTCCGGTCTCCTCGATCAGCCGGTAAGCAACGTTCTCCTCGACGTTCAGCGAGTCGAACAGCGCGCTCTCCTGAAACACCATCCCGATGCTGCGGCGCAGCTCGAACAGGTCCTGCTCCTTCATGCTGGTCACTTCTTCACCGCAGACGATGATGCGCCCAGAGTCGGGTTTCAGCAGGCCCAACGCGAGCTTCAGGATCAGCGTCTTGCCAGTGCCGGAAACCCCCATCAGGATCTTCGTCTCACCCTTGCGCAGCTCGAATGAAATGCCTTCCAGCACGGGATTGTCGAAGGCGATCGCCACATCTTCAAAGTGAATGACCGGAGCGGTGTCACTCAACTGCGAAGGCTGACGCTCGACGACGGGAAGATCGGTGCTTGGCATAGATCAGTACTGGAAAAACCCCATGAGGAGTCGAGTGAGGAAGAAATCGCTAACCAGGATCAACACGGACGCGGCAACTACGGCTTGGGTGGTAGCGCGGCCCACACCCTGTGTGCCACCCTTGGCGGAGAGTCCGTAGTAGCAGCCGATGGTGGCGATGATAAAGCCGAAGATTGCGGGCTTGGCGAGTCCCATTACCACATCGCCGAAGCGAAGCGATTGGTAGGCGGTCGTCCAGTACTGATTGGGGTCGAGCCCGAGCAGCAGATACGAAATCATGAAGCCGCCAGTCAGTCCCACCAGGTCAGAGATGATGCTGAGGAAGAACAGCATGACGACAGCCGCGATCACGCGCGGCGTCACCAGCTTCTTGGACGGGTCCACACCCATCGCGCGCATTGCGTCAATCTGCTCCGTCACCTTCATGGAGCCCAGTTCGCTTGCCATGCCGCTGGAGTTACGCCCAGCCACCATCAATCCTGTCAGCACTGGGCCAAGTTCGCGCACCATGGAGAGCGAAACCAGTTGGCCGGTCAAGGAGAGCGAGCCGAACTGCTGCAGGGTGCTGGAGGTCTGAAGGGCGAGCACCGCGCCGGTGAAGAAGCCGGTGAGCACCACGATGGGCAGTGAGCCCACGCCTACCAAGTCGGCCTGCAACAAGGTGTCGGAAAAATAGCGTGGTGCGGTAAACAAATTGGTGATGGAACGAGACGCCAGCAGGGAGTATTCCTGGACGGCCAGCACCTGCTGCTTCGCAAAGTCGGTAAGCGAGAAAATGGGCATGCTCGAGTCGAAACAGCTATCCCCGCAATATATCAGAGCGGCGGGGAAGGGCTTGCATTTGCATGTAGTTCAACCGGGTGCGAAGGGCGTTGTTGGCCGATTGGGACTAAGGTGGTTGAGTCGAATTATCATCTTTCCTCTTGGGTGGTGGGTGATTTACCATTCGCTTGCCCAAGCAGCGTGACGCTCCGGGGGGCGCTTATGGCATTTCAGGTGGATCGCAGTCCGTTCGATCCCGAGTCGGGATTTGAGTACTACATTTGCTTTAAACCTCCCGTGGAGGTAGAAGGCGATGAAGTGCAGTCCCGGATATCGGTCGAAGCCGCAGTCTCGGTGTCGGAGACGGGCGATGTTGCCGACCTCTGCTTCATGCTGCCGAAGGCCTGCCGCAGCGAACATGCGCTCTCCTTTCTGAAGCGCGATCCCACCGCGAATTGCGTTGAGAATCGCGTCTTCATATCGTTGCCCGGCCTGACCGGCGACGCCGTCTTCAACGCTCCCGCTACATTGGAGCTCGATCACTCCGGCCGCATTGTAGCCATCGAGATCAACGGCTGCATCCCCAAGACAAGTACGTTTACCCCCGCACGCGCGTAAAGACTGCTTTTCGCTATTCGCGTTTCGCTTTTCGCCAGAAGGGCGGGCTATCAGCTATCGGCTATCGGCTGTCAGCTCAACAATAGCGATACTGTCTTGACTCCAGGCTACGCATTCAGAGGGCCCGGAGTTTGTCCAAGGAAAAACGAATTGTAATGACAGGAACCGCAATTGCCTTAGCGGACAGCTGACAGCCGAGAGCCGACAGCCTCCTCTGGCGAAAAGCGAAGAGCTAACAGAGAAAAGCGTCATGCCCGCGCTATTATGTCCCCGTGGAGAACGCTACCGCCTTCATTCTCGTCGGTGGGAAGAGCTCGCGCATGGGCTCCGACAAGGCACTGCTCTCGCTTGGCGGCCAATCGCTGCTGACACAGGCTCTGCTGACCTCCTCGGCGGTCGCGAGCACCGTCCGCATATCGGGATCGAAGGACCGCTACGCGAAATTCGGCGATGTCGTTGAGGACATCTACCGGGATTGCGGTCCACTGGGTGGCATTCACGCGGCGCTCAGTGCCACTAGTACCGATCTAAACCTCATGTTGTCGGTCGACATGCCGCGCATGACTTCGGAGTTCCTGAAGTGGCTGTTAGAGCGGGCCAGCGCGTCGCCGGAGCTCATCCTTGTGCCGGACGCAGCTGGCGGCCCGCAGCCGTTGTGCGCGGTGTATCGCCCAGGCGCGCTCCCAGCCGTCACCCAGGCACTGCAAAGCGGGAAATACAAGATCGGACGGCTGTTCTCGAAGGTGCCGACCCGAGTTCTCACCGAGCAGGAAATCGTGAGCAGCGGATTTTCCGTTACTATCTTTCAGAACGTTAATACGCCCGACGAGTACAAGGCTTTGGTGCAGGACGCGGGAACCAGCGTTGCGTCAGAGGAGAAACGACCCAGGTGAGCGAGCAGAAGCCCTACATCGAATTCCAGAACGTACATAAGGCCTTCGGCAGCAATGTCGTTCTGGACGGCGTCAGCTTTGACGTCATGCCGGGCGAAACGGTCTGCATCCTGGGGCGCAGCGGCGTCGGCAAATCGGTCTCGTTGCATACCATCATGGGCTTCCTCAAGCCCGACAGCGGTCGCGTGTGGGTAGCCTACGAGGACATCACAGACTATCCCGAAGCGGAGTTGGAGCGCATCCGCAAGAAAGTCACGATGGTCTTTCAGAACGGCGCGCTCTTCGATTCGCTGACTGTCGGCGAGAATGTCGCGTTCCCGCTGCGCGAGCGCGGCGGTTTGGAAGAAGAGCAGATTTACCAGATCGTCGACGGCCTGCTGGACATGGTGGGTGTGCGCGAATTCCGCGACCTGTTGCCCTCCGATCTTTCTACGGGAATGAAGCGCTCGGTGGCCATTGCGCGCGCCCTGGCCGCGCAGCCCGACGCGGTCCTCTACGACGAGCCCACGACGATGGTCGACCCTTTGATGGCCCACCTGCTAGGCGACTTGATCAAGAAGCTGAAGAAGCAGTTAAAGCTCACCAGCATCGTAGTAACGCACGATATGGCGCTGGCGAAAAAGCTCGCAGACCGCTTGCTGTTTCTGCACGAGGCAAAAGCGATTTTCTTCGGAACGTTTGCGGAGATGGCCAACTGCAAAGAGCCGATCGTGCAGGAATTTCTTGAACTCGACTCCCTCGACTTCGAACGCTACTTCGGCGCGCAACGACCGGCCCATCAGCCGCGCTTCGAAACGCCCTGAGGAAGATCAGTTGCGTGGTGCCATTGGCGAAAGCGTCGATCTCGCCATCAAGGTTCGGCACGATAACCATGTTCGACGTGATTGCCGCGTCTACTGCATTGAGCGTCAAGACCGACCTACGGGGTAATTTTCCAAACCACACCGCAGCCACTTGAGCCTTCATAGCAGTTTGTCCCAGTTCCACCTCGCGAGGCGGTCCCATAAAGATTGCCTTGTGCGTCGATGACGACGTTACTGATTGGTAGCGAACCGTCGCTGCCGCCGGTGAAGTCGTACAGCTCGGTATAGATCCAACCATTAGCCGACGGGCTCAGCTTGAACACCGACCCGCGGTTGTAAGCGCCATCGCCGTAGGTTGTGCCGTACAGGTTACCGGCGGAATCCATCGTCAGGCTTTCTTGGGGTCCCTCGCTGCCAGTGAGGGAGTAAAGCAGCGAGAAATTCCAGGTGCCGGCCGATAGTTCAAAGACCGTTCCCCCGTTGCCGACTCCCCCGCCGAGGGTGGTGCCGTAAAGATTGCCGGCGCCATCAACGATCAGGCTGCCTTGGGGGGCGTCACCCCCGTTCATTATGTTATTCAGGTTCATGATCAGGTTGAACTGCCAACCGAAGCCCGAGGTGCTCAACTGATAAATCGCGCCGGCGTACGGGCTCTCGACGGAGCCGTAGAGGTTACCGGCATTGTCGATAGTTAGGCCACTCATCGGGCCGCCATCCGGAAAGTGGTTGTCGATGAGAGCTGCGTTCCAGCCGCTCCCGGACGGAGACAGTTCGAAATCGTCCCCGTAGTCGCAGCAACCGCCATTGATCGAGGAGCCGTAGAGATTGCCGGACTGGTCTATTGCCAGCGGTCCACCCGAAGGCACGCCGGCACCCGGACTGCCCGGGAAAAAATAAATCACGGTTTCGTCCCAGGGACAAAGTACACTCCCGCAAAACGTCGGCGGCGGAGTTAGCTTGAAGATCGTGCCACAACCGCCGTCGCCGCCATCGCCGCAAGTATTATTGTCAATTCCACCGCCGTAGGTTGTGCCGTAGAGCACCCCATTCGGAGCGAATACCATCCGAGCCGAGGGATGCTGGCCGTCGTTGGTACCTCCCTGGAACTCATAGAGCGGGTCGAAAACCCAGTCGGCGCCTGATCTCTTCAGACGAAACGCTGTGCCGCACCCATATCCGGCATAGCAAGGAGCTGTCCCCCCGCCCTGGGCAGTGCCATAGAGGTTTCCTCCGCCGTCGGCCGTCAGACCGGCAAGAGGGAAAGCTCCGTCCGCTCCGCCAGTAAAGTTGTGAATGACCTGAAAAGTCTGCGCCTGGGCGAGAATCGCGGTTCCGAAGATGACCGCGCAGCAGAAGCGAAGGATTGCGGGCAGGCTGTTGTCGAAAATCGAACTTTGTCGTTGCGGACCGGTCATAGTGTTCTCCATTTCTCATGCGAAAGGCGGGCACGCCTCTGCCAAAGTGATCCCAATATTGCGCGGTCACTACCCGGGGACAACTTAATTTTGGATTACGGCCTAACAAATTGAAGTCAGGCGAGTTAGCACAGGTTTTGCGGGATAGTCGGCGCAAACAAGGGGTTGAAAGAGTCCTTCCGCAGAAATGATTTCCCCCGATGTGATTGGGCGGTGGAGCTCTTGTTTTGTTTGTGGTCGGTTTGCTTGGGCGGCTGCAGGGTGAATCGGATTTGGAGCTTGGCTGAGGAAGAGGACCAGTCGTTTGATGTTCTGGGCAGCCGCCGCCAGGAGGAACTGCTCACGAACAAAGTTCATCCTGCGTAGCCGCGAGCGACGCAGTCCTATCTGAATCCAGTTCCGCGAAGAGGGCTTCCACTTTCTTTTTTTGCCGTTGTGCGTTAGCGAACTCTGGCGTGTTGACCGATTTGCGGGAACGCTGCCGAGCGGGCTCATGCATGTGGATAGGTAACAAAGCGGAAGGCCGCGCTGGTGCATTGCGCAATTGGCATCTCTTGCCAGAGGTGCGCCGAGTCACTTCTTGCTAACGCGCTTCCCAAAGGGAGCCGCAAAGACTAGAGAATCCAGCGGTCATTAGTCTTGACGCCAAACATACAGATAGCTCTCATCGACACTGGTGGCCAATTCGATCTCAATTTTGGCGGAAGCACGGCTGAGAGCCGCGCGGATGTGTTCAATTTTGGCATCGCCGAGCACACCTCGAGGAACTCGCAGTGCGCGCTTGCCTTTCAGGCCACCGACCTCCCGCAGAATCTTCTCCACAATCTGATGATGCTTGCTTTTGCGGCTGGTCGGTACGGCACTCCGCTCGATGGAATCGAAGTTATGCTCGCTCGAGCCACTAAAGCGATCGCGCATGACTTACCCCGGTTCAAAGATTCCAAACGTCGAGCTAAACATACCACAAATTCAAATCTTATTTGTACAACTATTTCAACCAACGAAAGTGATCGCTAATCGCTTTGTTAACGTACAACTTACGGCGTGCCAAAAGGCATCTCTAAACACGACTGAAAGGGGTGCAGGCTGGGACGTGGGGTTGCAGTTGCCGAACGGTGGATTTGGGCTGCGGTTCCCAATACTAAGAAAGCGGAGGTTCGTGGATGGACGCGGCGCAAGCCAACACTATTCGCCTGGATAGGCAAAAAAATTCCGACCACTCCCCTCGGATTAGGTTCGGCATCAGCGGACTAGATGACATCTTGCATGGGGGACTGCCCTCCGGCCACTTGTACCTGTTAGAGGGCACGCCCGGAGCCGGAAAGACTACGATCGCCCTGCGTTTGGCACTCAACAACTGGGCGGCCGGGAGAAAAACACTTTACATCACCCTGTCGGAATCGAAACAGGAACTGCTAGCAGTCGCAACATCGCACGGCTGGGAACTCGATCCCGTTCCAATCTTCGAACTCACCCCGCAGGAAGACTCCTTGCGCCCAGAGCACCAATACTCGGTCTTCAATCCTGAAGATGTCGAGCTCGACCAATTGACCGACCTGATTTCCAAGAAAGTCGACGAAGTTCAGCCGAACGTGATCGTCATCGATTCGTTGTCGGAGTTGCGACTGCTGGCACGTGACAGCTTCCGCTACCGTCGCCAGATGTTGGCGCTTAAGAACTTCTTCGAGGAGCGCAACTGCACCGTTCTGATGATCGATAACAAGACGAGCGACCAGAACGAGCCGACCGTGCACAGCATCGTTCACGGCGTGATCGCGCTTGAAGTTTTAGACCGTGAGTACGGCAGCGAGCGTCGACGAGTAAAAGTGCGGAAGATCCGAGGCTCTCGTTTTCGCGAGGGCTTTCACGACTACCGGATCCTCACCGGGGGAGTAGTGGTTCATCCCCGCCTGGTGGCTGCGGAGCACCGGCACGATCATCGCAAGGACCTGCTCAGCAGCGGGGTTCCGGAACTCGACGCGATGTTGAGGGGCGGTATTATGCGCGGCACCAGCACGCTGTTGCTCGGCGCGGCTGGGGTGGGAAAGTCCAGCTTATCGTCGCGCTGTGTCTGCTCGGCGCTGGAGAGCGGGGAGTCAGCTGCGATTTATCTTTTCGACGAGGCCAAGCAGGTATATCTGGAACGCAGCAACGGTCTGGGCGTGAACCTGGAACCGCATTTAGAGAGCGGCAAGCTGCACCTGCAACAACTCGATCCCGCTGAGGTACCTCCCGGGGAGTTTGTGAACGACATTCGTGCCAAGGTGGAGGGCGGAGCCTCCATCGTCGTCATCGATAGTCTGAACGGCTGGATGAATGCCATGCCGGGCGAGCAGTATCTGCAGCTCCAGATGCACGAACTTCTCTCGTACCTGGGAATGCAGGGTGTTTCCACGTTCGTCATTCTGGCGCAGCAGGGTGTAATGGGGCCGATGCAGGCGGCGATCGATGTCAGTTACCTGGCCGACGCGATCATCCTGATGCGTTACTTCGAAGTGACAGGCGAGATCCGCAAAGCCATCTCGATCTTCAAGAAGCGTTCAGGAGCGCACGAAGCTACTATCCGCGAACTGCAACTGCGTCCGGGCGGAATTGTCGTCGGCGAGCCGCTTCGGGGCTTCCAGGGCGTGTTGACCGGAGTACCGCATTTCATCGGCAGCGAAAATTCCGTAATGAAAGCGGCCGATGACCAGCGATAACAGGGGACCACTCCCGGTCTTAATCGTCGCTCCGTTTGGTCGTGACGGCCAGCTGATCTGTGAAACGCTTGAGCGGGCAAACATCACGTGCGAACTTCACGATGATGCTCGGGTAGTATTTCCGCGGCTATCAAACGGAACGGGTGCGGTGCTGGTTGAAGAAGAGGCGTTGAACCGGGATCTGATCCAGGAATTCGCGCTGGCTTTGCAGAATCAGCCTACCTGGTCGGACGCTCCCGTGATCGTGCTGATGAAAGCGCGCAGTGCGACTTCGCATACCTCGCGCCTACTGGCGCACATGCGGGAGCCATTAGGTCACACCACGCTCCTGGAGCGTCCGATACGCCCGGAAACCCTCGTGAGTACGGTCGAAACCGTCCTGCGCGCACGCCGGCGGCAATTTCAGATTCGCGATGCATTGGAGCGGTTGCAGGCCAGCGAAGCGCGCTATCGCTCTCTCACTTTGGCGTCTTCGTCCATAGTCTGGACCGCCGATGTGCACGGCAACTTGATCGAGCCGCTGCCATCGTGGGAAGCCTATACCGGTGAGACATTCGAGCAGTATCGCGGGCGAGGCTGGACGGAAGCCATTTATCCCGCAGACCGGAAACGCATCGTTCCGGCTATCGAAGCTGCCGCGGCAGGACTGCGGCCGTTCCAAAACGAATTTCGGTTGCGCCGACATGACGGCCAGTATCGCAGTGTGTTGTGGCGCGGCGTGCCTGTGTTTCGCGAGGACGCGTCTGTCAAAGAATGGGTGGGAACCTGCATCGACATTCAGGACCGTAAGGATTCCGAAGCGGCCCTGCAGAAAAGCGAGCGACTGGCGCTGGCCGGACAGCTTGCTGCCGGTATCGCTCACGAGATCAACAATCCGCTGGAAGCCGTAACCAACCTGATCTATCTCCTAAGCACGCGGGTGACCGATGATGAGTCAAGCCAATACTGCTCGTTGGCGCAGCGGGAATTGACGCGCGTCACCGAGATCTCCGGCCAGACGCTCCGCTTCTATCGCAAATCAACCAAACCGGTTGAAACGGAAGTGTCAGAGCTGCTTGATTCCTTGTTGCACCTCTTTCATCCCAAATTCAGTCGCCGTAATCTGCAGGTCCAGATTGATTTGTGCAGAGCCCCAAAGATACTTGCGTTCCCCAACGAATTACGAAAGGTGTTCACGAATCTAATCAGCAAAGCTATTGATGCCAGCCCGCCCGCAAGGCGGCTTCGTTTTGTTGCCAGTCCCGCGTCGAACTGGGGCACAGCATCCCACCGCGGCCGC
>Ga0187884_10003715_pt1 | contig 11685 bp, 7 predicted proteins | sample June2016WEW_20_4_FD_132983 | JGI IMG/M metagenome (GOLD analysis project Ga0187884, IMG submission 132983) | Peatland microbial communities from SPRUCE experiment site at the Marcell Experimental Forest, Minnesota, USA - June2016WEW_20_40 | ecosystem: Environmental > Terrestrial > Soil >...
GCCGAATCACTCACCTATTTCCCTGACATGACAGGATACAACCTTGGTCCGGACGGCTATTGTGAGCACGTCCGGCGCGCCAAGGCGGCGGTCGGAATCCCCATCATCGGCAGCCTCAACGGCACGTCCATCGGCGGCTGGATCCAATATGCCAGGAAGATTCAGGATGCCGGCGCGGATGCCCTCGAGTTGAACATCTACTACATACCCACCAGCCCAGAGCTGACGGGGGAGGAAGTCGAAAAGCTGTATTGCGACCTCGTCTCCGAGGTGAAATCCAGCCTGCACATTCCGGTGGCCGTGAAGATCAGCGCCTACTTCAGCTCCCTCGCCCATATGGCCAAGCGCCTGGACCAGGCCGGCGCTGACGCTCTGGTTCTCTTCAACCGCTTTTACCAGCCCGACTTCGACCTGGAAAACCTGGAGGTGGTGCCCAACCTCCTGCTCAGCACCTCGCACGAACTGCTGCTGCGATTGAACTGGGTCGCCATCCTGTTCGGGCACGTCAAGGCCGATATCGCCATCACCGGCGGCGTGCATACCGCTGCGGATGTTTTGAAAGCGATGATGGCTGGCGCGCGCGTGGTGGCAATGGCTTCTGCACTGCTTCGGAACGGCATCGGCCACCTCGCCACCCTGCGCAAAGACATGCTTGCCTGGATGGAAGAACACGAATACGAATCCATCCGTCAGATGCAGGGCAGCATGAGCCAACGCGCCGTGGCCGACCCGGGCGCCTTCCAGCGGGCTAACTACGTGCGCGTTCTCAGCTCCTATTCCGTGAAAGGTGTTCCCTTGTAACCTCCACTGAAAAAGCCAAAGCGCCACCTGCTGGGACATTAGGCAGAAAACAGCAGGTGGCGCCTTTGTTCTAATCGCTCGACCTGCACCGCTGGCTTGAGAGTAGGCAGTCGGCAGTAAGCAGTAGGCAGTCGGCAGTAAGCAGAAGGGAGTCGGGGCTCGCCAGAAGTAAGAAGGCAACTCACAGCCCATAATTCAGAATTCAGAATTGGCCCCTTCCCCTTTCCTCTGCGACCTGCCCCCGGCTCTTCTGCCTCCTGAATCCTGACTCCTGAATCCTGCTCTTCCCCACCTACGACCTACCACCTACCAGACACCTGACACCCGAAACCCGCAGCCAGTCCTTTTTCCCCGTGTCAGGCGGTTTTCAGGCCCACGGTCCGGGCTAACCTCTTCTGCCGCTCGTCAAAGGTCCAGAAGCGCTCTGCCTTCAACTCGAGCGCCGAGGCGACGTGCAAGGTGTCGAGAGTCCGCAGGCCCAGCCGGGCTCCGTGACGGCGGGCCAGTTGGGCGCAAACGTCAAAGGCTGATTCCGGCAGAGCGACTTCCACCCACAAGCCGCTTTCCCGGTGTTGCTGAAACCGCTCATGTAACCGGTCCGCCTCGCTTCGCGACACCAGTTTCCGAAAGACGTGCTGTTCGATGGCATGGGTCCACTCGGCCACGTGAAAGGGTGTCAGCCACACGACCGGACCGAAAGCCATACGGTGCTCGGCCTCTGGTGAGTGCACGTCGGTTAGATAGAGCGAAACCAGGAAGCTCGTGTCGGCGTAGGTGCTCAATAGCGTGATCGCTCCCGCTCCTCGATCAGCAGGTCCGCTCCGGGAAGGATGCGGTCCCCAAAAATCTCCCGGCGCATGGCGGCGAAGTCTGGATACTTGCGGGGTCTTGCAGGCGAGGCCACCGGAACAATGCGTCCGATGACCTTGTCGCGCTCCCGCAGTTCCACGGTCTTGCCGGCGCGCAGCCAAGCCTTCAGCCGCCGCGTGTCCCGGAGTTGGCGAATGTTTATGTTAGGCATGATGGCATCGTGACACATTTTGTGTCACATTGTCAAGAGGTCGTTGGACACTCCGAAGTAGTCGCTCCCGATGCTCATCAACGAGCTTCAGAATTACATTCGGCTCCACCCGGCTGAACGGGCTGCGGAAAAACTCCTAGGCGCTGTCATAAGGATTTCCTGCTCTTCGCGCTGCGAGGGATTGGCTACCCGCTAATCACTGTGCGCTGGGAGTAGCGGCGGCTACACTCGCCGCGTCGACGGAGAGCGGGCTTTCGAGAACCATCTCGAACTGCCAGCCGGTGTCAAAAAGCACGGTACTGCCCCCGCCTTGGTGATGAGCCATGAGGACGATCGCGACGATCCCGGCTACGGCGGAGCCGACCATCGCTCCTACGATGGCTCCCGTATGTGACGCGGGGGGTTGTAACGCGGGTGACCCCGGCGATTGTTGCGCGGACAGCGCATAGTTTGATCCGCTCGCGCCGGCGAACGCGGTCGGCTCGGGAGAACTTGACTTGGGAATGAGGGCTTTGGCCTGCGTGTTGGCGCCGTCAACCGCCACGCTATAACCGTTCGCGTAGAGGAGGCGAGTGAAGTGCATCTGCAAGCTGGGGCCCGAGCGGCCTCCCTTCATCACTTTGTCAATCACGCCCTCCACGTAGGTGCCAACAGGGATCGCCAACTGAGTGCCGACGGTCACGGGAAACCCCGTGACCGCGCGGACGGCGTTTCCGGGCCGCGCCTTGGTTGTAATCGGGCTGGCGAGGGCTAGAGGAATTCGGGTTCCTGCCGGAATGGTGATCGTCTGGTTGTGAGAAGCGGCTGGCGCTTGTGCCTGAGCTTGGGAAGGCGGCTGAGGATTCGCCGCCGGTTCTTGCGCCCAGCATGTCGAGGCAGCCAGGAGTCCAACGAGAGCAAATATTCGCATAAGATTGTCTCTCCTAGTCTGGAGAAGGAAACGGGCCAAGCGTTACGGTCTGTAGGGCGCTGCGCTGCGCCGGGCCTTTCCACCCTTCGGCGGAATATTTCATGTGGCGCCTTGGTCAAAATACAGCGCAAAAGTCTGGCCTGCGAACCGGAGCGAGTGCAAAAAAACCGACCCGTCAGAATTGGTGCGCGTCCCCGGTGCGTCCGCGGGCGATTTCCTGTTCAATAGGACGACTCGCGCCCGCACGCTAACGACGAGAATTCCGTTCTGAAGGATATCCACCTGAGCCAAGGGACCCGATCCTTCCCAAGTGACTTGATAGCTTCCGGCCGACAGTTGCTTTCCAGAAACCTGAAGCGGAGCGTTGATCTGGAACGATTCCGTGTAATTCTGAACCTTGGAGTTGGAGGTCACGACGGGAGGGCCGGGGCACGGCACATACGGTGTACCCGGAGTGCCGGGCATGATCGTGTCTGGTGTTCCCGGTGTTGCAGGAGTTCCCGGTATGACTGTCTCCGGCATTCCAGGCGCTCCTGGAATGACAATGTCGGGCGTGCCGGGTGTGCCCGGAGTGCCGGGTATGACCGTGTCCGGCGTTCCCGGCGTGCCGGGAGTTGGGCGGCATCGCGTCGCAGATTTGAACTGAGCAAGCGGCGCGGGATTGGACAGACGCACAGCAGCGGCGACGTTGGCCGCATTCAATCGGAGAGGGACCTGCAGAACCATCTCGATTTGCGAGCCGTTGTCGAGAAGGACGTCGCTTGCAGAACTGACCTGCACATAAGCGTTGGCCACCGCCGCGATCACATCGTTGGCAGGAGCGAGCGGCATTCCCGGCGCAGGGGAGGCCGGCGCAGCGGGCGGCTGCCCGGTTCTCACCTTCTGGGGGCCGGGAAGTTCAACCGTATAACCGTTGGCGAAGATGATTTTCGTAAAATGAATCTGAAACTGTGCATGGGGTGAAAGCCAGCCGGGCCGCGTCAGCGTGTCGATCTGGCCCTGCACATACGTGCCTGGCGGAATCGCCATTTGGTTGCTCACCGCTACAGGGAAGGCTGTCTCCGCATAGACGCTATCTCCAGCCTTGGCTGTCTTGGCCAAGATAGGGCTGGTCAGCGCCAATGAAACCGTGGTTCCAGCGGGGATTACGATCCTCGATTTCGCGGTGGTGCTTCTCGCTTGCGCCCGGCCTCGCGAATCAGGCTGCGGTGGCGCGGTTTGCGCAGCAGACGTTAAAGCGGTGAGCAATATTGCCATTGCGAGTCGTCTCATAGTCGCCACCTCCGATCGCCGTCTCGCTTACCACTATGACAGACGGCTACCAATATACTCAGGTTTCACTGTTGTGCAACTGGCTGCCTCATGAATCGTTCACAAGGGGCTGTTTAAGAAGAAGCTGAGGTAGGCTGGAAAACAGTTGTCAGTAGTCAGTGGTCAGTGGTCAGTTGTCCCAACTCGGCGGGTTCGTGGTCCCGCCTTGGCGGGATGGATTTTAGTTGCCCCCATCTACCACCTGCCACCTACTGGATTAGCGATCATGCTGGAACACATCGAGCACATGCTGGGCTGCCGGAAGGGCGGGGCTTCAGCCCCGCCGGAATCGCGGCTCCCCCCTCTGTTGGTCCTGTGCCCCGCGCAGTCCGTCGGCTGACGGACTGCGCGGGGCACGGGACACAGGAATAATCAGGAAGGCCTTGTAACGGCGGGGCTGAAGCGCCGCCCTTCCAGACCCGTGGTGAGAAATGCAGGCTGGGGACTGGGAGCTGGGGATGGCTGGTTCTGGATTCGCGATTCTGGATTCAAGGGCAAAATGTGGTAAGTGGTATGTAGTAGGTGCTATGTGGGGATGGATGTTTTTCCCCACCTACCATCTACCACCTACTACATACGTTCTTCCTACCTTCTGACTTCTGGCTCGCGTCGCGACGCCGCTTCACTCCACAGTCACTGTGACGTTCGCACTACGTGAGAGGCTGCCGGTGACGCCCGTCACCACAACTGTGTAGCTGCCCGTGGGCGTGCCGCCGCTGGGGGGGGTGCTGACACTGCTACTTCCGCCGCAGGCGACCAAGGCTGCGGCCAGCAGAACAAGGAACAGCGACCCGAAGGCCAGCTTCAATCGGCCTCTCTTTGTCGGGATGAGCAGCAGGAAGAAAGCAGCAAAAATAGCTCCCCCGAGAGGCGCCAACCAACGCGGACTGTTAAATAGACCGATCACCGTCGATGGAGCGGTTGTGTTCACCGTGAGCGTGGTAGTAGTGGTCGGGGTTATTGAGGGAGCAGCCAGTGAGCAAGTGCCTCCCGGCATGGGGCTCGTTGATAAGAACGCGCAACTTAAGCTGACTGTGCCGGTGAAGCCGTTGAGGGGACTTATGCCGATCGAGGTACTCCCGGATGCGCCCGGGGACGCAATGGCGATTGAGTTTGGACTTGGTACTACGCCGAAGTCGGGTGTGCCGCTGTTGACGGTGACTGTGAGGGGCGAAGACGTCGAAGCCGAATAGTTTGTATCGGCGACGTAATTGGCCGTGATAGTCGCCGTGGCCGTAAAAGATGTGGTGAGGGTTGCCGTCAACGAGGCGAAACCACTGGCCGAAGCGTTGACCGGCGCGGTGGTCACGGTGCACGGCGAGCCGCATGAAGAACCAGTCATCGGAACGTTCGAGTTCAGGAACTGCACAGCGCCGGTCGGCGCGAAGCCTACGCTCGTGGTGCTCACGGTCGCCGTCAGGGTCACGGATTGGCCGGATGTGACGGTCGTATTGCTCGCTGTGACGGCGATGGCGGTGGGGGCTTGAGTGACGGTAACCGTATCGGTGGCGGATTTGCTGCCGTTGTAGCTGGCGTTGCCAGCATAGGTGGCAACCAGGCTGTTCGTCCCGCCAGTAAGCTGGATGAACTGATCCTCAGCATGACCTTGGCTGTTCAAGGCGTAGGTGCCAGGGGTCCCAGAGGGCGCCCCCAAGTCAGGTGGCGGTTGCCCGTTATCAGTCACCGTCACCTGTCCGGTAGGGCATTGATAGGTGAGAAGACCGGTGGGATTGGAACTGGAAACGTCATAGCAAAGATTACCCGAGCTGTTTGTCACATCCACGCGCAACCAGTATCCAAGATAGAAATAAGGGGGACAACTGAGGACATATCCGTATGGGACCGATGTCACGCCGTACGTGAAATTCCCATTGCAATCCTCGGTAACCACCTGGACGTCCGTCAGGCTGCTTTCCGGGGTCACCGTAACCTGGACTGGAGGGGTCGAGTTGCTCGACCCATCGGTCCCGTTACCCGCATAATGCGCCGTCACGCCATACGTCCCGCCGGGGAGCATATTGGTCGAGCCGGAAAAGGCGCCGCTGCTCAGTGTAAAGGGGCCAATGCCGGTGCTGTTGCTCGGACTGCTGCCCGCTGGCGCGACCAGTGAGACATCGCCCGTGGCAGATGCAGGAGTGACGTTGCCGGTGACGGTGACTGATTGGCCATGCGTGATGGTGGTCGGGGATAAGTTAAGCGTGATTCCCGTCCCCACGAAGGTCGACTTCCAGTTCTGCACCAAGTTATAGGCGTTCACCGTGCCGATGCCGGTGGCAAGGTCATACCCGCCGCCAGCGAGCCACGCTGGTTGAGTAGTGTTGCTGGGATTCACCAGGATGCCGTAGACGCTGCCCGTTGGACTGCCGCAGTTATACGAGCCGGCATAGCACGCCACCGAGTTATTACCCACTTGCACGTCATAGAAGATGCACGAAGAAGCGCTGGCAGTGGGAGCCATAACCAAGGTCGACGCACAGCTCGCGCCCGTCGGCGCCGCCAGCGGGTACAGGACGTAATTCGCATTGCCCTGACGCTGGCTGGTCTTCTGGTTGACCAGTGCCATGATGCCGGCGAAGGCTTGCGCTGACGCGGACGTTCCCCCCCCGCCCAAGAAATACGTACTGGCAGCGTTCACATCGCAGGAGCTTTCGCCAGCCTGGAGTGCGTCGGCCTCGCACACCACGTAGAAACTGCCATTGTTGCCGTCGCCAGCAAACAGGGACACGTCCGGTATGTCGCGCACGCCGTCACTTGGCACCCCGGTTCCGGTCTGCCAGGAAGGTTTTCCATAACCTTCCGTGCAGGCTGTCGATGTTGATACAGCGCAATTGCTTTGGCCGCCGCTGCCAGCGACAAGATCTGAACCGTCGCTTGCTACCCCAGCCGCGCAGCCCGAAACATTTCCGGTATTCGCGCAGGAGTCATTCCAAGTCATTTCGGGAATGTACGATAGGGCGGAGGATTGCGTGGTGGGACTGTTTGTCGCGGACCAGTACGTGGACCAGTTGTTGACATCGTTAAAGTCCGTCCCGCCGACGGCAACGTTAAACGGCGTTGAAGCGAGTCCATCGACTTCCAAGCCATATTGCGCTGCGGGTACGCCAGTTAAAGCGAAGACGTCACATCCGGCGGAGCCGGTGTCACCCGCAGCCATTAGTAGGGTGATGCCCTGAGCGGCGCCCTGCTCCCAAAGAGTGCTGTAGAGGGTATTGCCGCTATTCCCGAGGTATGCCTCGCATGCACCGTAGCTCTCACTCATGACCGGCGCGAGGTTGTTATCAATGATGTAGAGAGCGGAAAGATCGATGCCGTAGGTGGTGTCGGTGTCTTCTGAGACCACAAGGTCAATGGTCGCACCCCTCGCGACCGCACCGGCCCACTCAACGTCGAGGTCGGCCTCAGTTTCGTCCGAGGTGATCCCGGGGTCGGGACCATTCAGGATAATCTGCGGGACGTTTTCCGGCAAGCCGAAAAAACTGCGGAAGTCCACCACGTCCTGCGTGTTGATATTCGAATCCGAGACGATCGCAACCGTCTGCCCGGTGCCGTCTATGCCTGCAGTCCAGAGCGGGCTAACGTTGTAAATGGTGGCAAAATCCGTGGGGCCAACGGCATACCAAGTCCCGGTGGTATCAGTATAGGTAAAGAGTGGCGTCACCACGCCTGTGGCTTTCGACTTGGAAAAGGTGCCAAGGAGGCGGTGCATTGGCTTCCTGGGGAAATTGTTCAGCGAGGCAAAGCCGGCCACCACCGGCGTCAGGGCGGCAGGAATCTGCGGATCGCTCGCGTTGGCCCAGTGCTCTTCGCCCTTGACCACGAATTTGTGGATCTCGGTGTGAAACGCCTGGCGCACCTGTCCCGCTGTACCGGAAAACTCGATGACCGTGCGGCCCGTAGCCACATGACTGACTTGGAAACCCTGGGACGTAAGCCAACCGGTCACCGCCTGAATGTCCGCATCGGCGGGGCCGAATTGCTGCCCGAACTGCTCGGGAGTGAGCCACATGTGATAATTGGCCGAGGATTTGATCTGCTGTTCATCCAGCAGTTTCCGCAGGGCGGCTTCCTGCTCCGCCGAGCGCTGCAATACGAGCAGCATCCGTTCCGTGGGCAGGCTATCGGGCGCGGCGCCCTGGTCATATTCGGGGCGCGCTAGCGGGTGGGTGTTCCCTCGCAGTGTGACGAGGTTCTCCATGTCCACAGGTTGCGTGATGCGCGCAGGGACAGTTGCTGCTTGTTGCCCCGCCGCCATCAGAGAGAAAGACAGGACGAATCCGAATGCCAAAGCCGTTTGTGCCAAGAGTAACCGTGCGTGTCTCATACCGCCTCCAACAACCAAGCTTATTCCTTTAATTGTAGAGCGTTTCTGCCGGATACACTAACCTTTGTGGAGCTCACCTGTGGTCCACTACCATCGTTCAGTATTCCCTTCGGAGCTTTGAAAAGTTCCACAAATTGTTTCGATTTTGTGATCAAAGCAATTCAGAATTCGAGATGAAATTCAAAACTGTCCCCAGCCCCGGGAGGCTGACGCCGTAGGTAGGGCCGAACGATCTTCGGCCCACAAGGAGCGAGCGCCGCTCGGCCCTACAAGATTTGGGCCGAGGCAAGCCCCGGCCCTACAAGTGAACAAGGCATTTCGACGCAAGCGCTAAAACGCGTAATACCCATTCGTCGCGCTCGCCGCGCCGCTCGGCGCAGAGCTCTCACCCGTGAACACCCCTGGCATCATCCCAATGTACACGCTTCTACCAAAGAAGAACGGCAATCCAAAGTCAAAAAAATCATTAGCGGGGCTAGTCCCACTATCGCCACCGAGATCGTTGAACGCTGCGTTGTTGGTGTTAAACAACGTATCAGCATTCATGATGTTAAACGTCATCGTCCCTGTCCCCGATGGGTTAATCGCCACTAAAGCGGTTACGGTGAATGGAATGGTACTGGTTGGACAATATAAACCCGAGGCATCCGCGCACTCGATGATCCCCACCGACGCCAGGGTGTTGGCATCCAGAAATGCGAGATAACTCGAGCCGGTGTCGAGAACGCTCCAGTTAGTGGGAGAGGTATATGAGATGCCATTGTAGGTGAATGCTGCGATGTTGCCGTACTCGTCGAGCGCGTAAACTGTGGCGCTGCTGGCAAGGGCATTGTCGCTTTGGGTTCCGATTCCGAAAATCAGCGACCCCGAGACTGTCCCATTGGCCGCTCCCGTCGCGGGAATGGACGGCAGGGTGACCAGCACCCCATTGTTGTCCGCCGAGGAAAACGCTGCGACGGGGTTTGTGGCCTGGTCCTGTGTTGGCACGGTGGTTGCCGAGCAGGCTTGGCCGGCGGGGCAAACGTAATAGGGATAACCCGATTGTGTCAGATCGCTTGAGGAGGTGCAGTAACTGCCGCAATCCAATGGGTAACCAAAACCACCCAGGCCCAGGATCCCGTTGGCGCCAAGCGTCGCCACCGTATCCTCGTTCCCGCCATTGGGAAGACTTGGGTTGACTGGGGTTGCGAGGCATTGAGAAGGGACCGCGAATGAATTGTCACCAATGACCTGAATGGGAACGGAGGAGGCTTTTTCCCCCGCCAGCTCAACGTCCGCTACCAACATCGGTCCCCAGGCGAAGGATGTGTCCCCAAATTGGACGCACTCCTGGAGCTGATCGCGGTTGCTGTCCGTAATCGTTCCCAGCGAGCTCGCTGGAACGGTGGTGAGCGCTGAGTTGAGGATACGCAGGCCTGCGGAACCCGTGTCCACGAGCACATTATCCACCGTCTCGCAATTGCTGGTGCCAGGCGCGCAGACGGTGACGCTCGTGAAGATCCCGTTGACGTAACCGCCAGTAGCCCCCAAAGGGCCAAACCCGACCGTCACAGCCGCGGTATTGTTCGCAGCCGGAGTCGATGTGGTGCTACTGCTGCTACTGCCGCCACAACCGCCCAAAAAGATCAGCCCCGTAACCAGCGCAAGAAAACGGCCTAGCGTCGCCTTCGAACCATTCCTGAGTGTCATCGCACCACCTCCGCGGAGACATTGCTGGGAAAAAGACTGGGCACGTAGGCGCTTCCCTTCCAAAAACGCATGTGACCGCCGTTGACGAACACGAAATCATTCGTTTTCACGATTAGCCCCCTGAGGTGCCGGACATGGGTCTGAGCTGGCGAGGCTGTCTGGAGGTTCGTAACGTAGGATCCCAACAACTGCTGCATGTTAGGCATGAAGGGCCCCTGCCAAGTGACCCCAAAGACCAGGCCCTGCGGCGAAATATATTCTCGAACTATTGTGCCGTTCGCAGTCGTGAGTTGGTGAACTTTGTAGGCCTGGAAGGCCTGGACACGATCCTCACTGCGCAGATACTCCTGGTCCACACTCACTGACGACTCATACTGACCTAGCACCGCCCACGCGGGGACGGTTCCCAAGGTCAGAATGAGCAGGACTCCCAAAGTGATTTTCATATACTAAACCCCTGCCTTTCTCTCGGTATCCACCCTTTACTCTTTGCTTAGGCGGTCTTTCCCCGGTGAAGAGTTCTTATCGGACTTTTACATTCTTGCAACATTCCGTCGATTGGCATCGCCCGTAATATTGTTCCCTGACCCACGTCATTATTGATGCATAATGTCTCGACCGGGATTTCCGTTTTGGAATCGCCCCTAACTTTTATTGTATCTCCCAATAGCCTCATTTGGGGATGCTTCATCCCGCTGAGCGGGATTCCAGCCACGGTGGACAGTAGGCAGAAGGCAGTAAACAGTAAGCAGCCGCCGCGGCGGATTAGCTGACGGCTGATAGCTGACCCGCCGCGGCGGGACACCTCCCGGCTGACAACAGGACACGGAGAATCCTAACGTGAAGCGAATTTATTACGGTTGGTGGATTGCTCTTGCGGCCTTCCTGAATCTCTTCTTTGCGGTGGGTATTCTCTATTATGGTTTTCCTGTTTTTTATCCTGCCCTCGTTAACGAACTCGGGTTCACGCGCGCCCAGACCACTGAGGGGTTTCTCCTTGGGTTCGTCTTTGTGGGGTTGTTGTTTAGCCTTGTTGCCGGAGCGCTCATTGACCGCATCGGGCCGCGTCAAGTCATCCGCTGGGGCATCGGCTTTCTAGGTCTGTCACTGATCTTCATGGGACGAATGTCCCACTTGTGGCAATACTACCTCCTCTGCATCGTCGAGGTGGTCGGTTACACGCTGGCCGGGCCTATTCCCAACCAAGTCCTGATTTCCATGTGGTTCCGAGCCAAACGCGGTCGCGTCATGGGGTATGCGTACCTGGGCCTTGGCATGGGCGGAGTCATCTCCGCGCCCCTGATCAACACCTTAATAAACCGGGTCGGCTGGCGCCACGCGTTTGTAATCCTTGGCGCTGCAATCCTGGTGATACTGTTTCCAGTGGCCCAGTGGGTGACGCGTTCCACACCCGGCGAGCTGGGTCTCGAGCCGGATGGTTTATCGTCTGTTGCTGCGCCAGCCCAGGCGGGTAACGAGCCGGAGGTGACGGTGGGCCGCGCCGTGCGCACACTAAACTTCTGGCTGATCCTGGCAGGCTGCACGCTGGTTATCGGCGCCATTGGAACTGTAATCCAGCACCTCATCCTCTTCCTCCGCGACCAGGGATATTCCGCCGGTTACGCCTCCCGC
>Ga0187884_10003720_pt1 | contig 11681 bp, 9 predicted proteins | sample June2016WEW_20_4_FD_132983 | JGI IMG/M metagenome (GOLD analysis project Ga0187884, IMG submission 132983) | Peatland microbial communities from SPRUCE experiment site at the Marcell Experimental Forest, Minnesota, USA - June2016WEW_20_40 | ecosystem: Environmental > Terrestrial > Soil >...
TCACATGGTGAGGGACAGGGAAGCCAGCGAGATCCTGCAAGCGGCGTTGCAAAAGCTCTCGCCGGACCTGAGGGAAGCCGTGATTCTGCGGGACCTTCAGGAAATGGAGTACCGGGAAATCGCGGCGGTGTTGAGCATCCCGGAAGGAACGGTGAAGTCGAGAATCAATCGCGGCCGGGCCGAATTGGCGCGGCTGCTGAGAAAACGGAAGTTGACGATATGAATTGCGCGGACGCGGAAATCCTGATCTGCGACTGGGTGGATGGCACGCTGGACGAGGCCGTCCGGGCAGAGCTCGATGGCCATCTGTCGAGTTGCCCCGCGTGTGCGGAACTGGCGCGGGATTCGGCGGCGGCGAGCCGATTTCTGGCGACCGTGGAAGCCGTCGAACCACCCCCGGCGCTGGTGAACCGGCTGTTGTTTCAGGCGCCGTTGAGCCAGCCTAAGTCGCGTGCGCGGCAGTGGATGGAGGCTTTGTTCAGCCCGGTCTTGCAGCCCCGCTACGTGATGAGCGCGGCGATGACCGTATTGGTGTTTGCGACGCTGGCACGGTTTGTGGCCCCGACCTACCAGTTTCGGGCCGCCGACTTGCGTCCATCGGCACTATGGACCGGCCTGGAAGACCGGGCCTATCGGACTTGGAGCCGCGCCGAGAAATTTTACGACAACCTCAAGGTTGTATACCAGATTCAATCGACTTTGCGAGAGTGGCAACAGCGGGACGAGGACCAGGCGCCCGCCGCCGCGGCTCAAACCGCGCCGGCGCTCAACGATCACCAGTTGCCGGTCCGTCCGCCGGCCAACCAACAAGAGGGAAAAGCACATTAGGTCAGGGGAACACTATGAATTGCCAAAATCATCCTGAAATTTCGGCCACGGCGTATTGCCGGGCCTGTGGCAAGCCGCTTTGCGACGATTGCCGCCGTGAGGCTGCCGGAACGATTTACTGCGATGAGCACGTTCCCGCGCAGGCCGTCCCGCCGCCGCCCCCGAGCGGCTACCCGCGTCCGCCCTATACCCCGCCGTATCCGCCGCCCCCGGCGTATCCCACTACCAACGTTTCGCCCGGACTGGCGTTTTTTCTCGGCTTGATTCCCGGCGTTGGCGCCATCTACAACGGCCAATATGCCAAGGGCCTGGTGCACGCGGTGGTTTGGGGCGTGTTGATGTCGATTGCCGATTCCAACGCCGCTCACGGCCTGGAGCCGGTGTTCGTGATGTTGGTGATCGCCTGGTGGGCCTACATGGCGCTGGAGGCGCACCGCACCGCTAACCGGCTGGCAGCCGGCGAGGCCGTGGACGAGTACTCCAGCATTCTGGATCTGCGCGCGGGATCGAGCTTCCCCCTGGCCGCGGTGGGATTGATTGTGCTGGGAGTGTTGTTGTTGCTGCACACTCTGGACCTGTTGGATTTCGAGAGAGTGGCGCGGTACTGGCCGGTGCTGCTGATTGCGGCGGGCGTCTATATGCTGTGGGCGCGTCTGAATGCGCACGACTCCGCCCCGCCCGAGGTGCGTCATGAACGATGACCGTGCCAACCGCTGGACGGAACGTCAGGAACGTAGGGAAGCCCGCTGGGCGGAACGCCTGGCGCGGAGAGACGCGCGGGGCCGCAGTGTGGCCCGCTCGATCAAGGGGCCGGTGATGTTGATCACGGTCGGCGTCCTGTTCGCGTTGCAGAATTTCACTCCGTACGGCTTTGAGCAGACCTGGCCGGTACTGTTGGTGGTGGCGGGGCTGTTGAGCCTGCTGGGGAGGGTGGCTGCACCGCCGCCTCCGCCGGTCAACCCCGCGGCGCCGCCTCCGCCGTATGGATGGCCGCCTTCGCCGCCTCCACCAGCGGGAGATTACCGAAGCACCGGCTACGCGCAGAGTCCCTATAGCGCGGCTTCACAGAACCCCTACACCGGGCCACCCCAGACGGGCCAGGCGCCGGACCAGGGAACTTCCAATCCAGGAGGCGCCAAATGAGAGGCCGATCGTTCACGGGTCCGATTATCCTGCTGGGACTCGGTCTGTTGTTTCTATGGAGCAACTTGCACCCGGGTTTCCAGATTTTCGACATGCTGGGGCAGTATTGGCCGTTCCTGCTGATCTTGTGGGGCCTGGGGCGCTTGATTGAAGTCTTGCTGCCCCGGGAAAATGCCTTTGGCAGTAGCTTCACCGGCGGGGAAGTTCTGCTCATCATCCTCATCTGCCTGGCAGGGTCGGGTATGTATGCCGCCGCGCACGCCGGGTTTCCGTGGCGGGCAGGCATCATCGGTATTGCCGGGACGGATTTCGACTATCCGATTTCGGCCAAGGCTTCCGCCGGCGGCGCCAAACTGTTGGTGGTGGACCTGCCGCGCGGCAACCTCAAGATTTCGGGCATGGACACTCCGGACATTACCGTTACCGGCCAGAAGAGCATCCGCGCCTACAAGCACGAAGACGCCGACCGGGCCAACGGCGCCACTGCCGTCGAGGTGGCGGTGGAAGGCGATCACGTGATCGTGCGCACCAACCAGGACCGCGCCTCCGAGATTGCCAGCATGGCCGACGATTTGGAAATCACGGTGCCCCGCGGCCTGGCCGTGGAAGCTCGCGGGCGGCGCAACGATTATGAAGTCTCCGACGTGGCCGGGAGCGTGGAGTTGGCAAGCGACCGCGGCGATGCGCGCCTCGCCCGCATCGGCGGCAACGTGCGCCTGGCGCTGACTCACAGCGACACGTTGCGCGCGGAAGACGTGAAGGGGAACGTGGACATCAACGGGCAAGGTTCGAGCCTGGAACTGGAAAACATCGGAGGGCAGGTAACCGTGACCGGCGCGTTCAGCGGTTCGCTGGATTTCAAGAACCTGGCCAAACCGCTCCAATTCGAAGGCGCCCGCAATACGGAATTGCACGCACAGGCGGTGCCCGGCCACATCACCATGGACCTGAGCCAGTTCGACGGCCGGGGCATAACCGGCCCGGTGCGGCTGGTGGCGCGCTCGCGCGACATCAAGATTGCCGACTTTACTCAATCGCTCGAACTGGAGTCGGCGCACGGGGACGTAGAGATCGAAACCGGGCTCCCGACTCCCGCCGTCGACGTGCGGGCCGATAGCGGCAACATCGATCTGGGTCTACCCGAGAAGGCTACCTTCGATTTGGAGGCGACCTCCGAGCATGGCGATGCCTCTAACGAATTCGGTCAGCCTATTCAGCAAGACCAGGACGGCCGGCGAGCGGAGCTGAAGGGCAAGGTGGGCAGCGGACCTACCCTGCGGATCACGGTGACACACGGGTCGGTATCGGTGCATAAGCGCTCGGATACACCGGGCGAGGCTGCTCCGGGAGCGCCCAAGAGTCTGAAGGACTCCGAAGTCAAGCTGTGAAAGTGAGCTGTCAGCGATCGGCAGTCAGCGGTCAGCTACCGTGTGGCTGAGAGCTCTTTGCCGATGGCTGACCGCTCCAAGCGTTTGCGCGCGACGCTCCTGGTTCTATTCCTGGTCAACGTTCTCAATTTCTACGACCGCCAGGCGTTGGGAGCGGTGCTGGAGCCGTTGCGCCGCGAGTTCCATCTTTCCGACGCGCAACTGGGCGGGCTGACGACCGCGTTCACCTTGCTCTACGCCGTAGCGGGATTGCCGCTCGGCCGCCTGGCCGACACGTGGAGCCGGCGCAAGCTGTTGGCGGCGGGCGTTGCCGCGTGGGCTTGCCTGACCGGCCTGGGTGGCCTGGCGCGCAACTACACCAGCCTGGCCGTCACGCGGCTGGGCGTGGGTGTGGGGGAAGCCGTGTGCGCGCCGGCGGCCACCAGTTGGCTGGCCGGCCTGGGTCCGGCGGCGCGCCGCACGCGAGCCATGGCGTGGTTCATGATGGCGGTGCCGGTCGGCGGTTTCCTGAGTTTTTCGCTGGGCGGACCGGTGGCGCAGGCCTTCGGCTGGCGAGTGGCGCTGGCGGTCGCGGCCTTTCCGGGGATTCTACTGGCGCCGGCCTTGCTGTCGCTCCGCGAACCGCGTGCGGAGCCCTACGACGAAGCAACTGCGCCGTCCGCTTCGGGAAAATCCGCGGGCCCGTGGCATCTCGCGCGGATTCCGGCCTTCGGCTGGATTGCCGCGTCCGGCGCCATCGTCAACTTCGCGCTCTACAGCTTTTCGACCTTCTTGCCGGCCATGCTGGCGCGCTATCACGGGTTGACGATTGCGCGCGCCGGCGTGTGGACCGGGGTCGGCTCGGGTGTCTCCGGCTGTCTGGGCGCTCTGGCGGCTGGGGCATTGGGCGATCGCGGCGCGGACCGCCTCGGCGCTTCGCTGGCGGCGCGGCGTCTGCGCCTGGCTGCCGCGACGGCGCTTGCGGCCGCTCCGGCAGCCCTTGAAGGCGCCTTGGCGCCAGCCGGCAACGTCGCCGCTGCCGTAGGGTGGCTGATGTTGGCCTACGGTCTGCTGCAAACTTATTACGGCCTGGTGTATGCCGCCATTGAGGACATCGTGCCGGCTCACCTGCGCGGCACCGCCATGGCCGCCTACTACATGGCGATGTACCTGTGCGGCGCTTCGTTCGGGCCGCTGGCGACGGGCAAGTTGAGCGACTGGCTAGCGGCCCGGGCCGCGGCCGCCGGCTCAGCGCTCGAGGCCGCGCGCGCCACCGGGCTGCATCAAGCCATGTACAGCATTCCCGTTCTGGCGCTGGCTCTGGCTTTTGTTCTATGGCGGGCGGCAAAAGCGGCGCCGAGCAGCTGATGTAGGTGACGGGGAGCTGCGAGACCGCACGGCGGGCCGACGGTGCGCGGCGTCTACCGATCCGTGGTAGAAGTGGCCGGGCGGCTGATCGCAGGCGAAAACGCCTACTCCACGTTTGGCACGTCAACGCCTTACGGGCCTGGTGAAGCAGGCCTTTGGCATGCCACGACTTCTACCGCGGGCCGCTAGGAACGGAAAGAATCGTGCCAAGCCCACTTCTGAAAGTCACTAATGGGCTCGGGCGGCGAATCCTGGAGGTGGGCCGCGTAGCACGACGACTCCGGCCTCCAGGTGAAGAACACGCCCCGAGTGCGGTCTTTCAGAGCGGCGGCGAGCTCCGGTGAAAGGAAGAGGTGCACCGTGGACAAGAGGACTGAGGTTGCTCGGTTCACGACCGTGGCGTGCGTCTCAACGACGTACTCGCCGGCGAGAAACTCAAACGTCGAGGCGTCCTTAGGCGGCAGGAAGTGGTGATTGTGCACTACGCCGCCGTCCCCGACCATCAGCCCACTTCCAATTTTCAGGTCTTTGGTTTCGCCGTACATCCAGAAGTCGAACGTTTGCGACGATTCGCCTCGTCGCACCCTGAGGTACAGGGCCTCGACTATGTGGCCCCGCTTACCGGTTGCGTAGAGCGCGGCCCGAAAGAACACCTTCAAATCCCTGCCGGGGGGGTCGTACAAGAACCCTATCAACTTCGGCGGCGTCATGCGAAGTTTGCCGCGGTGCCACAGCGTGGCAACGGCCACCGCGATCGACAGCAATAGGGACACCGTCGAGATGATGATTGACGCCACAGCCATAAGCGCATGATAACGCCTGGCCTTCGTGCCGTCCCAGGTATAGCTACGCTACAGTGGGGAGGATGTCCTCCCGCTTCCTGTCGCTCCCGATATGGTTTCCGGCTCTGGCCCTATCGGCTTTCGGCGCCGCGCCGCCGCTCATGCCTTTGCCCGTAAAGATGGAGCCCGGCACGGGCGCCCTCGCCATCGATACCCACTTCACCGCGGCTGCCATGGGCGTGGCCGATCCTCGGCTGACGATGGGCGTGGAGCGCCTGGTAGCGCTGCTCTCGCGCGAGACGGGCATCCCGTTTGCCGGGAAACCGGCTGCCGCCGCAGAGGCTACCTTAAAGGTCGAATGCGCGGCCCGCGCGCCGCTCTATCCGAAGCTGGCGGAGGATGAATCCTACCAGTTGGACGTCACCGCGGAAGGCGCGCATCTGAAGGCCGCCACGGTGGACGGCGCGCTGCGCGGCCTGGCTACCTTTGCGCAACTGGCAACGCCCGGTCCGCACGGCTTCGAAATCGCGGCCGTACATATTGAAGATCGCCCGCGCTTCCCCTGGCGCGGCCTGATGATGGACGTTTCGCGGCACTGGATGCCGGTGGAAGTGGTGCTGCGCAACCTGGACGCCATGGCGGCGGTTAAGCTGAACGTCTTCCATTGGCACCTCTCCGACGATCAGGGCTTTCGCGTGGAGAGCCGCCTGTTTCCGCGCTTGCAGGGTAAGGGATCGGACGGCCACTTCTACACCCAGGCCGAAATTCGCCGCGTGGTGGCATACGCCCGCGACCGCGGTATCCGCGTGATTCCCGAGTTCGACATGCCCGGCCACTCCACCAGTTGGTTCGCGGGTTATCCCGCCCTGGCCGCCGCGCCGGGACCCTACCAGGTGGGCACCGATTTCGGAGTTTTCGATGCCGCCATGGATCCGACCCGCGAGACAACATACAGCTTTCTGGACGCCTTTATCGGCGAGATGGCGCTGCTGTTTCCCGATCCTTTCTTCCACATCGGCGGCGACGAGGTGAACGGCCGCCAGTGGAAGGAGTCGGCGCGCGTGCAGGCTTTCGCCCGGGCGCACAAGCTGCCCCAGACGCACGACCTGCAGTTGTACTTCAACCATCGGCTGCAGCGCATCCTGGCGCGGCACGGCAAGACCATGGTGGGTTGGGACGAGATTCTCGACCCGGATCTGGCCAAGGGCACGGTGATCCAGAGCTGGCGGGGCCAGGCGTCCCTGGCCGAATCCGCCAACAAGGGCTATCGCGGGATTCTCTCCTGGGGCTATTACCTGGACCACCTGAGTACGGCGGCGTTCCACTACGGTGTGGACCCGCTGGCGGGCGCGGCGGCCGAACTGGCGCCGGACGTGGCGGAGCGGATTCTGGGAGGCGAAGCGTGCATGTGGGCGGAGCTGGTGGACTCGGAAACGGTGGATTCGCGCATCTGGCCGCGCATGGCCGCCATTGCCGAGCGTTTCTGGTCGCCGCCAACCGTTACCGAAGTGGCCTCGATGTACGACCGCATGGAAGCCGTCAGCCGGCAACTGGCCTGGACGGGCGTGGAGCACCGCGCGGTTTACGGTCCGATGCTGGGCCGTCTCACCGGCGGACATCCGGCGCCTGCGCTGCGGGCGCTGGCCGAGGCCTCTGAAGCGCTCGGCCTCGGTAAGCGAAGCGCGCGCAAGGTCGAAACCGGCACGCCGCTCAACCGGCTGGTGGATGCCGTCCCAGCCGAAAGCGAAACCGTGCGCGAGCTGGAATTGGCGGCCCAGCGCGTGGCGGGCGGCTCCGGAGCAAGCCGGATGGACCTGGACCTTTTGCGCGGCGCCTTCCAGCTTTGGATTTCCAACGATGCCCCGTTCGAAGCTTTGCTGGACAACAACGCGTTGCTGAGCGAGCTGCAGCCGCTCTCCCAGCACCTCGCCGAGTTGGGCCGCGCCGGCCTGGAAGCGCTCGACGACCTGGATCGTCACCGCAGGTTCGCACCCGACTGGCTGGCCGCGCGCAATGCCGAGATTGCCGAATTCCTGAAGCCCACGGCCGATGTGACCCTTGCCGCCGCGCGCCCGGTGAAACTGCTGCTCGATTCACCGGCCCTTGCGCCGAAATAGGGACCGTGAGCCGGAGCCCGGCCGCGATATGCACCAGGCTGCCGGTTACATTCGCTCCCGGTCCCGCGCGCGCTCTACCCGTTCGTAAAGAATCCCGGAGACCACGGCGATTGCCAGCAAGCCCGACCCAGCGATCGAGACAGCCAACGCCGCTGTGCGCAGTTTTGCAGCCATAATCCGTGCTTCATGATATCGGAATCCGGCCCAATCGATGGCGCCGGGGACCGAAAACCCGAAACCCGGTCGCGAAAACCGGAACCTTCGACTTGGCTCGAAGTAGGGACTTTCTATTTGGCTCCGGCACTAACGGCCTCAGCAGCCGAACCCCGTTCAGCGGACCGGCCCCCGGGCTCAGGCTGACGCCGCGCTTGAAGCGCGAGTAAGCATTTTCGGCCACGGCATGCCCACGCAGTTGTCGATACCGGCCAAGCTCGGCATATCCGGGTGTGTGCCGATGAGCCCGGCAGTTACACGGGACGGGGACTTCCCGCAGACCATGGACCGCGCGGATACTCCATCTGATGTGAGCGACGTTTACCGGGACGAATCGCCGCCAGCGCTCGGTCCATTGACGCCCAAACGCAAGCCGACCTGTTGTTCCTAATCCCGTCCGGTCGCGCAGGACCCGCAGCAAATATCGCGCGCCGCAGTGAGCCGGCATGGACGTTGACCGTCCACATGCAGGACAATGTGGTATTCGGGAGGGCTTTCGATGAATGCGGCTTCCAGGTCCGCGGGTTATACGTTCCGGCCTCAGCTTCTAGAACGGCGCGCTCGCCTGCAGGCGGCTGGCAACTCTGTTTCCGCTGCCTACCTCAACGAGCTCATCGCGGAAATCGACGCCGCTCTGGGAAGAATCGATACCGGCTCGTACGGCCTCTGCGAGACTTGTCACGATACGATCGAAGCGGACAGGCTGGAGAGTAATCCCCTAGTGCGATTTTGTCTGGACCACCTCAGCCAAGCAGAACTGCGGGCTCATGAGCAGGACCTTGAGTTGGCCACGCAAATCCAGTCGAGACTCCTGCCGCCGAGGGACATAGCTCTGGAAGGCTGGGACACGCAGTACTGCTACAAGCCCGTCGGCGCGGTAGGCGGCGATTACTGCGAACTGGTGGTTCTGGGCGATGGCAAGTCGCTCTTTTTCGCCGTCGGGGACGTTGCGGGGAAGGGAGTGGCAGCCTCCCTGCTGATGACGCACCTCAGTGCGATCTTCCGCAGTTTGTTATCCGTGGATTTGCCACTCGCCGATGTGGTTTCGCGCGCCAATCGGCTCTTCTGCGAGAGCACCGCCCCGGCCCACTACGCAACTCTGGCGTGTGGCCGCGCGACGGCAAAAGGAGTGGAACTCTGCAACGCCGGTCACTGCACGCCGTTGCTCCTACGGCCAGATGCAACCCAGCGGTTAGACTCGACCGGATTGCCGCTTGGCCTCTTCTGCGGCGGTCAGTACACGGTGCAGCATCTCAGCCTCGGTGCCGGCGAGAGCCTAGTCCTGTATTCCGACGGCATCACGGAGGCGCAAGATCCAGCTGGCGATGAGTACAAAGAAGAACGCCTGATCCGCTCGCTCCGAGATCACCTTGGGCAAGGTGCGGACGCGATGGCTGACGGCGTCCTGGGGGATGTCACCCGGTTTTGCCAAGCTCGTCCGCCAGCCGACGATATGACTCTGCTCATCGTGCGTCGGCGCCGTTGATGCACCACACCGGTCGCGTTGCCGTAACCTCGCTCGCACACCATCAGTCCGGCATTCGGTCGCGCAGCACCGCACTCGGAACGTACCCAGGCGACAAGCCGATTTCCCATTCCTAATCCGGTCGCAGCAATCTTCACTGTAGGCGACTGTTACGCTCACGTGGCTTAGCCCGGCCTACTTCGCTAAACTATCGTTGATACACTTGTGCCATGGTCATCGTCCTATGAACGATGGAGAGTTGAGAGGCATCATCCTCCGATACTTTTACGAGGCTAGAAACTACCCTGGGATGCTGAATATCCTCGGAGTTCCTGACGTCGCCAATCTTGTCGAACACCAATTCCGAATCGTCAGTATTTGCCGGCAGCTGGCTGAACATGGACTAATTCATTGGGAGGATTTCGGGTCGCTAAACACCTTTGGGGGCGAGGGCAGAATCACAGCCTGTGGTGTTGATGTAGTGGAAGGCACGGCGCAACCACCTATCACCGTGATTCTTCACGACCACAGCATTTCCGTTATGCAATCATCGAACGTTCAAATCGGCGACTCGAATACCATCAGCCACGCGACGGGCTTGCCGTGGGCCGACCTCGCAAGGCTGGTGTCGGACTTGACCATGCACCTTGATGAATTGAGTCTCGATGCGCGGCAGAAGCAAAGGGCGGCAGCCCAGATCGCAACGTTGCGGGCTGAGTTGGTCGGCGACCCTGACCCAACGGTCGTTCGGCAAGCCAGCCGTACGCTTCGGAATATCATTGAGGGCGCAATTGGCAGCCTCGTGGCCACCGCAGCACAACCTGCCGTCTGGCACTGGATCCAACAAGCACTTGCGACTCTGTCGTCCTAGCGCCGGCATTTCGGAGTAGCGACCCGAAGGTTGATTCTTCGACTCCCGCCTGCTTGATTTCGCTGAGGTTGACCTCATCGCCGCATCGGGCGCCCGAAGAATTCGAGGAGGTTGGCTGGCGGGTGAAAAACAAGAATTTCGTCGTCCCGGTCAAACCTTCTGAAATAACGTTATTGCCGTAAACTGGCGAACGAATCCCCTGCGAGCTTCCCGTCAGGACGCCAGAGCAGCATCACGCCGGTTGAGTCCGGCGAATGATGGTTCATGACGCGGTGTCGCATCGAAAGCTACCCAAGCCGTCTCTGAGAGGCTAACGGTTAATCCCCACAAACGCGCTAGCCTTCTGAAAACGATACACTTCTTTGGCCCGGTACAACATTCCTCCTGTGAAGCCCCGCTCACGTCAAGTGGACGCTAAACGCCCGACTGCCAATGTGCGCTGGTGGCCGGGGAGCGCTTGCAGACGCTTCGGCGCCGCCGCGCATTCGGGCAGCGCCTGCGGCCCACTGCTTGGCTCGGGTGCGGATTTTGGGCCCATTTTCGGATTTCCTCACGCGGGAAACCGCAGCACGGGCGAGACTTCTGGCTGCGGCTAGCCGCATAGAGCCACGGCTTGGCGGCGGGCTGGAAGTATGAGGCCCCCGGCCTCCGCACTCCGGCGCAACATGCACAGAATTGCCCAAACCGCTTACCGCGGCGCGCCGGTCACCGCCGGTTTGATTTTGTTTCCGCTTTGTTTTTATGCGATTGCAGTGCGTCCACCCTGGCAGCCCGGTGCCCGTCTGCTACCGTAAGGTCGGCGGCAGCGCGCTTCGAGAGAAGCGCCCAACCCGCCATCTCGCATGCCGATGAAGACTAAAAACCAGTCGAGGAAGTGCTCCAAGGACTGCGCCGCAAGATCGGGGCATGTCCCCATTTTTCTCGCCTGCAACGCCATGAAACTGCGTATACTTACAAGCAATTGGGTTCGTTTCGTAAAATGGCGATTGGCTTCGTTTTCCGCGGGGCTCCGAACTCCCGGCGTCGCCCGCTTGTTCCTAGGCATTGAGAAAAATTGGATGAGCCAAACCGGCGCGGAATCGGCGCGGAAAGCCGGTGGAGGGCACTGGTCAAGGTCCGCTGTCAGCCTCTGTGCGGCCTCACCGTTTCGATTAAGATGGTGCTGGGCAGCCGCATGCACGAGCTTTCCATCGTTTACGGCGTGGTTACGTCGGCTACCGAGGCCCTGGCGGGGCGGAAGGTGGCCAGGGTCAATTCGGTGCTGCTGCGGGTGGGCGCGCTGAGCGGAATTATGGAAGATCCGCTGCAGTTTGGCTGGAGCATCGCAACCGCAGATACGGTGCTGGCGGGTTCCGCGCTCATCGTCGAGCGCGTTCCGGTGACCGTCCGCTGCCGCCCTTGCGGCCAGGACGTGGTGCTCGAAGGCGTGCAGAGCTTTCGTTGCCCGCTCTGCGGCGAGCTCAGCCCGGAAATCGTGGCGGGCCGGGAATTAGAGATAGTATCCTTGGAGATAGAGGAAGACGGTGA